>CXWJ01001229.1_pt1 | contig 15442 bp, 10 predicted proteins | sample 590841 | NCBI WGS metagenome assembly CXWJ01 (sample SAMEA3498367, study PRJEB10139) | wastewater metagenome | biome: wastewater treatment plant; material: activated sludge | place: Austria | collected 2015-01-21 | reverse complement strand
CTTGGTTTTGCCGAAGCAGTCTCCCAATACCGGGAGATTGCTTCGGCGGGACCCCGAAAAAACATCGGGGCAGGCGAGCAAGAGTCCTCCTCGCAACGACATGCCTGAGCAGTTACCTGGATTCCTTGGTTTTTTCCTTTGTGACCGTCGCGTCATTTCGACACGGTGAACGAAAGACGAACCGTCAATGCAAGCCTTTGTGTTTGAAAAAGCGTTTCCCGTCAAAAACGCTGGAGCCAAAATAAGAAATGGCACAAAAGATAGCGCGGCAGTTCATCTGCCGCGCTATCTTTTATCTTTAGGAGGTACGCAGTTGGGCTTGTTTTGTTGAAGTTGCGCTACGATGGCGGCAGTACAACTGCCCGTCAACTGCGTACGTCAGAATCTTATCATCCAAACCGTTCTTCCTTCCATACATCCGCGCGGTTGTGGTAGCCAGCCTGCTCCCAAAAACCACGCCGATCGCGCGACATGAACTCCAGCGAGCGAAGCCATTTAGCGCCTTTCCAAAAATATGGCGTTTCCATTTCCTCCCGCCCGGGCAGGTAGCCCACCACACCGCGCAAGGGATAACCATGGTCGGGCGTGATCGGTTCGCCGTTCAAATGGGTGGCGAGTAAAAAATTTTCCTGCAAGGCAACTTCCAACGGGATGTTAACCGTGAACCCGTATTCCGCATGTTGCATGAGGTGGGTGGCAGTCGGCTTGATCTTGATGAATCCCTGCTCAGCCAGTGAGTTGACCGAGACGCCCTCCCACACGGTATCGAACTTGCTCCAGCGCGTTACACAGTGGATGTCCATTTGAGTTTTCGTTCGCGGCAGTTTGTTGAACTCATCCCACGTCCAACTTTTTTCCTCCTCCACTTCGCCCCACACGCGGAAGTTCCACGTGGCGGCGTTGAAGGGCGGCACGGGTCCATAATGCAGAACCGGGAACTTGAACGTGAGCGCCTGACCGGGCGGAAGCCGTCCCTCTTGTTTGATGCGTTCCTCTTCCCTGCGCCGATCGGGTCCTTCGAATGAAAACATGGGCATCTCCTTGCGTGATTATATCAAGCCTGATACAGATTAGACTCGGCATTGCCAGGTTTCTTACAACTGCAGGGCATGGCGGTAGCAAGATCTGCTGACAAGGTTGTGATGTTATGGAGCAAGCTTAACGCGAATTTCGCCAATCAACGAATGACGCGAATAAAACCGAAATCATGCCGCGTCATTTGCCTTTTCGCGGCATTCGTGTTAAGAACGTTCTGACTTTGCGCAAGCCGTGAACTGCAAGGTATGGTTTTTCCAAAGTCGCTTGACAAAAACCTCTGTGGGTACACGGAATAACACGGACGACACGGATCGCGGTCTAAAAAGCGAAGTATTCCGTGTTTTCCGTGAAATCCGTGTACGAAAAAATTATTCTCCTGACTTTGGAAAAGCCGTGAACTGCAAGGTTTGTTCACTAGACAGGAGTACGGGGTTATAATAGGATTAAGATTTGAAACGGACGTATGACCGCATTTAACCTGTCTTTATCTCTTATTATACTGACGCGCGCCCGGGAAAATGGGGATGCTTTCTCATGAACGATGTTGTTTCCCTGCTCAAAGCCGCTCAAAAACTGGACGAAGAAGCGCTGACCGCCATCTTCGACCAATATGCCCCTGCCATCTACAAATATACCCTCCGTTTGTGCCACGACCCGATTCAGGCAGACAATATCGTTGGCGATGTTTTCGCCCAACTGCTTGAGCAGTTCGCCGCGGGCAAAGGTCCGCGCACGAATCTGCGCTCCTATCTTTATCAAACCGCCTATCACCTTGTTGTAGATCGCTCACGCGACAACCAACATACCGCTCCGCTTGAAGTTGCCGTGGACCGGCTCGACAGAGGGCAACTCACGCCCACCCAGACGCAGATCGAGGAGCGCGTCATGATGGAAGCGTTGATCTCGGCGATGAATTCGGAATTGACCGACGACCAGCGCCACGTCATCATCCTGCGGTTCCTTGAAGATTTCAGCCTGAAAGAAACCGCCGATATCGTCGGCAAGGAAGTCAACAATATCAAAGTGATTCAAAATCGAGGAATCGCAAAATTGAGAAAAGCGCTTGGCTTGCAACTCGAGGAAATGTAGATGAGCCTCGAAACGAGCGACGCGGAGATCGCTCAGATTTTCACGCGTTTGAAAATTGGTGAAGCGGGCTATCCGCCACGCCTGCTCGAAGCCCGTCGTATCGAATTCAAGCAGAGGGTTGCGGAGATTTGCCTGGGGCGCCCCATTGTGTTTAATCGCCAGGCGCATAGCGAACGAAATAGCGGCGGCAATCGTCACTGCTGACATGACCCGCGCAATACAAGCGCGCGTTGGCGCAAAAAAAAGACACGGGAGCGCTCGTGTCTTTTTATATTTCGCTAATACTGGCGTGCTACGATAACCCGCCGCAAGAAGCAGTATAATTCCCGCCGAAAAGGTACCCTATGCTGAAAAGTTTTGTAAAACTATTTGGGGGCGACCCCAATCGAAAGACCATCGAACAATATAGCGGAATCGCCAACGAGATCAATGCGCTCGAAGCGCAATTCGAAGCGTTGAGCGACGACGCCCTGCGCGCCAAAACAGACGAGTTCAAAGAGCGGGTCGCGCAAAGCCTCGGGGATGTGGGAGGGCTGGCGGAGCGGGAGCAGTTCGAGGCTGGGCAGGACGCGCTGGAAGACATCCTACCGGAGGCGTTCGCGGCAGTGCGCGAAGCGTCCAAGCGGACGATCGGCCTTCGTCACTACGATGTGCAGTTGATCGGAGGGGTTGCCTTGCACCGCGGCTCGATCGCTGAAATGCGCACAGGCGAAGGGAAAACGCTCGTTGCCACAATGCCGATCTATCTCAACGCGCTCCTTGGCAGGGGCGTTCACCTCATCACCGTGAACGATTACCTCGCGCGGCGTGACGCGCGCTGGATGGCTCCGATCTATTCCATGCTCGGGCTTTCGGTGGGTGTGTTGCAAATGGCGGCGGCAACTGAGAACGGCAAGAAAGCATTACTCGTCGATCTTGAACGCGAGTCTCCGCACGAGGATCAGCATCAGTTGCAGTTGGTGGAGCGGCGACTCGCCTACGAGGCGGATATCACCTACGGCACAAACGCGGAATTTGGGTTTGATTACCTGCGTGACAATATGACCATGCGCCTGACCGACCGCGTCCAGCGCGGGCATTACTTCGCGATTGTGGACGAAGTGGACAACGTGTTGATCGACGAAGCCCGCACGCCGCTGATCATCTCTGGTCCCGCATCGGGAAACCTGGATTGGTATGGGAAGATGGCGCAAGTCGTCCGCCAGTTGAAACCCGACGATTATGAGATCAACGAAAAAGACCGCAACGCGCCGTTGACCGAATCGGGGCTGGCGCATGTGGAGCAATTGCTCGGGCAAACGCTGACCGATCCCGACCGCCCCGAAGATATTTCTTCCGAGCAAACGCGGTTGCTCGGCTACCTCGAACAAGCCATGCGCGCGCAATTCCTGTTCCATCGCAACAAGGAATATCTCGTGCAGGGCGGCAAGGTTGTCATCGTGGATGAGAACACCGGGCGGCAAATGCCCGGTCGGCGCTGGAGCGACGGGTTGCATCAAGCCGTGGAAGCCAAAGAAGGTTTGAAGATCGAGCCCGAAAATGTGACGTATGCCACGATCACGTTGCAAAATTATTTCCGCATGTACAAAAAACTCGGCGGCATGACCGGCACCGCCATCACCGAAGCCGAGGAGTTCAACAAGATCTACGAGTTGGAGGTTGCCCCGATTCCGCCGAATCTGGAATATCAAGCCTTTGGCAAGGATGCGCCGCTCATCGAAGTGAAGGCAAAAGATGAAGACGGCTATTCGTTTTCCTATTTTTCGAAGCGCGACGACTCTCGGGAAGAGCCGCTCTTCTTCCGCCGCAAAGATTATCCCGATGTCATCTACAAAACCCTCGAGGCGAAACTTCGCGCCATCGCCCTGGAAGCCATCCGCGAACATACGCGCGGACGCCCCCTGCTGATTGGCACAACCTCCGTCGAATCCTCCGAGCAGATTTCGGCGCGGCTCAAAGCGGAACCTGTCCGACGGTTGATGCAGATTGCCCTGGCGAGAGAAGCGTGGTTGAAAGCGAACAACCGCGAACAAGGCGAGTTCGCCATCCCCGAATTGCAACTCCTCAACAACCCCATCGAAAAAATCACACCGGACATGTTGCGGAAATTCATCCAGTCGTTTGGAGGGGCGAATATCAACCCCGAAGACCCGGCGAACATCAACATTCTGCTTGATGTTCTGCGGCTGGATTCTTCGAATATCAACCGGCTGAAGTCGGTGTTGCAGGGCGGCATTCCACACCAGGTGCTCAACGCGCGCAAGCATACCGAAGAGTCTCAGGTCATTGCCGGCGCGGGCGCGTTCGGCGCGGTGACCATCGCCACCAACATGGCAGGCAGAGGCGTGGACATCAAACTCGGCGGCGAGATCGCCGAAGAAGTCATCTCAGCCGCGAACCGCGTCTTGCGAAAAGCGGGCTACGCCGATCCCTTCGATATGTCGCTGGAAGAGCGCCGCGTTGCTTTACAACAGGTCGACCCCTCAAACTTCGGAATTTACGAAGCCGAGGTTAAACTCTTCCTGCAATACTTCGAAGACATGGAACGCGTGAAAAAACTTGGCGGCTTGCATGTCATCGGCACAGAACGTCACGACGCGCGTCGCATCGACAACCAGTTGCGCGGCCGCGCCGCGCGACAGGGCGACCCCGGCTCCTCGCGCTTCTATCTCTCGCTACAAGACGATCTCATGCGCATTCAGGGCGGCGCGCAAACCAGCTCCATCATGGACCGCCTGCGCGTGGACGAATCGCTCCCCCTCGAAGTGGGCATGGTCAGCAAATTGATCGAACAATCGCAACACCGCATCGAAGGCGCGAACTTCGACGTGCGTAAACACCTGCTCGAATACGATGACGTGCTCAACAAACAACGCGAACAGATCTACAACCAGCGCGACCGCATCTTCGACAAAGAAGACCTGAGCGACGACATTGCCACCCTGCTCGAGACCGAAGTAACACAACGCGTCGAAATCGGATTGGCAGACGAAGAGGGACCCTGGAAATTGATCGCGTGGTTGGAACAAGTGCAACCCGCCTTCATGACGGGCGACCGCCTCTTCCCCAGTTTCGGCTTGTCTCTGCTACTCAACGAAGTCGGCGCCCCCGGCGACCTCAAGACATCCATCCTGCCGCTGATCTCGCGCGCCATCGAAGTGGAAAACGCCCATCACCTCCGCGCCCTCGAACATATCATCGACAACGCGGAACAATCCCTGCAAACCCAACTTGCCAGCCGCGAAGACTCGCTCGACGCGTACTTCGAAGGCTTGCGCGACCGGGAAGATTCCCCGCGCCCGCAAAAGATCATCGAAGAGATCAGCAGCCTGATCGGCATGCCACTGCGACTCAACAACGAACAAATGCGCGCGCTGGGTGAAAACCCGATGGATGCAAAAGACAGCATCCGCAACATGATGGAGACGCAGTTGATCTCCAATACCGTGACACGCGTCGTCGGCATCGCCGCCAAACGGACAGGCGAATCGCTCGGCAAGAAGTTCGAAGCCTCGAACTGGGACGACACCGCCGATGAACTCATCGACGCCGCGCAAAGCGCCCTCGAACGCCGGCGCGCGCGCTTGAACAGCCAGATCGCGCGCGATATGAATACCTTGATGCCTTCCGAAATCAACGAGACGGCAACGCTTAAACTTCTACTCTCGCTCTCGCAAGAAACGCGCGCCGCCTACGACCAGAAACACCGGCAGGTGAAGCAAGTGTTCACCCGCTTCAATTACGTTTACCTCATCGCGCAATTGCTCGAGGGACAGGAAGCCGAAAAGATCACCGAGGATGCGCTGACGCATCTCGAAGAAGCCGAGACAGCATTGCGCGCCGCATGGGGCGAGCGCGAATACACTCGCCTTGCCGCGAACGCGCAAAAACTGGGCGATTTCGGCATCCCCGCCAAACAGGCGTTCGGGGAGGAACGGTTAACCGAAGCCGTGGCAGGCATCCCTGAGACCGACCGCGCGACGTTGGTCGAATCCATCGGCAGGTATGTCCTCAATGAAGTCCACCGGCAATTGTTGCTCAGCGCCACAACCGAATTGTGGGTGGATTATTTGACGCGCATCGAGGCATTAAGGGTTTCGATCGGCATGGAGGCTTACGCCCAACGTGACCCGCTGGTACAATATAAAGGACGCGCGTCGGAAATGTTCGCGCAACTGATCGAAGATATTCGCGGGCTGGTGATTGGGCGCGTGTTTGCCTATCAGCCCCGCCCTGTTGAAATCACCGCGCTGGAAACGTCGGACACACTTGCAACAGAGACGCAACAGGATAGCGGGGATGAAAACCGAAAGAAGAGACGTCGAAGACACTAACTCATGAGCAACGTCGAACGAGTCACCGCTTCGCTAAACACCTTTCGGGCGCTCCCCAAAGTGGAGTTGCATCGTCATCTCGAAGGCTCATTGCGGCTCGACACCATGCTTGATATCGCAACGCAACACGGCATCACCATCCCTGCGGATGTGTTGCGGCTTAGCACGCTCGTGCAGATCCAGGAAGAAGATAAATTCACCTTTCAGAATTTTCTCGCCAAATTCAACACCCTGCGCCTGTTCTATCGCTCGCCTGAAGCGATCCACCGTATCACGCGCGAAGCCATCGAAGACGCGGCGAGAGACAATGTGAAGTACATGGAGTTGCGGTTTACGCCGGTCGCGCTTAGCCGCGCGGAAGGGTTCCCGCTCCACGATGTGATCGATTGGGTACTATCCAGCGCAAAAGACGCGGCGGAAAAACACGCTATGACCGTGAAGTTGATCGCCTCTGTCAACCGGCATGAAAGCGCGGAACTTGCGGAACAGGTTGCCTGGCTCGCGGTAGACCACGTGAAAGACGGGCTGGTCGCGCTCGACCTGGCTGGCAACGAAGCGGACTTTCCATCCCAGCCGTTTTACGGGATCTTCAAAGAGGCGAAGCAGGCGGGCTTGCATGTGACCATCCACGCGGGCGAATGGGGACCGGGCTATAACGTGCGCGAAGCCATCGAGGAGATCGGCGCGGAACGGATCGGTCACGGCGTGCGCGTGATGGAGGATGAATCAATTGTGGCATTGGCGCGCGAACGTCAAACAGCGTTCGAGGTGTGCATCACCAGCAATTATCAATCGGGCGTATTTGAATCGCTGGAAACGCATCCGCTCATGCAAATGCTCGAGGCGGGCTTGAACGTCACCATCAACACCGACGACCCCAGCATTTCGCGCATCACCTTGAGCCACGAGTACTACGCCGTCTGCGAAGACCTCAAAATGCCGCAAAACACGTTGAAGCGCCGCATCGTCGCCGCGGCAAGAGCATCTTTTATCGACGAGACCGAAAAGGGGAAACTTGTGAAGCAACTGGAAAAAGATTTGAAGTTATAATCTTCACTACAGCAAGGATGGCAAAGGCGCTCCTTTGTGTTCTTCGCAAGTTTGGTTGGAGTTCGGAGCGCCGACTTAAGTCGGCATTCCGAAAATATAAACCACCAAAGGAGAACCCTATGAACGATCTGTTTAAAGCGCGTGATGTTTTGAAAGTGGGAAAAAAGGAATACACCTACTACCGCCTCGACGCATTGGAAAAAGCAGGGTTAACGAAGCTTGGCAAACTACCCTATTCGATCCGCATCGCGCTTGAAGCCGCGTTGCGTCAATGCAACGACAAAGAGATCAAACAGCAGGATGTGAAAAACATCGCCGCATGGGCGGCGAAAGGTAATCGCCCGGGCATTCCCTTCCTCCCTGCCCGCGTGATCATGCAGGATTTCACGGGTGTGCCAGCGATTGTTGACCTTGCCGCCATGCGCGCGGCAGTGGCGCGACTCGGAGGCGACCCGAAGAAGATCAACCCGCTCGTGCCTGTGGATTTGGTCATTGACCATTCGATTCAGGTGGACTTCTTCGCCACAGCAGACGCGCTCCAACGCAACACCGAAATGGAATTCCTGCGCAACAAAGAACGCTATGAATTCCTGAAATGGGGACAACACGCATTTAGCAATTTCCGCGTCGTGCCGCCGATGACCGGTATCGTGCATCAAGTCAATTTGGAATATCTCTCCGATGTGGTGATGACTAAAAAACCTTCTGAAGGTTCAGAACTTTCGGAAGGCTTACTCGCTTTCCCCGATACCCTCGTCGGCACAGACTCACACACCACGATGATCAACGGTCTCGGAGTCGTCGGCTGGGGCGTGGGCGGAATCGAAGCCGAAGCCGTGATGCTTGGTCAACCGATGGACATGTTGTTGCCTGATGTGATCGGCTTCAAATTGCATGGCAAACTTCAAGAGGGCGTGACCGCAACGGATCTTGTTCTCACCGTCACGCAAATGCTCCGCAAAAAAGGCGTGGTGGATAAGTTCGTCGAGTTCTACGGTGCTGGACTCGAAACGATGTCTCTGCCCGACCGCGCCACGATCGGCAATATGGCTCCCGAATACGGCGCGACCATCGGCTACTTCCCTGTGGATAAAGAAACGCTTCGCTACATGCGGTTGACTGGTCGCCCTGAAGAGACCGTCGCGTTGACGGAAGCCTATATGCGCGCGCAGGGACTCTTCCACGACTCGTCCATGCCCGAACCTGAATTCACCGACACGCTCGAACTGGATCTTGGGTCTGTTGTGCCCTCGCTCGCTGGACCCAAGCGCCCGCAAGACCGCGTGCCTATGTCTGAGTTGAAAGAGATATTCAATAAAGTATTATCCATGCCCGTGAAGGAACGCGGCTTCGAATTGAAACCCGACGCGTTAACCGCCGAAGCCACCTACGGATCCAACGGCAATTCGATAAAGATGAAGCATGGCGCGGTTGTCATCGCGGCGATCACCTCTTGCACGAACACGAGCAACCCGTCCGTTCTCGTCGCGGCAGGACTGCTAGCAAAGAAAGCCATCGAAAAAGGACTCACGGTCAAACCATATGTGAAGACGTCGCTTGCGCCCGGTTCGCGCGTGGTGACTGAATATTTGAAACAGGCGAATTTGCTCGAACCGCTTGCGAAACTCGGGTTCAACGTCATCGCCTACGGATGCACGACCTGCATCGGCAATTCGGGTCCGTTACCAGCCGAAGTTGCCAAAGCAGTCACAGGGTCCGACCTTGTAGCGGCGGCGGTGCTTTCGGGCAACCGCAACTTCGAGGGCAGAATCCACTCGCTGGTGAAGGCAAACTTCCTAGCCAGTCCGCCGCTTGTCGTCGCGTACGCATTAGCAGGCACAGTGGATATTGACCTCGACAAAGAGCCGCTTGGCACAGGCTCCGACGGCGCGCCGGTCTATCTCAAAGATCTGTGGCCCACGCAAAAGGAGATCAATGAGGTGGCTTCGTCGAGCGTGCGCGCGGAGATGTTCAGAGACAAATATGCCGACGTATTCAGCGGCTCGGACATGTGGAAGGATATCAAAGTCACCGGCGGCGATCTGTACGAATGGGATGACAGTTCAACATATATTCATCATCCGCCGTACTTCCAAAAACTCACGTTGGATGTTGGCTCAGTAAATGATATTCAATCTGCGCGCGTGTTGGGTATGTTCGGCGACTCGATCACCACCGATCACATCTCCCCTGCGGGCGCCATCGCCATCGACTCGCCTGCCGGGAAATATTTGCAGGAACGGGATGTGGCTCCGCAATACTTCAACTCGTATGGCTCGCGCCGTGGCAATGATTTGGTGATGGCGCGCGGCACGTTTGCAAACATCCGCTTGAAGAATCTGTTGGTGGCGCCGAAGGAAGGCAATTGGACGACGTTCTTTGACGATGGACAACGGACGGCGGACAATGGCGACGCCCCGAGTTCAATGAATGGTCAATCGTCTATGGTCAATGGTCAGATCATGTCCATCTTTGATGCCGCGATGAAATACATGGAGGCGCGGATCCCAACGATCATTCTTGCTGGCAAGGAATATGGAACAGGTTCGAGCCGCGACTGGGCGGCGAAGGGACCATTACTCCAAGGCGTGCGCGCGGTGATTGCCGAATCGTTCGAACGCATCCACCGCTCGAACCTGGTCGGCATGGGCATCCTGCCGCTGAAGTTCATGGACGGGCAAAACGCCGAGTCACTGAGCTTGAAAGGTGATGAGAAATTCGATATTGAGGGCTTGAATAAACTTGCGCCGAAATCTGTTTTGACGGTGAAAGCGAAGAAAGCGGATGGGTCGACGGTTGAATTCCAAGCCACTGCCCTGCTCAATACCGATGTGGAAGTGACCTACTATCACAACGGGGGCATTCTCCATACGGTGTTGAGGAATTTGGTGAAATAGTTCGTAGTACGTACTGCGTATTGCGTAAAAAAGAGACTCGTTTTCAGGCGAGTCTCTTTTTGTATTAGACCTCTTGCACAAGTGGTAATTACTTCAGCCACAGAGACACAAAGAACGCTGAGAAAACCTTATTTTTACTCTCTGCGACTCAGCGTCTCAGCGGCAAAATGACTTTCGCAATATTCCTGTTGTGTATAACAACCTACAACGGGTTCATCTTCAAATTCGCCAAGCCTCTCTCGATGGAGGCGAGGCGTTCCATGATGTTGCGGCCTGTGCTTTCGCGCAGTTTGGCAACGTACAACACCTTACCCGCCTCCGCTCCGAATTTTTGCAGGCTCCGAATCACGGAGGAGGAATACCCAACTCCGGTCTCGCGTTTGCCGAACGCCATCACGCCGAGGAACTCGGGCTTGGAGGCGCGTTTCAGGGTGAGAGGCAGATATAAGGAGTGATGCGAAGCGTCCGCGGGGATGACCACCTCTCCCTTTTCAAGCAAGAGGCGGTCTTTGTCTCCAAGAATTATCGAAGGCAACTCTCCTTCTTGGGGCAGCGGCTCGGTCAGGAATAAATTTCCGTTTTCGTGTTTAAGAAAAATTTCGATCTCGGTCAGGTCCAATTGCTCTTTCACCTGCCGCGCAAGGATTTTCAAGATGTCGCTCGAAGACAACATCAGTTGCGCCTCCGGGGCAAACTCCACGATCGTGCCGCTGAAGTCGATCTCCTCAGGCTTGAAGCGACGGTCTACAAAATTTTGCAGACCGTCGCGCAAGGGAACAAACAAGAGCGCCACGGGGAAGATCGCCAACAATCCGAAGAAAGGCGACGACGCGCTCAGATATTGCTTTGCATACAGTTCGAACAAAATTGCGCCTGTAATGCCCAGCGAGCCCATAATGGCGGTGTGGGCGCTGTAAACCAATGTGCGGTTGATAACGATGTCTATATCCCAGATATGATAACGAAGCGCAGAGATCGCAAAGGTGACGATAAACCCGTAGGTGAAAAAGAGGGTTAGGAAGAAAAGCGTAAGGTCAACGATGGAGCCGGCGGCGTACCCGAAGATCTGATACTTCAACCAATAGAGGATGTAGAAAAACGTCATGCCGACCAGCGAGAGGGCGATCCACTTCAATTGCTGGCGTTGAAGCGGGTCCTTCGTCACGAATAGGCGGTAGACCTGCGCCAATACTCCCAACCCCAACACCCCTAAACGGAACAGCGCGGGCAGGGTATCGAGGAGGAACGTTCGAATCGCATCGGATAATCCCGAAACGAGGAAGATCATGACACACAGGTACACGGGCAGGGCCAACATTCCAAGCAGGCTTAATGTAAAAAACCAGCGCGTCCAGCCGGGCGTCCATTTCCCGTTGGGGAAGGTCAATAACACGTACAACAACAGGGTGGACAATAACAGCGTATATCCTGTGCCGAGGAAATAGGCGATGAACCAATTGACCATTTCACTGCCGCCCAAGTTCATGGGAAACCAAAAGTCGAACCCGGTGCTGGTACTCGTCCACGTGACGAGCATGAGGGAAACGATCACAGCCAGCCGATCTGCCGGTTTACGCAAAAAGATAATGATCGCGGCGATTACCCCGACGACGAACGAGCCGAAATTAAGATAGACGTATACCCATTTCTCTATGTCCAATTGGTCCGCGGACAGTTGTTGAAACGACCCATTGACGCTATACACAATGGACGGGATCACAACCGCCAGCCAGCCCAGCCTCACCAGAATATTCCGCAAGACAGGGAACCTGCGCGTATTGGTTTTTATCTCCGTAGAAGTCATGGCGTTCCTCCTTTGCCTGATTCGATTAACTTAACCCCCGATTGTCAATGCGCGGTACGCAGCATCTCCAGCAAACCATTGGGATACAAAGTGGACTTCCCCTCTCCGAACTCATGCAGACTCTTCCACACCACGCGGATTCTCTCCCCGTTCGCTTCGATCACTTCCATTTCAACCTGCTCATACAACTCAGCCTTTACCAACGCCCCATCATAGATCATCACGATCTCGTGTCCCGTATTTCCGTTATGGACAAAAATATTCTCAAGAAATCCGAGATGTTTCAGTTCTTCGATCTCGCTGTGCAACTCCTCCATAATCTCACGTCGGACAGCCACTTCCCCGCTTTCGCCAAACTCGATCCCGCCGCCAAGCGGACGATAATATGTTTCTCGTTTTATTACGTCATATCCTTCAAAGACGAGGATGCGGTTATTGTTTTTGAACACGCAAAGAGCAATCGGGCGGATGTGGTTCATATCAAAAAGTAAGGCGAGATTAATCTCGCCTTACACGACCATCAATTCGATTTGTTGTTGTGAGCGTACCCCAACGAGATTCGCCTGCATAGACCAAGGTCCCGTCCATGTGACAGTGACGGGGAGGATTTTGCCCATCAAATTATCTTCCGATTCAACAAAGACGAGTTTATTTGTGGGTGTTCGTCCTCTCCAGCGGTTCTTTACTTTTTCCTCAAACAACACGTCCACCGTTTGACCGAGATATTTCTTGTTGATCTCAGCCACAATTTCTTCCTGCAAATCATCCAACAGATGCAGGCGGCGCATCTTTTCTTCTTCGGGCACGTTATCTTCCATGCGGCGCGTGGCGACGGTCCCTTCGCGGGGGGAGTAACGCGCGAGGTGAGCCACGTCCAGCCGAAGGTCGGAGAGGACGCGGCGCGTTTCCATGAACTGTTCCTCGGTCTCGCCGGGGAATCCGACGATGATGTCGGTGGCGATGGAACAGTCGGGAATTTTGTTGCGGATTGTAGCAATGAGGTCACGGTATTGTTGCTGTGTGTATCCGCGCTTCATGTTCGCCAGCACTTCATCATCGCCCGCCTGAATTGGAACCTCGATATGCGGCATCACCTTCGGAAGTTCGGCGATGGTGTCCATCAATTCTTCGGTGAAGTAGTTGGGGTGCGACGTGAGGAAGCGAATCCGCTCGACGCCTTCGACTTCGTGTACGATACGAAGCAATTGCGCGAGGTTCGGTCCATCGGGGACATCTTTGCCATAACGATCCACAATCTGACCGAGCAATGTCACTTCTTTCACGCCCTGCGCGGCGAGCGAACGAATCTCGGAAACAATATCGCCAACGGGACGACTGCGCTCGATGCCGCGACGGAACGGGATGATACAAAACGCGCAGGCATGCGAACAGCCATAAACGATCGGCACGTGCGCGCTGACGAGTTGTCCGCGTTCGTGTTGCGGGAGGATAAGCTCATCGTCCATCATCAAGAAGCGGCGCGTGGTTTCGGAATCTTCGAGCGAACGAATCTCGCCTTGACTCAAATAGGAGANNCGCACGCCGACCATACACCCCATGAGATTGATGACAAGATTCGGGTTTTGTTTTTTGAGGGGAAACAATGACGTTAAACGCCCCATCGCCTTGTCTTCGGCAGATTGTCGGACGACGCAGGTGTTGAGGACGATCACGTCCGCTTCTTCGATGGTTTCTGTAAATTGATAACCGAGATGCTCAAGAGACGAGCCGACGCGTTGCGAGTCGGCTACGTTCATTTGGCAGCCCTCGGTCCAGATGTGGTATTTCATAGGGTTGGGATTATACCAAGAGGGCAGGCGAAAACAAAAGCATAATCACCGCGGGTCAATGCGGCAATTATGCTACTTTCAAGCGAATTACATGAATTTTCTATGGCGCTAGCAGGCGGCATCCATCGCGGCTTGCAGGGCATCGTGGTCCGCCATGTTGGCGCTGGGGTTTCCGTCCCAGGTGGCGTGCCAATTGCCATGCGCGGCAGACGCGGATGTGCAGGTTGCCGGACTGCCCCCACCATCATCACCGCCTCCGCTCAGAATCCCACCATCGCCAAGCGAATTATTGATGGATGAGAAGGTATTGCCGATCCTTGGCCCAAGAGCGCTAACTCCCGCGATCACCACGATCGCGACAAGAGCAATGATGACGGCATACTCAACCAGTCCCTGCCCTCGGTTTCGTTTGGAAGGAGAAAATAATGATATCATGGTCAAACTCCTTTGCTTGATTATAATCCACTGCGCGCAAGTCGGAGCCTGTAAAGGTTACAGGGTAATCTGTTCAATTTTGCAAAGTCAGGACTTTCGCTTTTACTGCTCTAAGACGATCTGCCTGCACTGAGCCGCAGGCACACGTGTGACCGTCGATTCGCTGACAAATATGGCGGTCGCAAACCGCCTGCGAGCGAAAGTTCTAAAAGTGTTCAAAGAAAACATGGTTCTCTTTGACCACGAAACCTTCCGAACAGACCATGCCTGATCCCCACTTTAAGGGGTCTTCCGTAATTAACGGGAAAGAGCCTCACCACGAAGGACACGAAGTACACAAAGAGGGGGAAAAAGCCTAAATTCCTGTAACCACTCAGCCTGGGAACATGTCGCTGCGAGGCGCTCTTGGTTTTGCCGAAGCAGTCCCCCAACGCTGGGAGATTGCTTCCCTTCGACAGGCTCAGGACAGGCGTCGGGGCCCCGAAAAAACATCGGGGCAGGCGAGCAAAAACCTCCTCGCAACGACATGCCTGAGTAGTTACCAATTCCTTGGGTTTTTCCTTTGTGACCNNCTCATTAGGAATCGCTGTGATTAAACCTTTTTGGTACACGGAAGTCACGGAAAACACGGAGAAAGAATGGGACTTAAAGGTTTTTCCGTGAAATCCGCGTAATCCGTGTACCAGAATCACGGCAACTCTCAGTGAGCCACTTTAAGCAATAAGACTCAGGCGCTCTATTATGGTAAAATTTCGTTCGCCTCGAATCGTGAGGCTTCGTGGAGGGATGGCCGAGCGGCTGAAGGCGCATGTCTTGAAAACATGTTTGGGTCACACCAACGTGGGTTCGAATCCCACTCCCTCCGCCTGACAATTTACGATTTCAGATTGACGATTTTTAATTGTCAATCGCAAATCCAAAATCGTCAAATCGTAAATTCAATTGGGGAGGTGCCAGAGTGGCTGAATGGGCTCGCCTGCTAAGTGAGTGCTGGGTTAAACCAGT
>CXWJ01001034.1_pt1 | contig 15445 bp, 14 predicted proteins | sample 590841 | NCBI WGS metagenome assembly CXWJ01 (sample SAMEA3498367, study PRJEB10139) | wastewater metagenome | biome: wastewater treatment plant; material: activated sludge | place: Austria | collected 2015-01-21 | reverse complement strand
GGCGCCGCGCCGGTGCCGGTGCCGCCGCCCATGCCGGCGGTGATGAACAGCATGTGCGCGCCGGCGATCGACTCGCGGATGCGATCGACCGCTTCTTCGGCCGCCGCCTTGCCGGCTTCGGGCTTGGCGCCCGCGCCCAGGCCGGTCGTGCCGAGCTGGATCTGCTGCTGCGCGGCCGAGCGGTTCAGCGCCTGCGCGTCGGTGTTCGCGCAGATGAACTGAACGCCCTGCACGCCCTGGTTGATCATGTGCTCGACGGCGTTGCCGCCGCCGCCGCCGACGCCGATGACCTTGATCTGGGTGCCGAGGTCGAATTCTTCGATCATTTCGATGGCCATGTGAGTTCTCCTGTCCTGGGTTGCAGTTGCCGTGGTGTGGGGGATGACCTGTCGGTCGGTGCTGTCGTCGTGGCGCCCGGATCGAGCCGGGTCTTCGGGATGGAAAGCGGTCGCGGAGGGCCGAGATTGTTCACAGCGACCTCCGTCAAAAGTTGCCGAGGAACCAGTCCCTGGCGCGGCCGAACAGGGTCTTGACCGAACCTGCCTGCGCCGCAGCACGAACGCCGCGGTGGCGCGACAGGCGCGCTTCTTCGAGCAGGCCCATCACGGTGGCCGAGCGCGGGTTCGCGACCATGTCGTGCAGCGCGCCGTGGTAGGTCGGAATGCCCTTGCGCACGGGCTTCAGGAAGATGTCTTCGCCGAGTTCGATCATCCCGGGCATCACCGCCGCGCCGCCGGTGATGACGATGCCCGAGGACAGCAGCTCCTCGAAGCCGCTCTCGCGGATCACCTGGTGCACGAGCGAGTAGATCTCCTCGATGCGCGGCTCGATCACGCCGGCCAGCGCCTGGCGGCTGAGCATGCGCGGCGGGCGGTCGCCGAGGCCGGGCACCTCGAGGTTCTCGCTCGGGTCGGCGAGCAGTTGCTTGGCGACGCCGTACTCGACCTTGATCTCCTCGGCGTCCTTCGTCGGCGTGCGCAGCGCCATCGCGATGTCGCTCGTGATCAGGTCGCCGGCGATCGGGATCACCGCGGTGTGGCGGATCGCGCCGTCGGTGAAGATCGCGACGTCGGTGGTTCCGGCGCCGATGTCGACGAGCGCGACGCCGAGGTCGCGTTCGTCCTCGGTCAGCACCGCGTGGCTGCTGGCGCTGGGGTTCAGCACGAGTTGCTCGACCTCGAGCCCGCAGCGGCGCACGCACTTGACGATGTTCTCGGCGGCGCTGCCGGCGCCGGTGACGATGTGCACCTTGACCTCGAGCCGGCCGCCGCTCATGCCGATCGGCTCCTTCACCTCATGGCCGTCGATGACGAACTCCTGCGCCTGCACGAGCAGCAGGCGCTGGTCGTTCGGGATGTTGATCGCCTTGGCGGTCTCGACGACGCGCGCGACGTCGACCGGCGTGACCTCCTTGTCGCGCACGATCACCATGCCGGTCGAGTTCTGGCCGCGGATGTGGCTGCCGGTGATGCCGGTGTAGACGCGCGTGATCTTGCAGTCGGCCATCATCTCGGCCTCTTTCAGCGCCTGCTGGATCGACTGCACGGTCGCGTCGATGTTCACGACGACGCCGCGTTTCAGGCCGTGCGTCGGCGCGACGCCCAGGCCGGCCAGGCGCAGCTCGCCGTCGGGCAGCATCTCGGCGACGACCGCCATCACCTTCGCGGTGCCGATGTCGAGCCCGACCACCAGATCCTTGTATTCCTTGGCCATGGGTGCGTGTTCCTGACTCTTTCCTATTTGCGGGCCGGCTTGTCGGGCGTGAAGGTGGTCGAGACGCCGCGCAGCCGCACCGCGTAACCCTCGTGGTGGCGCAGGTCGGCGTATTCGATCGGGCGGCCGTAGCGCGAGCTCACCTGCGTCACCGTGGCGACGAAACGCTGCGTGCGTTCGGCCAGTTCTTCGGCGCTGCCGCGGCCGAACTCGATGCTCGCGCCGCTGTCGAGCTCGCCGCGCCACGAGCCGCGGCCCGACAGCGCCAGGCTGTCCAGCCGCGCATCCAGCGGCGCGAGCAGCGGCGCCAGGCGCTGCCACACCGCGAGCATCAGCGCCGAGCTGCCGTCGGGGCCTTCGAAGGTCGGCAGCGCGTCGTCCTCGACATCGCCGAGGTTCGCCTCGAACACTTCGCCGTGGGTGTTGACGATGCGCTCGGTCGCGGCCTCGCCGTCGTTCGAGGTGCGCCACAGCGCTGCGGCGCGGTGCTCTTCGAGCGTGACGGCGAGCTGGTTCGGCCAGACGCGGCGCACCACCGCCTGGCGCACCCAGGGCACCGCCTCGAACGCCTGCTTGCTCCTCGCCAGGTCGAGCGTGAAGAAGTTGCCGGCCAGGCGCGGCGCGGCATTCGCGCGGATCGTCGAGACGCTGTTGTGCGCGACCTCGCCGTCGATCCGGATCGCGCTGACCGCGAACATCGGCTGGCGCGCGAGCCACAACNNGCGCGCGAGCCACAACATCGCCGCGGCGAGCAGCGCCACGCCGCCGATCCACGCGAAGGCGCGCGCGCCCAGCTCCATCAGGCGCACGTCGATCGGCAGCGGGGCGGGGGCGGCAGCGGTGACCATGGGTTCGGCTTGCTCGTTCAGCCGTCGAGCGCCGCGTGCGCGAGCAGGTGCAGGCACAGCGCCTCGTAGCTCATGCCGGCGGCCTTGGCCGACATCGGCACGAGCGAGTGCGAGGTCATTCCCGGGCTCGTGTTCATCTCGAGCAGGAAGGGCTTGCGGTCGCTCGCGCGGATCATCAGGTCGGCACGCCCCCAGCCGCGGCAACCGAGCGTGCGGTAGGCGGCGACGACGATGCGCTGGATCTCGCGCTCCTCGGCCTCGGCAAGGCCGCTGGGAACGAGGTACTGCGTCACGTCGGTGAAGTACTTGTTCTGGTAGTCGTAGGCGCCTTCGGGTGCGACGATCCTGATCACCGGCAGCGCGCAGGCGCTCGCGCCCTCGCCCAGCACCGGGCAGGTCACTTCGTCGCCGGCGATGAACTCCTCGCACATCACGACCGGGTCGTGGCTCGCGGCGAGCGCGACCGCGTCCAGCATCTGCGAATAACCCATGACCTTGGTGACGCCGATCGACGAGCCTTCGTGCGGCGGCTTGACGATCAGCGGCAGGCCGAGCGCATCGGGCACCGCGATGGCACGCTCGCGCGACTGCTCGCCCGGTGCGAGCGTGACGTAACGCGGCGTCGGCAACCCCTCGGCGAGCCAGACGCGTTTGGTCATGACCTTGTCCATCGCGATCGCCGAGGCCATCACGCCCGAACCGGTGTACGGGATGCGCAGCAGTTCGAGCGCGCCCTGCACCGTGCCGTCTTCGCCGTGGCGGCCGTGCAGCGCGATGAAGACGCGCGCGAAGCCGTCGTGTTTCAGCTCGGCGAGTTCGCGCTCGGCCGGGTCGAAGGCCAGCGCATCGACGCCTTGCGAGCGCAAGGCCGCGAGCACGCCGCCGCCCGACATCAGCGAGATCTCGCGCTCGGCCGAATCGCCGCCCATCAGCACGGCGACCTTGCCGAGGCTTTCGACGTCGACCTTCATTTCACGTCCTTCAGCAAGTCGACGAGCGCCGCCGGCACGCCGCCGATCGATCCCGCACCCATCGAGATCACCACATCGCCGTCGCGCACCCGGTCGGCGATGGTCTGCGGCAGCGCAGCGACGTCGTCGACGAACACCGGGTCGACCTTGCCGGCGACGCGCAGCGCACGCGCCAGCGCGCGGCCGTCGGCGGCGACGATGGGCGCTTCGCCGGCGGCGTAGACCTCGGCGAGCAGCACCGCGTCGGCATGGCCGATGACCTTGACGAAGTCCTCGAAGCAGTCGCGCGTGCGCGTGTAGCGATGCGGCTGGAACGCGAGCACGAGGCGCCGGCCGGGAAAGGCGCCACGCGCCGCGGCCAGGGTCGCCGCCATCTCGACCGGGTGGTGGCCGTAGTCGTCGATGAGCGTGAAGCGGCCGCCGCCCGGCAGCGCCAGCTCACCATAGCGCTGGAAGCGCCGGCCGACGCCGCGGAACTCGGCCAGGCCCTTGACCACCGGCGCATCGGGCAGTTCGAGCTCGGTGGCCACGGCGATCGTCGCGAGCGCGTTCAGCACGTTGTGCTCGCCGGGCAGGTTCAGCGTGATCTGCAAGTCGGGCATGCGCACGCCGTTGCGACGCTGCACCGTGAAGCGCATCGTGCCGGCGTCGGCACGCACGTCGACGGCGCGGATCATCGCGTCGGCGCCGAAGCCGTAGCTGACGACCGGCCTCGAGATCATCGGCATGATCGAGCGCACGCCGGCGTCGTCGCTGCACAGGATCGCCGCGCCGTAGAACGGCATGCGGTGGATGAAGTCGACGAAGGCCTGCTTGAGCTTCGCGAAGTCGTGGCCGTAGGTGTCCATGTGGTCGGCGTCGATGTTCGTGACCACCGCCATCACCGGCAGCAGGTTCAGGAACGACGCGTCGGACTCGTCGGCCTCGACGACGATGTAGTCGCCCGAGCCGAGGCGCGAGTTCGCACCCGCGGCGTTGAGCCGGCCGCCGATGACGAAGGTCGGGTCGACGCCGGCCTCGGCGAGCACGCTGGTGACGAGCGAGGTCGTCGTCGTCTTGCCGTGCGTGCCGGCGATCGCGATGCCCTGCTTGAGCCGCATCAGCTCGGCGAGCATCACGGCGCGCGGCACGACCGGCACGTGTTTCGCGCGCGCGGCGATGACCTCGGGGTTGTCGCCCTTCACCGCGGTCGAGGTGACGACGGCTTCGGCGCCTTCGATGTGCGCGGCGTCGTGGCCGACGGCGATGCGGATGCCCAGCGATGCCAGGCGCCGCGTGGTCGAGCTGTCGCTCTGGTCCGAGCCCGAGACGGTGTAGCCGAGGTTGTGCAGGATCTCGGCGATGCCGCTCATGCCGGCGCCGCCGACGCCCACGAAATGAATGTGCTTGACGGCGTGTTTCATGCCAACCCCTCGTCCGACGGGTACGCCGGCCGGTCCCCTGACAAGGTATGAACGAACCCGACATGCCCGCTCGTTCCGCCAGATCGCGCCCACTCGGCGTTGCAGATGCTCGCCGCAGCCCAGGCTGCGGCTGTGCTTTGCGCCTTGATCGGGCGCGATCTGGTGGCCCGCTCGGGCACGCCGGATTCATTCACACCTTGTGAGGGGACGCGGGCCGGCTTGGGAGCGGCCCGGCGCTCGGCCCGCCTCTCGCTGGGGCAATGCTCGTGTTTCATGCGGCCACCAGCCTTTCGAGTTCGTCGGCGACGTGCGCGGCGGCGCGTGGCCTGGCGAGCGCACGTGCCTTCATCGCCATCGTCAGCAGCGTCTCGCGCGTCAGGCTTGCGAACAGGTCCGCCAGGCGCCGCGGTGTCAACTCGCCTTGCGGCAAGTGGATCGCGCCGCCGTGCGCGGCGAGCCACGTCGCGTTGTCGCGCTGGTGCGAGGTCGTGCTGATCACCAGCGGCACGAGCACGGCGGGCACACCGGCGGCGCACAGCTCGCTCACCGTCACGGCGCCGGCGCGGCAGATCATCAGGTCGCAGTCGGCCAGGCGCTGCGCCATGTCGTCGATGAAGGGCAGGACCTCGGCGTCGAGTTCGGCATCGGCATAGGCCGCGGCCACCGCCGCATGGTGCGCCTGACCCGTCTGGTGCGTGACCTGCGGGCGCTGGGCCTGCGGCAGCAGCGCGAGCGCTTGCGGCAGGGTGTCGTTCAGCACCTTCGCGCCCAGGCTGCCGCCGACGACCAGCAGCTTCAACGCACCGTCGCGACCGGCAAAACGCGCCTCGGGCGCAGCCAGCGCCTCGATCTCGGCGCGCACCGGATTGCCGGTGACGACGGCCAGCTTGGTGCGGCGCGCCGCGTCGCCGTCGAAGCCGAAGGCGATGCGGTCGGCAACCGGCAGCAGCGCGCGGTTGCTCATCAGCAGCGCCGCGTCGGCGTTCACCAGCATCAGCGGCCGACCGAGCAAGGCCGCCATCAGCCCGCCGGGAAAACACACGTAGCCGCCCATGCCGAGCACGGCGTCGGCGCGGCGCGCGCGCAGGATCTGCACGCAGCGCCAGAACGCGATCAACAGCCGCAGCCCGCCGGTGAGCGTGTGCAGCGCCCCCTTGCCGCGCAGGCCGCTGAAGGCGATCGCATCCATCGGGATGCCCGACGGCGGCACGAGCCGGTTCTCCATGCCCTGCGTGGTGCCGAGCCAGCTCACCGTCCAGCCGCGCGACTGCATTTCGCGCGCGACGGCCAGGCCCGGGATGACGTGGCCGCCGGTGCCCGCCGCCATCACGACGAGGTGCTTCACGGGCGACCTCCCCGCATGAGCTGACGATTCTCGATGTCGATGCGCAGCACCACCGCCAGCGCCACGACGCTCATCACGATCGCCGAACCGCCGTAGCTCATCAGCGGCAGCGTCAGACCCTTGGTCGGCAGCACGCCGAGGTTCACGCCCATGTTGATGAAGGCCTGCCCGCCGACCCAGATGCCCACACCCTGCGCCAGCAGCCCGGCGAACACGCGATCCAGCGCGATCGCCTGGCGGCCGATGTGGAACAGGCGCCGCGCGAGCCAGAAGAAGGCGACGATCACGCAGGCCACGCCGACGAAGCCGAGTTCCTCGCCGATCACTGCGAGCAGGAAGTCGGTATGCGCCTCGGGCAGGTAGTGCAGCTTCTCGACGCTGCCGCCCAGGCCCTGGCCGAAGACTTCGCCGCGGCCGAAGGCGATCAGCGAATGCGACAGCTGGTAGGCCTTGCCGAGCGTGTACTTCTCGTCCCAGGGGTTCAGNNCCGATCAGCACCGCGGTGATGAGCAGGAACATGCGGCCGTTGACGCCGCCGAGGAACAGGATGCCCATGGCGATCGCCGCGATGATGAGGAACGCGCCCATGTCGGGCTCGGCGAGCAGCAGCAGTCCGACGAGCGCGACCGCGATCGCCATCGGGATGACGGCGTGGAAGAAGTTCTCCTTGACCTCCATCTTGCGGACCATGTAGCCGGCGGCGTACATCGCGATGCCGAGCTTGGCGAGTTCGGAGGGCTGGAAGTTCATGAGACCCAGCGGGATCCAGCGGCGCGCGCCGTTCACGCCCTTGCCGATGAACGGGATCAGCACCAGCACCAGCAGCACGAGCGAGCCGACGAACACCCAGGGCGCGAGCTTCTCCCACACGTCGATCGGCACCTGCACGACGACGAGCGCGGCGAACAGGGCGACGCCGATCGAAAACGCGTGGCGCGCGAGGAAGTGGGTCTGTTCGTAACGTGCGAACTTCGGGTTGTCGGGCAAGGCGACCGAGGCGCTGTAGACCATCACCAGCCCGAGCGCGAGCAGCGCGACGATCACGCACACGAGCGCCTGGTCGAAGCCGAGCAGCCTGGCCGGACGGCCGGTGCCGACGTGGATCCAGTCGCGCACCGGGATGTCCTGGTCTTCGCGGCGCTTCGATCTGCGGCGCGGCGGATTCGCGCGCTCTTCCCTGCGCCAGAACATGCCGGCGAGGCGGTCGCGCAGCGCGCCGAAGGCGTTCGATGCCGCATTCATGCGAGCGCCCCCCCGCTCTCGGCGGCGATGGCGTGCACCTCGGCGACGAAAACCTCGGCGCGGTGCGCGTAGTTGCGGAACATGTCGAGGCTGGCGCAGGCCGGGCTCAGCAGGACCGCATCGCCGGACTGCGCGTTCGCGAAACACCAGCGGGTCGCGGCCGGCAGGCTGTCGTGCGTCTGCCGGCTCACGCCGCTCGCGGCGAGCGCGGCCTCGATCGCCGGGGCGTCGCGGCCGATCAGCGCCACCGCACGGGCGTGGCGCGCCACCGGCGCGGCCAGCGGCGCGAAGTCCTGGCCCTTGCCGTCGCCGCCGAGGATCACGAGCAGCTTGCCCGGCGCCTTGTCGGCGCCCAGTCCGTCGAGCGCGGCGACGGTGGCGCCGACGTTCGTTCCCTTGCTGTCGTCGTAGGCGTCGACGCCGTTGAGCGTGGCGATGAACTCGACGCGGTGCGGTTCGCCGGCGTACTCGCGCAGCCCGTGCAGCATCGGCGCGAGCGGGCAGCCGATCGCCGTGGCCAGCGCCAGCGCCGCGAGCGCGTTGGCGGCGTTGTGGCGGCCGCGAACGCGCAGCGCGTCGGCCGGCATCAGGCGCTGGATGTGCAGCTCGGCGGCATCGGCCTCGGCGGCGGCGCACTTGCCGCGTTTTTGCGTCTCGTCGGCCTCCATCGCGCGCACCAGCCAGGCCATGCCGTTGTCGACGACCAGGCCGAAATCGCCCGGGCGCGCCGGCGCACCGAGGCCGAAGCGAACGATGTCGCGATCGACCGGCTTCGCGCCGCGGCCCTTGGCGAGCACGGGCGCGGGCACGAGCCGCTCGACCGCGGCGTCGTCGCGGTTGATCACCATCACCGCGCGCGTGCCGAAGATGCGCGCCTTGGCGGCCCCGTAGGCGGCCATAGAACCGTGCCAGTCGAGATGGTCTTCGCTGAGGTTGAGCACCGCGGCGGCGTCGGGCTCGAAGCCTTTCGCGCCGTCGAGCTGGAAGCTGGACAGTTCGAGCACCCACACCTGCGGCAAGGCCGCATCGTCGGCATCGGCCCGGTCGAGCGCGTCGGCCAGCGTGCCGAGCATCGTCGGGCCGATGTTGCCGGCCAACGCCACGGCCAGGCCGGCGCGTTCGACGAGCAACGCGGTCATCGCCGTCGTCGTCGTCTTGCCGTTCGTACCGGTGACGGCCAGCAGCTTCGGCGCGTAGCCGCGTTCCTGCTTCAGATCGGCGAGCGCACGCGCGAACAAATCGAGTTCGCCCTGCACCAGCACGCCCGCGGCGGCAGCGCGTGCCAGCGGCGCGGCGATGCGCGCATCGCTCGGCGCGAGGCCCGGGCTCTTCAGCACCAGGCGCACGCCGTCGAAGGCGGCGTCGTTCAGTTCGCCGCCGAGCAGCGCCGCGCCCGGCACCTGCCCGGCCAGGGCCGCGGCGTGCGGCGGCGCCTCGCGCGAATCCCACACGCGCACCCTCGCGCCGTGGCGCGCGCACCAGCGCGCCATCGCCAGGCCCGAATCGCCCAGGCCGAGCACCAGCACGTGGAGGTCGCGCAGCTGCCTCATCTGAGTTTCAGGCTCGCGAGCCCGATCAGGCACAGCAGCATCGTGACGATCCAGAAGCGCACGACGACCTGCGTCTCCTTCCAGCCCGACTTCTCGAAGTGGTGGTGCAGCGGCGCCATCTTCAGGATGCGCCGGCCGCTGCCGTACTTCTTCTTCGTGTACTTGAACCACGCGACCTGGACCATCACCGACAGCGCTTCGGCGACGAACACGCCGCCCATGATGCCGAGCACGATCTCCTGGCGCGTGATGACGGCGATGGTGCCGAGCGCGCCGCCGAGCGAGAGGGCACCGACATCGCCCATGAAGACCTGCGCCGGATGGGTGTTGAACCACAGGAACGCGAGCCCGGCGCCGGCCATCGCGGCGCAGAAGATCAGCAGTTCGCCGGCGCCGGGGATGTGCGGGATCAGCAGGTAGCGGCTGAACACCGCGTGGCCGGTGACGTAGGCGAACACGCCGAGCGCCGAACCGACCATCACCACCGGCATGATTGCCAGGCCGTCGAGCCCGTCGGTCAGGTTCACCGCGTTGCTGATGCCGACGATGACCAGCCAGGTCAGCGTGATGAAGCCGAACACGCCGAGCGGGTAGCTGACGGTCTTGAAGAAGGGCACGATCAGATCCGCCTTGGGCGGCAGGTCGTTCGAGAAGCCGCTCGTGACCCAGCGCAGGAAGAGCTCGAGCACGCGCAGGTTCGAGGTTTCGGACACGCTGAACGCGAGGTACAACGCGGCCACCAGCCCGATCACCGACTGCCACATGAACTTCTCGCCCGAGGCCATGCCTTCGGGGTTCTTGTGCACGACCTTGCGCCAGTCGTCGACCCAGCCGATCGCGCCGAAGCCGATCGTCACGACCATCACGATCCAGACGAAGCGGTTCGTCCAGTCGAACCACAGCAGCGTCGACACGCCGATCGCGATCAGGATCAGCACGCCGCCCATCGTCGGCGTGCCGCTTTTCGCGAGATGCTGTTCGATACCGTACTCGCGGATCGGCTGGCCGATCTTCAGCGCCGCGAGGCGCCGGATCACCCAGGGCCCGAACGCCAGGCCGATGAGCAGCGCGGTCAGCGCCGCCATCACCGCGCGGAAGGTCAGGTACTGGAAGACGCGGAAGAAGCCGAACTCGGGCGACAGCGTCTGCAGCCAGGCGGACAGGCTAACCAGCATGCTCGCCTCCCGCGGTCGTGGCGAGCAGCGCGGCGACCACCTGCTCCATCTTCATGAAACGCGAGCCCTTGACCACGACGGCGCGGCAGCGCGGCGCTTGCGGCAAGGCGGCGATCAGTTCGGCCACGCTCGCGAAGTGGCGCGCGCCCGCGCCCCAGGCCGATGCGGCGTCGGCACTCGCGGCGCCGGCGGCCCACAACACGTCGATGCCGCGCTGCCTCGCATACGCGCCGATCTCGCGGTGGAAAGCCGGGCCCTGGTCGCCGACCTCGCCCATGTCGCCGATGACCAGCCAGCGCGGCGCGGGCAGCCCGGCGAGCACGTCGATCGCCGCGCGCATCGAGTCGGGGTTCGCGTTGTAGGTGTCGTCGACCAGCGTGATGCGTTCGCCGCCGCGCTCGAAGCCCTTGACCTGCGAACGCCCGGCGACCGGCGCGAAGGCTTCGAGGCCGCGCGCGGCCGCCTCGAGCGGGCAGCCGGCGGCGAGCGCGCAGGCGGTTGCGGCGAGCGCGTTCTTGACGTTGTGCAGCCCGGCCACATGCAAGGCCAGCGCCGTCGTTCCGGCCGGCGTGTGCAACATCAGCGCCCAGTGCGGTGCCGCGTCCTGGCCGTTCCAGACCGCTTCGCCGCGCACGTCGGCGGCACCGTCGAGCGCGAAGGTGCGGACCGTTCGCGCACCCGCGAGCACACGCCACAAGGGCGCGTGCGGGTCGTCTGCCGGGAAGACCGCCACGCCGCCGGCACCGAGCGCTTCGATCACCGCGCCGTTCTCGCGCGCGACCGCGTCGACGCTCGCCATGAACTCCTGGTGCTCGCGCTGCGCGTTGTTCACCAGCGCCACGGTCGGCGCGGCGAGCGCCGCGAGTTCGGCGATCTCGCCGACATGGTTCATGCCGAGCTCGATCACCGCGGCGCGGTGGCCGGCGCGCAGCCGCAGCAGCGTCAGCGGCACGCCGATGTGGTTGTTCAGGTTGCCGCGCGTGGCCAGTGCCGCATCGCCGAGCCAGGCGTGCAGGATCGCCGCGATCATCTGCGTCACCGTGGTCTTGCCGTTGCTGCCGGTCACCGCGATCAGCGGCAGCGCGAAGCGCCTCCGCCAGCCGGCCGCAAGCGTCTGCAGCGCCGCGAGCGAATCGTCGACCTCGAGTCCCGGCAGCCCGGCCGCGGCGAGCCCGCGTTCGGCGATCGCCGCGGCGGCGCCGGCGGCTTTCGCCTGCGCGAGAAAGTCGTGCGCATCGAACCGTTCGCCCTTCAGCGCGACGAACAGGTCGCTGGCCTGCAACGAGCGCGTGTCGCTGTGCACCCGGTCGAACACGAGCCCGGCGTCGCCGACGAGGCGCGAACCCGGCAGCAGCGCGCAGGCGTCGGCGAGCGTCGCCATCGTCGTCATGCGCCGTCTCCACGCAGCAGCAGTGCGGCGCGCGCCACGTCGGCGTCCGAGAACGCATGGCGCACGCCGGCGACTTCCTGGTAGTCCTCGTGGCCTTTGCCGGCGATCAGGACGACGTCGGCCGGCGCAGCCTCGCGCACCGCGAACCCGATCGCCGCGCGGCGCTCTTCGATCACGTCGACGCCGCTGCGGCCCGGCGCGAGCCCGGCGACGATCTGCGCGACGACGGCGCCGGGCGCTTCGTCGCGCGGGTTGTCGCTCGTGATCACGACGCGTTGCGCCTGGCGTTGCGCGATCGCGCCCATCAGCGGGCGTTTCGCGGCGTCGCGGTTGCCGCCGCAGCCGAACACGCACCACAAGACGCCGCCACGCTGGCGCGCGAAGGCCTGCAGCGCGAGCAGCGCCTTGTCGAGCGCGTCGGGCGAATGCGCGTAGTCGACGATCACCTGCGGCGCCGCGCCTTCGGCGATCACGCGCTGCATGCGCCCGGGCACCGGCGTCAGCGCCGCACAGGCCTGCGCCGCATCGGCGAGCGCCACGCCGAGCGAACGCAACGCGCCGATCACGGCGAGCAGGTTGGCCACGTTGTACTCGCCGATCATCGTGGTGCGCACCGCAGCTCGCTGCGCGCCTTCGCAGGCGTCGAAGCGCAGGCCTTCGGCGTCGTAGCGGATGGCGGCGGCTCGCAGGCGTGCGTCGCCGTGCGCCGAGTAGCTCCACAGGTCCAGCCCACGTGCGCGGGCGCGTTCGGCCAGCGCAGCGCCATGCGCATCGTCGAGGTTCACCACCGCGCCGCGCAGCCCCGGCCAGTCGAACAACGCCGCCTTGGCCTGCCAGTAGGCGTCCATGGTGCCGTGGAAATCGAGGTGGTCCTGCGTGAAATTGGTGAACATCGCCACCGCGATCGGCGTGCCGGCGAGGCGCTGTTCGACGATGCCGATCGACGAGGCCTCGATCGCGCAGGCGCCGAAGCCCGCAGCGGCGAAACGGCTCAGCGCCGCTTGCAAGGTCACCGGGTCGGGCGTCGTCAAGCCGGTCGATTCGATCGTTCCTTGCGGCGATGCCGCCGACGGCGGCTCACCCACCCCGAGCGTGCCGATCACCCCGCAGCGCCGGCCGAGCGCGCTCAGCGCCTGCGCCGTCCACCACGCCGTCGAGGTCTTGCCGTTCGTGCCGGTGATTGCCACCACCGCCAGGCGCTCGCCGGGGCGGCCGAAGAAGCCGCTCGCGATCTCGCCGGTCGCAGCCTTCAGCCCGGGCAGCGCGGCGATGCGTTCGTCATCGCCGAAGGCGAAGGCCTCGACACCGGCGGCTTCGACGAGGCAGGCGACCGCGCCGCGTTCGAGCGCGGCGCCGACGTACTGGCGGCCATCGAGTGCGTGTCCCGGCCAGGCGATGAAGGCCTCACCCGCGCCCACGCGCCGGCTGTCGGTGGCCAGGGCGCGCGCGCCGCGCTGCGCCAGCCAGGCGAGCGCGCGCTCGGGCGAGGCGAGGCGGGCGAGCGCCATCAGAAGCTCTCCTCCTCGGCGCGCATCTGGTGCGTCACGATCTGCGGCTTGACCTCGATGTCGGGCGCCACGCCGCGCATGCGCAGCGTCTGCGCGACGACCTCGGCGAACACCGGCGCGGCGACGTCGCCGCCGTAGTGCTTGCCGTTGCTCGGCTCGTCGACCATCACGGCGACGACGATGCGCGGGTCGGCAACCGGCGCCATGCCGACGAACCAGGCGCGGTACTTCTTGTCGGCGTAGCCCTTGCCCTCCTGCTTGTGCGCCGTGCCGGTCTTGCCGCCGACCGAATAGCCCATGGCCTGCGCCTTCGGTGCGGTGCCGCCTTCGCCGGCGGCCATCTGCAGCATGCGGCGCACGTCGCGCGCGGTCTTCTCGGACATCACGCGCAGCCCCGGCACCTTCTGGTCCGCTCCGAGATCGGCCTGGCGCACCAGGGTCGCGGGGATCAGCTCGCCGTCGTTGGCGAACACGGTGTAGGCACGCGCGAGCTGGAACAGCGACGCCGACAGGCCGTAGCCGTAGGCCATGGTCGCCTGCTCGATCGGCCGCCAGGTCTTGTACGGCCGCAGCCGGCCGGTCACCGCGCCCGGAAACGCGAGCTGCGGCTTCTGGCCCAGGCCGACCTGGGTGAACAGGTCCCACATCTCGCGCGGCTGCATCTGCATCGCCATCTTGACGACGCCGACGTTGCTCGACTTCTGGATCACCTCGTCGACCGTGAGCGGGCCGTGCGGGTGCGCGTCGCTGATCGTCGAGCCGGTGATCGTCATTCGCCCGGGCGCGGTCTGGATCACGGTGTTCGGCGTGACGCGCCCGGTCTCGAGCGCGAGCGCGGCGATGAAGGGCTTCATCGTCGAGCCGGGCTCGAAGGTGTCGGTCAGCGCGCGGTTGCGCAGCTGCGCGCCGCTGAGGTTGCGGCGGTCGCCGGGCGTGAAGCTCGGGTAGTTGGCCAGCGCCAGCACCTCGCCGGTCTTGACGTCGAGCACGACGACGCTGCCGGCCTTGGCCTTGTGCTCGGCAACCGCGTCGCGCACGCGCTGGTAGGCGAAGAACTGGACCTTCGAGTCGATCGCGAGCTCGATGTCGCGGCCGTCGACCGCGGCAACGCTGTCGCCGATGTCCTCGACCACGCGGCCGAGCCGGTCCTTGATGACGCGGCGCGTGCCGTCGGCACCTGCCAGGTCCTTCTGGAACGCGAGCTCGATGCCCTCCTGGCCGCGGTCTTCGACGTTCGTGAAGCCGACGATGTGCGCCGCAGCCTCGCCTTCGGGGTACTGGCGGCGGTACTCGCCGACCTGGTGCACACCCTTGATCTTCAAGCCGAGCACCTCCTTGGCGACCTGCTCGTCGGCCTGGCGGCGCAGCCAGACGAAGTTCTGGCTCATGCCGAGCTTCGCCTCGAGCTCGGCGCCGCTCAGCCCGAGCAGTTTCGCGAGGCGCCGGCGCTGCGCGGCATCGGCCTCGAAGTCCTTCGGGATCGCCCACAAGGACGGTGCCGGCACGCTGGCGGCGAGGATCAGGCCATTGCGGTCGACGATGCGGCCGCGGCTCGCCGGCAGCTCGAGCGTGCGCGCGTAGCGGATCTCGCCCTGGCGCTGGAAGAACTCGGTGCCGACGACCTGCACGTACAAGGCACGGCCGACGAGGATGGCGAAGCCGAGCGCGACCAGCGCGACGACGAAGGTCGAACGCCACGGCGGCGTCCTCGACGCGAGCAGCGGGCTGCTGGGGTAGATGACGGCACGCACGTTCGTCGGCGCCGCGCGGGCCTTCTTCGCCTCGGCGCGGGACTCCAGCCAACGCTTCAAGCGGTTCATCGCCCGCCCTCCGTCGCCGACGCCGCACCGGCCCAGCTCACGTACTGCGTCACGGCCGGCGTGGCGTTGCGCATCGCCAGGCGCTCGCGCGCCGTCTTCTCGACGCGCAGCGGCGTCGCCTGCGCCTGCTTCTCGGCCTTCAGGCGCTCGAACTCGACGTCCAGGCGGCGCTCTTCGTTGCGCGCCTGGTCGAGCTCGGTGAACAGCCGGCGCGCGTCGTACGCCACGCGCACGAGGTAGACGGCGCTGGCGATGAGCGCGAGCAGCAGCAGGACATTCAACCGGGTCATGCCGCGACCTCCACCTCGGTGCGCTCGGCCACACGCATCACCGCCGAACGCGCACGCGGATTGGCGCGCAGCTCGGCCTCGCCGGGCTTGACGCGCGCGATCGCGCGCAGGCGATGCGGCTTCTCGGGCGCGAACGGCGCACGCCGGTCGACCTCGGCACGGCTTTCGCGCGCGATGAAGGTCTTCACGA
>CXWJ01001234.1_pt1 | contig 15447 bp, 15 predicted proteins | sample 590841 | NCBI WGS metagenome assembly CXWJ01 (sample SAMEA3498367, study PRJEB10139) | wastewater metagenome | biome: wastewater treatment plant; material: activated sludge | place: Austria | collected 2015-01-21 | reverse complement strand
CTGCCGGGCGCGCCCTGGTTCTCGCAGCGCGGCAGCCTGCTGCTCGCGCACCGCGGCGACCTCGGCACCGCGCAACGCGTGCTCGCGCGCCTGCACGCCGGCGGCGCCGCGGGCCTGGCCGAACCCGAAGCGCTCGACGCGGCGCAGCTGCGCGCGCTCGAACCGGCGCTGTTCGAGGTCGCGCACGCCTGGCTGCTGGCCGGCGAAGCGCAGATCGACGCGCCCGCTGCGATGGCCGCGTTGCACGCCGGCGCGCAGGGCGTTCGCTGGTGTTGGGGCACGCGCATCGACGCGCTCGAACCCGGCGCGCTGCACGTCGAAGGCGGCGCCTGGCAGCGTTTCGACACGGTGTTCGACGTGCGCGGCGTCGGCGCGCGACCGGCGCTGCCGATTCGTGGCGAGGGCCACGGGTTCACGCCGCTCATCCGCGGCGTGCGGGGCGAAACCGTCTGGCTGCACGCTCCCGGCCTCGGCCTGAACCGGCCGCTGCGCCTGCTGCACCCGCGGCACCGCGTCTACATCGTGCCGCGCCCGGGCGATGTGCTGATCGTCGGCGCCAGCGAGGTCGAGAGCGAAGACCGTTCGCCGGTGTCGCTCAAAAGCGCCGTCGAGCTGATGGCCGCGGCGCACAGCGTGCTGCCGGCGCTCGCCGAAGCGCGCATCCTGCGGCTCGACCGCAACCTGCGCCCCGCCTTGCCCGACCACGAGCCGCGCACCGAAGTTCATGACGGCCTGGTGCGCATCAACGGCCTGTTCCGCCACGGCTGGCTGCTGGCGCCGGCGCTGGTCGACGATGCGCTCGCAGCCTTGCAGCTCGATGTCGAGGTGGCGGCATGAACGCAGCGCCAGCCACCGTCAGCGTCGAGCTCGACGGCGCGCCGCGCACGCTGCCCGCGGGAACGACGCTGGCCGCGCTGCTCGCCGAACTCGGCCATGCGCCCGCCGCCGTCGGCACCGCCGTCAACGGCCGCTTCGTCGCCCGCGAACATCGCGACGCGCACGTGCTGCAAGGCGGTGACCAGGTGCTGTGCTTCCAGGCCATCGTCGGCGGCTGAACCCACTAGGAGTTCTTCGATGTTTCGAGACGCCCTCCCCCGACCCGACGACGCCTGGCAGGTCGCCGGCGTCACGCTGACCAGCCGCTTCCTGCTCGGCACGGCGGGCTACCCGTCGCCGCAGGTGCTGCGCGAGGCGCTGCGCGCTTCGGCGTCGCAAGTCGTCACGGTCGGCCTGAAGCGTCAGCTCGCCGCCGGCGGCGACAACGGCTTCGTCGCCATCGTGCGCGAGGCGCTCGCCGAACAGGGCGCGCGGCTGCTGCCGAACACCGCCGGCTGCCGCAGCGCGCGCGAGGCGATCGAACTCGCGATGCTGGCGCGCGAGCTCTACGCCACGCCCTGGCTGAAGCTCGAGGTGGTCGGCGACGAACACACGCTGCAACCCGATCCGGTCGAACTCGTCGAGGCCGCGCGTGTGCTGGTGCGCGAACGTTTCGTCGTCTGGCCGTATTGCACCGACGACCTGGTCACCTGCCGGCGCCTGCTCGACGCCGGCTGCGCGCTGCTGATGCCCTGGGGCGCGCCGATCGGCTCGGGCCAGGGCCTGCTCAACCCCTTCGCGCTGCGCACGCTGCGCGAGCGCCTGCCCGAAGCGACGCTGATCGTCGATGCCGGCATCGGCGCGCCGTCGCACGCCGCGTGGGCGATGGAGCTGGGCTTCGACGCGGTGCTGCTGAACTCGGCAGTGGCGCAGGCGCGCGACCCGGTGCGCATGGCCGGCGCGTTCCGCCAGGCCGTCGCCGCCGGCCGCGACGCCTGGCGCGCCGGCGTCATGGCGCGCCAGGACTTCGCGGTCGCGAGCACGCCGGTCGCCGGGCATCCGTTCCTGATCGGCGGTGGTGCGTGACGAACAAACCCGTCCTCTGGAGCATCGCCGGCACCGACAGCGGCGGCGGCGCCGGCCTGAGCGCCGATCAGCGCATGGCCGACGCCTGCGACGTGCACCTGTGCCCGGTGGTCGCGGCCGTGACGGCGCAACACTCGCGCGCCGTGACGCGCATCGAGCCGGTGAGCGCGGCGCTGCTCGACGCGCAGCTCGAGGCGCTGGCCGAAGACCTGCCGCCGGCGGCGATCAAGACCGGGCTGCTCGGTCACGCCGACGCCGTGGCGGTGGTGGCGCGCTGGGTCGACCGGCTGCGTGAACAGGCGCCGTCGCTCGCGCTCGTGGTCGACCCGGTGTTCGGCGCGAGCAGCGGCGCGGCCTTTGCCGACAGGAGCACGGNNCGCGCCTGCCCGCGCCGCACCACCACGGCAGCGGCTGCAGCTTCGCCACGGCGACGGCCGCGGCGCTGGCGCGCGGCTTCGTCGCCGCCGACGCGCTGGTGCTGGCGAAGATGGCGACGGCGCAGGCGCTGCGCCACGGTTATGCCGCCGGCGGCGGCCCCGGGCCGGTGTGGGCCCGGCCGGGCTTCGGCAACGACGCTGCGCTGCTGCCGCTGATGTCCTGGGGCGAGGCGGCGCACTTTCCTTCGCTCACGGCGCCGCGCCGGGCCGACGCACCGCGCTCGCTCGGCCTCTACGCGATCGTCGACTCGGCCGAGCGCGTGCGCGAGGTGCTCGCCGCCGGGGTTCGCAGCGCGCAGTTGCGCATCAAGTCGCCGGCGTCATCGGCGGTGTGCGACGCCGTGCGCCGGGCTGTCGCCGACTGCCGCGACGCGGGCGCCGAGCTGTTCGTCAACGACCACTGGGAACTCGCGATCGAGTGCGGCGCCGCAGGCGTGCACCTCGGCCAGGAAGACCTGCTGGCGCTCGACGAAGCGCAGCGCGAGCGCATCGCCCGCGACCTGGCGCTGGGCATCAGCTCGCACAGCCTTTGGGAGTTGTGCCGCGCGCGAAGCCTGGCGCCGCGTTACATCGCCTGCGGCCCGGTCTGGCCGACGCTGANNGTTCCGGGATGCCGCGGCCTGCGGCGCCGACGGCGTGTGCGCGGTGCGCGTGCTCGGCGAGCGCCCCGGCGACACCGTGCCCGGCCTGCAGCGGGCGATGGCCGCCGGGCGCGCGCCAGCGCCGCGTGACGCGGTGCCGGCGTGGCCGCACCCGAGCCTGGATGCTGCGGCGGATGGGCCGCCACGCTGAGGGCGCGGCCCCGTTCAAGCAAGCGCAGAAAAGTATCGAAACGGAACCGATCGATATCAGTGAAGTCCGACGTTTTGTCTATCGTTGCGGCCGTATCGGACATCGGCACGCGTCGCCGGTGCCGTCAGCGTGAAGGAACACATCTGCGATGGGAAGCAGCCGCCGCCGCAAGCTCACCCCGGAGTTCGAGCACGATCTCGTTCGCGATCCCCGGCTGGGCTACGAGCCGCCGGAAGGCGCCGAGTTCGTGCGTTGTGTCGAGCATGGCAGCCCCACGCCGCTGGAGCGTTGGCACCACCACGACGAGTACGAACTGCAATTGATCGTCGGCGCGCATGGCCGCGCCTTCGTGGGAGACTATGTCGGCCACTTCGAGCCCGGCCATCTCGTGCTCACCGGCCCACGCCTGCCGCACAACTGGATCTCCGCCGACCTGCCGCCGAACGGCCTGAGCGTGCGCAGCCTGGTGATCCAGTTTCGCGAGCAGCCTCTGCGAGACGGGATGCGCGCCATTAAGGAGTTGGAGGAGACGCTGCCCTTGCTGGAGCGGGCGCGCCGGGGCATCGAATTCTTCGGCCTGAGCGAGAGCGTTCGGGACCGCTTCTATCGCATCAAGCGCAGCCACGGCCTGGAGCGTTTTGCCGAGTTCGCGGCCTTGCTGTGCCAGTTGAAACGATGCGAGGACTATCGCCTGCTGTCGTCCGACCAGACGATAGTCCTCAGGCCGGAGGATGCTCACTCGACGATCAACCGGATCGTCGAGTACGTCAACGAGAACTATGCGGAACCGATGTCGGTCGCCGAGGTCGCGGCACGTGTCAACATGAGCGAAAGCAGCTTCTCGCGCTACTTCGGCAAAACGACCGACAGCACCTTCACCGCCTTCGTGAACCGCGTTCGGGTCCACAAGGCGTGCCAGTTGTTGATGCACAGCGACAGCCGGATCTCGAGCATCTGCTATGCCGTCGGCTTCAACAACGTGGCCAACTTCAACCGGCGCTTTCGCGAAGTCAAGGGCGTGACGCCGAGGGAGTTTCGGCGCCGGAGCTTGGACCGCCTGGGAGGCGACGTCACGCCGAGCGGGCAGGGACAATGACGCAACCGGTGCCCGTCGGTTCAAGGCACCCACAAGGAGACAACAGCATGGCAAGAGAGTTGGAAGGCAAGGTGGCCGTCGTCACCGGAGCGGCATCGGGCATCGGCCTGGCGAGCACCGAGGCGATGCTGGCGGCGGGCGCGCGCGTGGTGATGGTCGACCGCGACGAGGCGGCGATGGAGGCGCTGTGCAGCAAGCATGGCGACGCCGTGATCCCGCTGCGCATCGACCTGCTCGACCCGAAGGACTGCGCGACCCTGCTGCCGAGGGTCCTGGAACGGGCCGGCCGGATCGACATCCTGCATGCCAATGCCGGTTCGTACGTCGGCGGCGACCTGGTCGACAACGACACCGGCGCGATCGACCGGATGCTGAACCTGAACGTCAACGTCGTGATGAAGAACGTGCACGACGTGCTGCCGCACATGATCGCGCGCCGGACGGGCGACATCATCGTCACGAGTTCCCTGGCAGCGCATTTCCCGACGCCCTGGGAGCCGGTCTATGCGTCGTCCAAATGGGCGATCAACTGCTTCGTGCAGACGGTGCGGCGCCAGGTGTTCAAGCACGGCATTCGGGTCGGCTCGATCTCGCCCGGCCCCGTCATCAGCGCACTGCTCGCAGACTGGCCGCCGGAGAAGCTGAAGGAAGCCAGGGAGTCGGGCAGCCTGCTGGAAGCCGACGAGGTGGCCAACGTGGTGACCTTCATGCTGACGCGGCCTCGCGGCATGACGATTCGCGACGTGGTCATGATGCCCACCAACTTCGATCTCTAGACTCTAGGGCTCACTTGATTAGCGACCAACCTCAGCAGGCTCACGTAGTGAGCTACTGAGGGATGAAGATGGATTCACCGCCACAGGAGGTGAACCATGAAGATGAACCGAGTGCAATTTCAGCCTGGACTTTCGATGGCCGAATTCTTTGACCGCTACGGCAGCGATGACCAATGCGAAGCGGCGCTGATCGAATCGCGATGGTCTGGCGGCTTTGCCTGCCCAGCGTGCGGCTGCGGGCACAGCAGTTCGTTCCGGCGCGAGGGCCGGCTGTACTTCCAGTGCACCGCTTGCCGCCACCAGTGCAGCGTCATCAGCGGCACGATCTTCGAGGCGACCAAGCTCGGGTTGTCGCGCTGGTTCCTGGCCATGCATCTGCTGACCCAGTCCAAGAACAACGTCGCGGCGCTCGAACTGATGCGCCACCTGGGCGTTTGCTACAAGACCGCCTGGCTGGTGAAGCACAAGCTCATGGAGGTCATGCGCGTGCGTGAAGACGATCGCCAGCTCGATGGCCGGGTGGAAATCGACGACGCCTACCTGGGCGGCGAGCGCTCTGGCGGCAAGACCGGGCGCGGCTCGGAGAACAAGGTGCCGTTCGTTGCCGCGGTGCAGACCACGCCCGACGGCCAGCCGCAGTTCGTGTGCCTGCGCCAGCAGCCGTTCACGCACGAGGAGGTGGCGGTGTTCGCCGCGCGCTCGATCGCGCCCTCGGCCACCGTCGTCTCCGACGGCCTGTGGTGTTTCGGCGCAGTGCAAATCGTCGGGGCCGACCATGAGCGCGTGGTCACCGGCGGTGGCAAGGCCAGCACCAAGCTGCCGCAGTTCAAGGCGATCAACACGTACCTGGGCAACCTCAAGCGTTCCCTGAGTGGCACCTATCACGCCTTCGATTTCGGCAAGTACGCCCATCGCTACCTCGGTGAGGCCCAATATCGATTCAACCGTCGCTTCAATCTGCGCTCCATCTTGGCCCGCTTGCTGCGTGCCGCTTGCCTTTCAATTCCTGCCCCGGCGCACGTCATTCGTGTGGCTGAGGTTGGTCGCTAATCAAGAGGGCTCATATCAGTTGCTCCCCGCGCTTCGCGCGACCCGCGACGCAGGAACCGGAGCATCATCGAGCGGCCGCCGCGGATCCGGCTCTGCCGGTCCGCCGGCGGCGCCCCCTTGGGGGGTGCGGCGAAGCCGCTCGNNGGGGGGGGGGGATTCAGACCCAGCGGCGCAACGGCGTGAACAGCGCCGTGCGGGCACGCAGCGCCCAGGGCAGGCGTGCGAACGCGGCGGCGTCCACGACGCGGTTGTCGGGGTCCGCGCGCAAGGCGTCGAACAGCGCGCGCGCTTGCCCGAGCACCTGCACATCGCGCACGAACACCATCAGTTCGGCGAGCCGATCGTCTGCGGCGTGCTCGAAGTTGTAGCTGCCGATCGCGAGCTCCGCGTCGTCGACGAGCAGCAGCTTGGAGTGCTCGCCGCGTGCGCTTTCGTGGATGACCACCCCGGCGGCGTGCCAGCGGCGGTACTGCGCGGCCGCGGCCATCCAGGGCATCGCGCTTTCCAGCAGCGCGCTGCGGTGCGAATGGAAGACCTCGACAGCGACACCGCGCCGCGCCGCGCGCGTGAACGCCGCCGCCAGCGTGGCGCAGGGCTTGAAGTAGAAGCTCGTTGCGCGCACCGACACGCTCGCCGCATCGATCGCCTCGATCAGGCGTCGCGTCAGCGGGTTGTCCACGCCTGCCAGCGGCGCCATCGGCGCCGCCGGGTCGTTGGGATCGTGCCACCAGTACTCGAGCGGGATGTCGCCGCCCTCGCCGGCCGCGGCCGCGACCTGGGCGCGCTGGTCGTCGCCGACCGCACCGGGGAACAGCGCCGCGATCGTGTCGAGCGCAGCCACGGCGGCCGGGCCCGACAACGAGAACGCGACCTCCTTCCACTGCGCCGGATCGAACGAACGCCGCGAGATGTTCGACGAGGCGTGCAAGGCTTCGCCCGCCTCGCTCAGCTGGATCTTGATGTGCTGACCGGCACCGAGCGCACGTTGCAGGCGCGTCGGCGGGCGGTAGCAGCGCACCGCAGGCCCGAGCGCGGCCAGGCGCGCGGCCAGATCCGCGCGTTGGGCGCGGCTCAGCAACTGGTTGCCCAGGCGTTGCCCGAAGGCATCGACGCCGAGCAGCACCTCGACGCCGCGGCTGCGCGCCTGCGCCAGCGCATCGAGCAGTTCGAGCGCCCAGCGGTCGTGGTCGACGTAGTAGGTGACGAGGTGCACGAAGCGGCGCGCCTCGCGGATCATCGCCAGGCGGCAGGCCCACTCGGCGGCGGGGTCGGTGAGCAGCCGGAAGCGGCTGGCGGACGTGCGGCGCCCAGGCCCGGAGTGCGTGGCCGCGTCCGGGGCGTCGCGCGAAAGCATGCGCCATGGTATCGGCGTCGTGAACCTGCCCGGCGATTCGAAAACCTCCGGGCTCGAACTCGTCGGGCGCTTCGAAGCACCCGACGGGCGCGGGTTCGGCCGCGCACCCCGCCGAGGGAAAGCCCCTAGGCCTCTATTTATTCGTGTCCGCTAATATCCTTTTACGCGCATATCTGGATTCATAGGTAGATGCCCGATCGAGCACGCCGCCTCCGACGCGACGGGTGCGCGCATGCCGACGAGGCGCCACGAGATTCTCGCCACAGGAGCCGCAGTGAGTTCCCACGACCAGCCGCCCGGGCATCTGCTGAAGGCGCCGGAACACTTCATCGACCCCGAGGGTGTGTGCACGGTCTTCCGCGAAGCCAGGGCCGGTCGACGCGATTTCGTGCGCGGCGCCTTCACCGCCGCCCTGGCCGGCGCCGTCGCGCCGACCGCGCTGGCCCAGGCCAATCCGGTGCCTGCCGAAGGCGGCGACGCCAACATCCTGGAACTGCCTGCGCACAGCAAGGGGCTGGGCCAGGCCGTGGCCACGGACGGCTACGGCAAGCCCTCGAAGCACGAAGCCAACGTGCAGCGCCGCCCGAGCCCTGGCCTGACGCAGACCGCCCAGGCTTCGGTGTCGTTCGCGCCGCTGCAGAGCCTGTTCGGCATCGTCACGCCGAGCGGCCTGCACTTCGAGCGCCACCACCAGGGCTGGTGGGATGTCGATCCGTCCAGGCACCGTCTGATGATCAACGGCTCGGACGAGAAGATGCTCGGCAAGCCGCTGGTCTTCACGGTGGACGAGATCATGCGCCTGCCGTCGGTGAGCCGCTTCCACTTCATCGAATGCGGCGCCAACACCGGCATGGAATGGGGCAACGTCGCCGTGCCCACCTGCCAGTACACGCATGGCATGCTCAGCTGCAGCGAGTTCACCGGCGTGCCGCTGAAGATCCTGCTCGACATGGCGGGCGCCGACTACAAGCGCGGCCGCTACGTGCTGGCCGAGGGCGCCGACGGCGCGTCGATGACGCGCACCGTGCCGATGGAGGCGGTCGAGAGCGGCGAGGTCTTCGTCGCCTACGGCCAGAACGGCGAGATGCTGCGCCCCGAGAACGGCTACCCCCTGCGCCTGGTGGTGCCCGGCCTGCAGGGCGTGAGCTGGGTGAAGTACCTGCGGCGCATCGAGGTCGGCGACCGCCCCTGGGCCAGCAAGGACGAGGCGATTCACTACATCGACCTGCTGCCCGGCGGCCGGCATCGCCAGTACAGCGGCACGCAGGAGTGCAAGAGCGTGGTCACCACGCCCTCGGGCGGCCAGGTGCTGCTGGACAAGGGTTACTACCAGATCAGCGGCCTCGCCTGGTCCGGCCGCGGCAAGGTCAGGCGAGTCGACGTCTCGGTGGACGGCGGACGGAACTGGAAGACCGCACGCCTGCAGGGACCCGTGATGGCCAAGTGCCTGACGCGCTTCGGCCTGGACTGGGTGTGGGACGGCAAGCCGGCCATCGTGCAGAGCCGCGCCGTGGACGACACGGGCTATGTGCAGCCGAACTACCAGCAGCTGCGCGCCGTCCGCGGCACGCGCTCGATCTATCACAACAACGCGGTCCAGTCGTGGCTGGTGCAGGAAAGCGGCGAGGTGAAGAATGTCCAGCTGTCGTAAGGCGCTCGGCCGGTCGCTGGCAGCGCTGGCACTGGCGGCGTCGGCTGCCGCGGTGCTGGCGCAGGCGGGGTATCCGGGCGTCGGTCGCGTCGCCACGCCGAAGGAGATTCAGGCCTGGGACATCGACGTGCGGCCCGACTTCAAGGGCTTGCCGAAGGGTTCGGGGTCGGTGGCCGCCGGTCAGGCCATCTGGGAGAGCCGATGCGCCTCCTGCCATGGTGTGTTCGGCGAAGCCAACGAGGTGTTCACGCCGCTGGTGGGCGGCACCACGCAGGAAGACGTGAAGACCGGGCGTGTGGCCCGGTTGAACGACGCCGCCTTTCCGGGGCGCACGACGCTGATGAAGGTGTCGACCGTGTCCACGCTGTGGGACTACATCAACCGCGCCATGCCCTGGACGGCGCCGAAGTCCTTGAGCACCGACGAGGTCTACGCCGTCACGGCGTATCTGCTGAACCTGGGCGGCATCGTGCCGGACGGCTTCGTGCTGTCGCACACGACGATCGCCGAGGCGCAGGAGCGGCTGCCCAACCGCCACGGCGTCACGACCGACCATGGTCTGTGGCCGGGCAAGGGCATGGGCAACGGCGGCAAGCCCGATGTGAGAGCAGTGGCCTGCATGAACAACTGTGCGACCGAAGCCGAGGTGGCCTCGTTCCTGNNCACGACCCGGCCGGCGGGGCAGGACCCGGCGGCGGCGGCAGCAGCAGCCGCCCGGCCCCACGCCGATGCCCCGGGCAGCGCCGCCCTCGCCTTGGCGCAGAAGAACAGCTGCACGGCCTGCCATGGCGTGGACAGCAAGATCGTCGGACCGGCCTTCCGCGACATCGCGGCCAGGTACGTGGCGCGCGCCGATGCCGAGGCCTATCTGGCCGGCAAGATCAAGGCCGGCAGCCAGGGCCTCTGGGGCGCCGTGGCCATGCCCGCGCAAGCCCTGTCCGAGGCCGATGCCAAGCTGCTGGCCCAGTGGCTGGCGGCAGGCGCCAGGAGGTAGCCTGTCGGTCCCCGGGTTCGCCCGCTGCGATGCGGCGGTGCCCTGTTCACTACGCTCTACGCATCCGCATGAAGGAGTCCGAGATGATGTTGAACCGCCGAGCACTGCTCACCCATTCGGCCAAGGTGGCGGCCTTGCTGGCCGCCGCCGGAGTCCTGCCGCAGGCCGCGCACGCGGCGTACGACGCCGCCGCGTTCGACGTGAAGACGATGGCCGAACTCGTGAAGCTGCTCGGCGGCAGCGCCCCCGCCGAAAGCAAGGACGTGACGGTCACCGGTCCGGACATCGCCGAAAACGGCGCGGTCGTGCCCATCGGCGTGGCCAGCGCCCTGCCCGGCGTGAAGAAGCTGCTGATCCTGGTCGAGAAGAACCCCAGCGTCCTGTCGGCGATGTTCGACGTGAGCGATGCGGTCGACGCCAGCTTCTCGACGCGCGTGAAGATGGGCCAGTCGTCCAACGTCTACGCGGTGGCCATGCTGGGCGACGGCAAGGTGCTGTTCGCGCAGAAGGAAGTCAAGGTCACCCTCGGCGGCTGCGGCGGCTGAGTGCGGCGGCGGAATGCAGCCACGAACTTATCGATCGATCAGGAGAACACCATGGCAGACCCGATGCGCATCCGCGCCCAGACGGCAGGCGACAAGGCCACTGTTCGCGTGCTCATGACGCACGAGATGGAGACCGGCCTGCGCAAGGACGCGTCAGGCAACCCTATTCCCGCCTGGTTCATCCAGGAGGTCGGCGCACAACTCAACGGCAAGCCGGTGCTGAGTGCCCAGTGGGGACCGTCGGTCTCGAAGAATCCCTTCCTGCAGTTCAGCGTCAAGGGCGCCAAGGCCGGCGACAAGGTCGCCGTGACCTGGAAGGACAACAAGGGCGATACCCGCACCGACGAAGCCACCGTCTCCTGAAAGCTCGCCTACAGGCCACCGGAGGTTGCGACCATGAAGCCCATCAGCCCGATCGCCGCAGCACTGGCGCTCGCCCTGTCTTCCGGCGCGCCGGCGCAGCAGAAGTCGGCCGCCGACGGCATTGCGGAGTACCGCAGGATGCTCGAAGACGGCAACCCGGCCGAACTCTTCGAGGCCAAGGGCGAAGCGGTCTGGAAGACGGCGCGCGGGCCGAAGAAGGTGTCGCTGCAGCAGTGCGATCTGGGCCTGGGGCCGGGCGTGGTGAAGGGCGCCTGGGTCCAGCTGCCGCGCTACTTTGCCGACACCGGCCGGGTACAGGACCTGGAGTCCCGACTGCTGAGCTGCATGCAGACGCTGCAGGGCTTCGACGCGGGCGAGATCGCCCAGACCGCCTTCGACAAGGGCGAGCAGGCCACGCTCGCGGCGCTGGCGGCCTGGATCTCCGCCGAGTCCAGGGGTTGGAAGATGGCCCTGCCGCAAGCGCACGCCGAGGAGAAGCGCTTCTACGAACTCGGCAAGCGGGCCTTCTTCTTCCGCGGCGGGCCGATGGACTTCGCCTGCGCCACCTGTCACGCCGAAGACGGCAAGCGGGTCCGCCTGCAAGACCTTCCGAACCTGACGAAGAATCCCGGCGACGGCATCGGCTTCGCGGCCTGGCCCGCCTACCGGGTTTCCAGCGGCGAGCTGTGGAGCATGCAACGCCGGTTGAACGACTGCTACCGGCAGCAGCGCTTCCCCTACCCCGGCTTCGCGTCGGACGTGACGATCGCACTCGGCGTGTACATGGGCGTGAACGCCCACGGCGCCGAATCCATCGCCCCGGCATTGAAGCGCTGAACCCGAAAGGCAGCCACCCACCATGCATCGCCGACATCGCTTCACCATCGCCGCCATGGCCACAGCCGCCCTGGTGGCCGGCTGCGCCAGCGCGCCCTCGCCCGCCGAGCTGGACCGGCAAGCCCTGTCCATGGTCAAGGCATCGTTCCGCGACCAGGGCATCGCAAAGGTCGAGCGGCTCACGCAGGACCTGGCACAGCAGGCCTGCTCGTACTCCACCGCGCCCCCCGCGGCCATGGCCAGGCGCATCGAGGCCGAGGCCCTGGCCGGCGTTGTGTGGCCGCAGGGTGGGCAGTACGTCGGCGACTGGCGCGAAGGCGAGAAGCTGGCGCAGAACGGACGCGGCATGACCTGGACCGACCGCAGTGCCGCGCCGGGTGCCAATGGCGCCCAGTGCTACAACTGCCACCAGATCGACCGCAAGGAAATCTCCTTCGGCACCATCGGCCCCAGCCTCTGGAACTACGGCAAGATCCGTGGCGTCAAGGACGTGGCCGACCCGGCGTCTGCCGCGATCGTCCAGTACACCTGGGGCAAACTCTGGAACAGCAAGGCCTACACGGCCTGCTCCAACATGCCCCGCTTCGGCCATGCCGGGCTGCTCGACGAGAAACAGTTGCGCGACCTGATGGCGCTGCTGCTCGACCCCAGGTCACCGGTCAACCAGTAGGCCTCGCCCTGCGAGGCCGGCGCCTGCAGGCCTCTTCCACGCCCGATATCGTTGATTGCAGAATCATGAATCTTTCGAAGCGCGACTTCCTGCAGGTGATGGCTTCGGCCTCGGTCGCGGGCATGGCACTGGGGCGTTATGCCGACGCCGATGCAGCCGCCGCCGAACAGGGCCTGTACGACCTGGCGCCCTTCGGCAACGTCTGCCTGCTGCACATGACCGACTGCCATGCGCAGCTCCGGCCGCTCTACTTCCGCGAACCCAGCGTCAACCTCGGCCTGGGCAGCCTGCGCGGCCAGTGGCCGCACCTGGTGGGCGAACACCTGCTCGAGGTTGCCGGGGTGCGCCCCGGCAGTGCCCTGGCGCATGCCTACACCCACCTCGACTTCGACCGCGCCGCACGCCGCTACGGCAAGGTCGGCGGCTTTGCCCACCTGGCGACGCTGGTCAAGCGCCTCAAGTCGAACCGGCCGGGGGCCCTGCTGCTGGACGGCGGCGACACCTGGCAGGGTTCGGCCACGTCCTTGTGGACCGACGCGCAGGACATGGTCGACGCCTGCAAGCTGCTGGGCGTGGACGTGATGACGGGCCACTGGGAGTTCACCTACGGCATGGAACGGGTGAAGGAGATCGTCGAGAAGGACTTCAGGGGCAAGGTCGACTTCGTCGCGCAGAACGTCAAGACCCACGATTTCGGCGATGCGGTGTTCATGCCCTACACGCTGCGCGAGATCAATGGCGTTCCCGTCGCGATCATCGGCCAGGCGTTCCCATACACGCCCGTCGCGAACCCCCGCTACCTGGTCGCGGACTGGGGCTTCGGCATCCAGGACGAACACATGCAGGAGATGGTCGACGAGGCGCGTGGCAAGGGCGCCCAGCTCGTCGTCCTGCTGTCGCACAACGGCATGGACGTCGACCTGAAGATGGCCCGCCGCGTGCGCGGCATCGACGCCATCTTCGGCGGCCACACGCACGACGGCGTGCCGCTGGCGGTGCCTGTGAAGAACGCCGGCGGCAGCACGCTGGTCACGAACGCCGGCAGCAACGGCAAGTTCCTGGGCGTCATGGACTTCGACGTGAAAGGCGGCAAGCTGGTGGACTTCCGCTACCACCTGCTGCCGATCTTCGCCGACCAGTTGCGCCCGGATGCCGAGATGGACGCGCTCGTCGCCAAGGTGCGCGCTCCGTACGCGGCCAGGCTGGGCGAGAAGCTGGCCGTCACCGACGGGCTGCTCTACCGCCGCGGCAATTTCAACGGCAGCTGGGACCAGCTGATCTGCGACGCGCTGATGGACGTGCTGGGCGCCGAGATCGCGTTCTCGCCCGGCTTCCGCTGGGGCACCAGCCTGCTGCCCGGCGACACCATCACGCGTGAACTGCTGATGGACCAACTCGCCGTCACCTACCCCTATGCCACGCTCACCGAGATGACCGGCGAGACGATCAAGGCGATCCTCGAGGACGTGGCCGACAACCTCTTCAACCCCGACCCCTACTACCAGCAGGGCGGCGACATGGTGCGCGTGGGCGGCCTCGCCTACGCCTTGAGTCCGTCCGAGAGGATGGGCAGCCGCATCACCGAGATGCGCCTGAACGGCAAGCCGCTGGACGCGTCGAAAAAGTACAAGGTCGCCGGCTGGGCGCCCGTGGCCGAGGAGGCCAGGAGCCTGCCCGGCGTGAAACCGGTGTGGGAGCACGTCGAAACCTGGCTCAAGGCGCAAGGTGGACGCGTGCAGGCGCGCCGCATCAACACGCCCACCCTGGTGGCGACTCCGGCCAACCCCGGCATGGCCAGGGCCTGAATGTGAAAAGACCACCATGAAGTTTTCCTGGCTCACGGCCCTGCTGATTCCCCTGGCCGCCCATGCCGCGCCCGATGCGACACGCGGCGAAGAGATCGTGCTGGGCAAGTGCTTCATCTGCCACGGGGCGGCCGGCGAGAGCTCGAGTCCGGCCTTCCCGCGGCTGGCAGGCCAGAACGCGGCCTATGTCGCGCGCCAGCTCGAAGACTACAAATCGGGCAAACGCAAGAGCGCTGCCATGCAAGCCATGGTCGAAGACCTGTCGGCCGATGACTTCAGGGCGCTGGGAGCGTATTTCTCCAGCCGCCCCACGGTGGGCCATGCCGTCACGGACCCCGATCTGGCCCAGATGGGGCGTTTCATCTTCCTTCGCGGCAACCCGTACTCGGGCGTCGCGGCGTGCTCCACCTGCCATGGCGCGAACGGCCACGGCACGGACGCCCTGCCACGGCTCGCGGGCCAGCACGCGCAGTACACCGAGAACCAGCTCAAGCAGTTCAATGCGCGCGAGCGCACCAATGACAACGCGGTGATGCACGCAGTCGCGGCCAAGCTCACCGAGCTGGAGCTGAAGGCAGTGGCGTCCTACCTCAGCGGCCTGCGCTGAAGCGCGCCGGGAAGAATCCCGGCGCGCGCCGTCAACCCAGCATGTCGTGCCAGATGTTGTCGGCCCAGGAAAGCGCGTAGCGCCCTTCGACCTGGTTCGCCCCCGCCGACACCCCACCCGAACCCGGAACGGTCTTGAAGGTCTTGTCGGCCGCGTCGTACTGGTGCACCGAGGCAACGTGGATCACGTCCTTGGCAGTGACGAAGCTGTAGCAGGTGTTCATGACCACGGGCGTGGCGCTCACCGCTTCACCCTTGAGCAACTGGATCACCGCGGCCGCCGCGACCTTGGCATGCTGGTTGGCCATGTGGCCGGACTTGGGCATCAGCGGTGCCGGGAAAGTGGCATCCCCCAGCACATGGATGCCCGGCACGGCCGTCGACTCCATGGTCAGCCAGTTCACGCCGACCCAGCGGCTGTTGATGTTGACGAGCCCGGCGCCACGCGCCAGGTCGGCCGCCCGCTGCGGCGGCACGACGTTGAGCACGTCGGCCTTCACATCCTCGAACTCCAGCTTCGCGACGTTGCCGGACACCTCCTTCAATTCGGCATTCGGCCGGTACTCGAG
>CXWJ01028675.1_pt1 | contig 15473 bp, 9 predicted proteins | sample 590841 | NCBI WGS metagenome assembly CXWJ01 (sample SAMEA3498367, study PRJEB10139) | wastewater metagenome | biome: wastewater treatment plant; material: activated sludge | place: Austria | collected 2015-01-21 | reverse complement strand
CCTCCAACTCGGCACCCACCGCTTCACTAGTCGTCTCATCGTCGGCACCGGCAAATATGCGGATTATGAGACCATGGGCGAATCGCTCATCCGTAGCGGCACGGAATGCATCACCGTTGCCGTGCGCCGCGAGCGGCTCATCGATGCGGCCGGCAACAACCTGCTCGACTTTATCGACACCAATCGTTACACGCTGCTGCCCAACACAGCCGGCTGCTTTAATGCGGACGACGCGGTGCGAGTCGCTCGGCTCGGTCGCGAGCTCCTTCTCGGCCTAGAAAACCCCGGTGCTGATTGGGTCAAGCTGGAGGTACTGGCCGACAAACGGACACTGCTGCCCGATCCTGTGGCCACCCTTGCCGCTACGGAACGCCTCGTCGCCGATGGTTTCCAAGTTCTTTGTTACACGACCGACGATCCAATCATCGCCCGCCGTTTGAAGGAAGCCGGCGCGACTAGCGTGATGCCAGCCGGTAGCCCCATCGGTTCCGGCCAGGGGGTGCTCAACCCCAATAACATCCGCATTTGCTTAGAATACCTCAAAGAGAACGATCCGGATTATCCCGTCATTATCGATGCGGGCGTCGGCACCGCCAGCGACGTCACCTTCGCCATGGAACTTGGCGTTGATGGCATCCTGCTGAACACTGGGATCGCCCACGCCAAAGACCCTCTTCGCATGGCAGATGCGATGCGTCACGCTACCGAAGCCGGACGGCTGGCTTACCTCTCTGGTCGCATCCCCAAGCGACTGTATGCTACTGCTAGTAGTCCTGAGGAAGGTGTTATCACCCGCGTGCCACGCTAACGCTATCAACTGGCGAGTCACCTATCACGTGGCCACGTTCTTCGTTATGCTGTACGCATGAGCATTACTGCCGCGGATATTCTTGGCCCGGAGGGCCGCATCGCGGCGCGGTTGCCAAAATACGAGCATCGCACACAACAGCTCGAAATGGCGGAGGCCGTTGCGCGTGCCATCGCTGCGAAGCATCATCTCGTCGCGGAGGCTGGTACCGGCGTCGGCAAGAGCTTTGCCTATCTCGTGCCTGCCATCTTGGCCGCCACGGAGGCACAGGAGTCAGCAGTTAACGGTACCTCGAATGGCTCGCANNGCACCAGCCTCTTCTCAGATGACGAGCAGCTTACGCAGCTCCGCCAAATTCGCCAGTGGAGTAAGTCGACCGCCGACGGCTCGCTTAGCGAACTCAGTTTCCAGCCCCTCAGCCAAGTCTGGGACGAAGCGGCCAGCGACAGCGGCAACTGCTTGGGCCGCCGCTGTTCCACGTACAACCAATGCTTTTATTATAAGGATCGGCGTCGGGCGCAGAACGCACAAATCTTGGTCGTTAATCACGCGCTGTTGTTCAGCGACATCGCCCTCCGCCGCGTCGGCGCCAGCATCCTGCCCGACTACGATGTCGTCATTCTCGACGAAGCCCACACCATTGAAGGGGTCGCCAGCGATCACCTTGGCATCAACGTTACCAGCGGCCAGATCGAGTACATCCTCAATAAACTCTACAACGACCGTACCCACAAAGGCCTGCTCGTTCATCATGGCTTGCTGAGCGAACAACAACAAGTCGATCGCTGCCGCCATCAGGCTGACATGTTTTTTGCCGATCTGTTCGATTGGCGCGAACAGCACGCCAAGCAAAACGGCCGCGTCAACGAGCCGGCCATCGTCGCCAACCATCTGACGCCGGAACTCGAATTGCTCGCCCGCCAAGTGAAGGCGGCCGGTAAAAAAGTTACGGAAGAATCCGAACAGCAAGACTTTATTTCCGCCCACGATCGCTTGATCGCTCTGGCAGGTGAGCTAGAAGTCTGGCGTACACACGCTCAGCTTGGCACCGTCTATTGGATCGAAGCCTATCGCACGCGGCGAGGTTTCCCGCGCCTCACGCTCACCGCCGCCCCCATCGACGTCGGCCCCGCAATGCGTCAACAGCTTTTTGACAAAGTGCCCACCGTCATCATGACGAGCGCCACGCTGTCCGTCGGTCGTGATTCCTCTGCCTCTCCATTATCGGAGAGGGGGCAGGTGAGGGGTGTGTTCGACTTTTTCAAATCTCGCATCGGCCTGACGCAATGTGATGAAATTCAAGTCGGCAGCCCGTTCAACTATCGCGAGCAGGTTGAACTAGTCACGTTGCGTAATATGCCCGACCCTACGGCCGAGCGCGATGCCTATGAACGCCGCTGCATTGAAGCGATCCAACATTACGCAGGCCTGACCGACGGACGTACATTCGTGCTTTTCACCAGCTACGATATGCTCCGCCGCACGGCCACCGGTCTCCAACGCTGGCTCACCTCTCGCAATCTCCGCCTTCTTAGTCAGGCTGACGGCACTCCGCGCACGCAAATGCTGGAACAATTCAAAACCGACCCCCGCGCTGTTCTGTTGGGCACGGACAGCTTCTGGCAAGGGGTCGATGTGCCGGGCGACGCGCTGCAAACGGTGATCATCGCTAAGTTGCCGTTCGCCGTGCCGGACCACCCGCTGCTGGAAGCTCGATTGGAAGCAATCCGCGCCGCGGGAGGCAACCCGTTTCGCGACTACCAACTCCCCGAAGCCGTCATCAAATTCAAGCAAGGCTTCGGTCGCCTCGTCCGCACGCACACCGACCACGGCACGGTAGTCTGCCTCGACCCTCGCATCGCTACCAAGCCGTATGGTCGGCTTTTTTTGGAGTCTCTGCCGGAATGCCGACGAAGTGAACAAAAATCGCTTGAAAGCCACGTGTGACCTTGAGCCGTTACAGCCGTCAGCCCGTCAGCGCCGCGTTCACCTCATCCAGATCGAAATGTTCTGGATCGAAATCGCCGCCGATCCATTCCATCAATTCCTCGTGCCGCTCGTGTTTCTTATCGCGAACGGCCTCTAGGAAATCATAGTAGCCCCAAATACCGCCACAGTCCTCCGGTGGGCATGCCCCCACGCCTTTAAGGCAAGTTGGAAAATGATCATTTGCTTTTGGCTCAAGCGTCTTCTCGATATTGATCGTATGCCACCAGCTGTCGCCGAAGTCGTACCAATAGCGTAGCTTCTTGCAGCCGTTGGCGATCAGTTGGCTCAGGTAGACCTGCGTTTCGTCGTAATCGTCTCCTTCAAGTTCGAATGATGGATCGCTGAATCGATCTTCGCCGTCTTCGAACATATGCAGATGAGAGTTCGTCCACCCCATCACGGTTTGGATGACTTCATGCAGGTCAGCCAGCGTACAATCAGGAACGACGATGCGCCTCCAGATGGGAGGCTTGCTGCCGTCTAATGTAATCTTGAGTCGATAGGCGACGTTCGCTGACGTGCCTTGCAACCTTCGAAAACCCACTCCCGACCCCGGAAGGATAGACTTCTCGATCACCGCCGTTGTGCCATCGGCAATCCTTTGAGCGATCTCCTGAAGCGTGCGCTGGCGATTCTTGTCTTGGCAAGATTCAATTGCTTCTTTTACGGCAAGGCTGATCACCACCAATTGCCGGAAGTTGAATTCAAAGACCTGCGTTTCAGGCAAGGCGTCTTGCAACAACTTGTGGATATCGCCAGAAATCGTATCCATCGCGCAGAGGGTTTTGCGTTGGCTATCGTCCAGCGTCACTGGGCATGGAGGAGGTGATCCAGCAGGTGATTGAGGCGAAAGGCCGAATAGATCGGCAAAAAGTTCTCGCGCGCCAAGTTCCAGAAGTTCTTCATCATCTAGGTAATCAAACATTGATTCTGCATCAAGAGAATCATCCGTCTGGTCCAATACATCTTCGATTTTTCCGAGCAGTTTTTCGATCGTCTTATGTCGTTTTTTATCATCGGACTGGCGCGCATCGAAGGCCAGACCGCGATGCAGGTCTTCGAGTTCTTCGATCGTGAACAGAAACGGATCACGAGAGGAGGCGTTGCGAATGCGATTATGCAGCTCAGGATCCCTAACCTGACGACTGGTCACGATCGCGTCCCGTTCGGGACCGGTAAGTTTCAATCCGATGGCTGGGCTTTCGCAAGGGATTTGCTCAACTGGACGTTTTCGTGACATGCGGGTCTCCTTTCCGGTGTGCGGTCAAAAGGGCGTGGCGACTCGATCATTCTCGTAAATCTGTCTTCACGAGGGAAGCACACACCATCTGCCCCAAATCGGTATCAAGAGATTCTTATTTCATGGTGTGGTAATGTAATGCCGTATCTCTGACGGGCCTATCCGTTCAATCAAGTTGATTCGTAACTCTACAAACTACCAAGCCGTTGACCCCACCTCGCACGCTACCTAAACTAAGTAGTTTAGCAAGTTTCGGCCGTTTTCTGGTCGCTTCGTTGGGTTGTTTGCGTGCCTCCGGACGGTGCGTTGTAGCATGTTAGCCAAGCGTGTGATTCCCTGTCTCGATGTGGACCGTGGCCGCGTGGTCAAGGGGACGAACTTCGTGAACTTGCGCGATGCTGGCGACCCCGTTCAAGTGGCGGCGAGGTACGAATCAGAGGGGGCCGATGAACTTGTTTTCCTCGATATTACCGCAAGTCACGAAGGACGCGACATCATGCTCGATGTGGTCCGCCGCACGGCCGAGCAGGTGTTCATGCCGCTCACCGTAGGCGGTGGGATCCGCACGCTGGAAGATATCCGTCAGCTACTGCTCGCCGGTTGCGATAAAGTGTCGATTAACTCTGCCGCCGTAAAAGACCCTCAATTCGTCCACGATGCGGCTAGACGGTTCGGCAGCCAGTGTATCGTGGTAAACATTGACCCAAAAAGCGTCCAGCGCGATGGCCGCGAAGTGTGGGAAGTCCACATTAACGGCGGCCGCGTCCCGACCGGGTTGGAGGCGGTGGCTTGGGCGCGTGAGGTCGAGCGTCTTGGCGCGGGCGAAATTGTCCTCACCAGTATGGACGCCGACGGCACGAAGGACGGCTACGATTTAGAGATCACCGCCGCTGTGGGCAGCGCGGTCACGGTTCCCGTCGTTGCCAGCGGTGGTGCCGGCAAGCCGGAACATTTGGCCGATGCGATTACTTTAGGCAAGGCAGACGCCGCTCTGGCGGCCAGCATTTTTCACTTCGGCGAATATACGATTCAAGAAACAAAACAAGTGATGGCCGCCCGGGGTATTCCAGTTCGGTTAGCTAGTTAAAGTGTATTGCTGGCCGGTTGCTTCGGCGGCCAGTAGGAGCGTTGAGTTCGATGGCTAAAGACGACGCATTTAAAAGCAGCTTCATTCATAAGAAGCAAGAGCTTGAGGTCGATAAGCTGTTTCGCGCTTGCGTCAAACTCAAGGCCAGCGACTTGCACCTCAAGGTTGATAAGCCCCCCATGGTTCGTGTGGACGGTACGCTGCGACCAATGAATCGCGAGCCGATCACTGACGAGGAGATGGTCCGGCTTTGTTTCCCGCTGATGAACGAGCGGAACCGCAAGATTTTCGAAAAAGATGGCGGGGCGGACTTTGCCCACACACTAGACGTGGAAGGCACCATCTGGCGGTTCCGCGTGAACTTGCTACAACAGTTGGGGCATGTCGGCATGGTGGCTCGCCGGGTCAATAGCGTTGTGCCGGATTTTAGAGGTCTGTATCTTCCTGCAACGATCGAAAAGCTCTGCCACTTCGATCAAGGCATGGTCTTGTTGGCCGGGGTCACCGGCTCCGGCAAGAGCACGACCATTGCCTCCATGCTTAATCTCATCAACCACACTTATCGCAAGCACATCCTCACGCTTGAAGACCCGATCGAGTTCGTCTTTACCGAAGATAAATGCCTCATCAACCAGCGCGAGATAGGTCTGGACGTGATTGACTTCGAAATAGGCATGAAGCACGCCGTGCGCGAAGACCCGGACGTGATGTTGGTGGGCGAAATGCGCGATAAAGAAACCTTCATGACCGCCATTCACGCGGCGGAAACGGGGCACTTGGTCTTTGGAACCATTCACGCTTCTAGCGCGTCGACGACGATTGGCCGTATCTTAGACTTGTTCCCATCGGACATGCATCCAGCACTTCGCAGCGCCATCGCCTTTAACATGAAGGGCATCGTCGCCCAGAAGCTCCTCAAGAGCATCAAACCTGGTGTTGGCCGCGTTCCCACGTGTGAGGTCATGGTATTTAACACCAACGTGCAGAAGGCGATTCTGGAGGAAAATGACTCTAAGCTGCCGGATATTATCCGTATCGGCAGGCTAGACGGCATGCAAGATTTTACGATGAGCCTTAAGCAATTGGTGGATGATGAATTGATCGATCGCGAAGTGGCGATGGAAGTCGCGCCGAACCGGGAAGCGCTGAAGATGGCTCTCAAGGGCATTGAAGTGAAGGATCCTGGAATTATCTGATGCCGCGCCTGCTTTTACTCTTTTTCTTCATTTGTGGTTTTACTGTCATCTTGTTGACAGCGGCGTTCAGTCCTGCGCAAGAACCAACCCCACCACCGGCAGAGCCACCAGCCGCGGCAGAGGCCGGCAGCGAACAACCCGCAGCTCCCGTTGTGGAGGCCGACGCTGCGCCTGGTGGACCCGAGCAACCAGCCTCTGAACAGCCTGCCGACCCAGCGGGTGAGGCGGCTGCCCCGGCCGATGCCGCAGTAGCGGCTCCCAAAGCCATCGATAAATGGAATGACGCACACTCCATTTGGCGATCCAGAGCGCCCTATATCTCCTGGCCAAAACTACTGCTGATCTTTTTGCTATTTATCGTATGGGTGAAGTCGGCTGATTGGGTAAACCGTGATTCTCAAATATTCGACATGGGGTACGGCAAGTGGAATCCCATTCTCTTCTTCCCGTTCTTTGTCTTACTCCTCATTTTTACATTTCCCGTAATTGTTGGTTTCAATTTTTTCATAGTTTCATCGATCTTGCTTGCTGTCTGTTACCTGGCCACGTTTGTTCCCTATGTGCTGATCCGTAATAAAGCGGTACAGCTCCATCAGAAAGTATTCACGCCAGATTGGTTCCGCTACGAGTTCTCATTGTTGGCTAGCAAAGTAGGCGTCAAGGTAGAGGGTGAACGGAAAGCCGACTACGAAAAGGGGGCTCCCGTCGATCTCAAGGCCATTGGCGCGCCCGAGGAACGAGACAACCAGGCTAATTTGATTACCGCTCGGCAATCCCCCGGTTACCTGCTCGTCAAAGAACTCGTGGCCGAAATGGTGGACCGTCGCAGTGATCGAGCGCTTCTCGACTACACGCAACAGGCGGTTGTTTCCAAGCAGCACATTGATGGCGTTTGGCACAATGGTGAAGCGCGTGATCGCGAATCGGGCGACGTCATGTTGGCGGTCATGAAGACGCTGGCCAATATGAACGCCAGCGAACGTCGCAAAAAACAGGAAGGAAAATTCTCGGCCAAGTATAAAGACGTTAATTACATTTGTCCCATCACCAGTCAAGGCGTGCCGACCGGCGAACGGGTGATTGTGAAGCTACTCGGCGGCTATCAAAAAGCTTTTCGCACTTACGAAGATCTGGGGATGCGCGCCAAGCTTAGCGAACAGTGGTCTGCCATCATGGGACAAGACCAAGGGTTGTTAATCATGGCCGCCATGCCGGAGGCCGGCCTCACGACATTGATGGATGTTTCGCTCGGCGAAACCGATCGTCTGCTGCGAGATTTCGTCTCGATCGAGGAGGAAAATCACCGCGAAAGAGAGCTTGAAAATATCGAAGTGACGACCTACAGCACGGCCGCCGGCCAAACGGCCTCGACAGTCATCCCCAGTTTGATCCGCAAGTATCCGAACGTCTATGTGCTGCGGGATTTTAGCGATCCAGAGGCGGCCAAGCTCCTGATGGGCGAAGTTCGTGATGAAGAACGCCTTGTGGTGACGGGCACCCACGCCAAGGAAGCCCCGGCAGCGCTCTTACGCATGCTGCAATTGAAGGTTCCGCAGCGCGATTTCGCGGCGACGGTTTCCGCCGTACTTTGCACACGACTGATTCGCAAGCTCTGTGACTCTTGCAAAGTTGCTTATACACCCGCTCCCGAGTTGCTTAAGAAGCTTGGCATTCCGGCCGGTAAGATCGAAGCGTTGTATCGCGTTCCTAAGGCAGAGGAAATTGAAAAGCCGTGCCAGGAATGTGGCGGCATCGGTTTCAAGGGCCGGACTGGGTTGTTCGAGTTGCTTGTCGTTGACGACAAAATCCGTGAAATCTTGGTCAAGCAACCTCAACTCGACCTGTTGCGAAAAGCGGCCCGCGCCACTGGCATGCGCTCGTTTCAGGAAGAAGGCTTGTTGCTTGTGGCCAAAGGCGTTACATCAATCGCCGAACTCCAACGCGTACTGAAAGAATAGTCACGGTTTTGACTTTCAACTCACACTAACTCTCTATACTTAATTTAACACACCATGTTCTGGGCAATTTACGGCGCTGTGTTCTTCGCCACGCTTGCGATGATGGTGCGCGAAGGTTTATGGAGCAACACGATTACGCTCATTAATATCATCATCTGCGGCATCGTGGCCTTCGGCTTTTATTCGCCACTGGCGGTGTATTTCGATGAAATGACCGATGGACAGTACACATATTTGATGGATTTTCTGGTGATCTGGGCCCTCTATGTCATCACGATGTTAATTTGCCAAGCCATCACCCGCGCCGCCTCGAAAACACGCATGCGATTCAAGCACCCGATCGATCCGGTCGGTGGTCCGGCGGTGGGCCTCATCGCCGCTTGGGTGATGGGGAGCTTTGTCATGGCTACGCTTCACACCTCCCCCATGCCCAAGGATGCCTTTGGTGGTAAACTGGCGCATAGTGATAGCGACGTTGACTCTGTGTCATCCTTTACCGCGCCAGATCTGGCTTGGCTGCGATTCATGGAACAGATGTCGGCTCCAGATGCACTGGGCTCCGGCGGCACGGGCAAGTTTACAGCGAGAGGGTTCGTGAAAATCTATGGCTTGCATCGCGAACAACTCGATGCGGCGAAGTTGCCTTGGATTCGAGCGAACCGAGGCTAGTCGAATAGTTTCCAGCATGACAAGTCACTTGAGAAATTACTGCCCGCGTCACACTGCATAGTTGCGAAGCTCGACCATGACCGTCGAAACTCATCCATCGTCTGGCTCGCGTATCGCGTCATTTCACACGGAAGACGTCGAGCAGGTGGAAAACTATCGCACGATGAGCAAGCTGGCGCTTGCCAGTCTGCTGTTGGGTTTGGCCGCTCCGGCCTGCTTATTTGCCCCGCTGTTGTTTATGATTCCAGTGCTGGGTGCGATCCTCGGCATCGCAGCCCTGAGACACATCGCCAAGAGTGACGGAATGCTGGCCGGTCGTGGCGCCGCCGTTTGCGGCTTAGCAATTAGCGTCGTCATGATCGCCGCCGCCATGAGTTATGCCGCAGTCGTTCATCAGCTGCGCGCGAATCAAGCCAGTAAATTCGGACAGCAATGGCTTTCCCTGTTGCTGGAAGGAAAGAGATCGGAGGCCTTTCGTTTGACCGTCGCCGGCTCGCGACCTGTTCAGCCGCCTGAACCCGATGCGCCCCCCGGCCGGCCGGTCGCGAATCCCTACGATCAGTTCACTGAGAATGCCTCGATCAAATTGATCGAAGCCGCAGGAGCAGGCGCGAGCATTCGCTTGGATCGTACAGTTGCTTACGAAAGCATGCCTCGGGGCCAATTTACGATCATGCAAGATTTTCTCGTGACGCCTAAAAACTCGGCAACCGACGGAAAAGCCGCTGGCCAACCGATCGGCGTAACATTGACGTTGGATCGATCGGCCACCGACGCCTCAAGCCCGCCGCAGTGGTCTGTGCGAAACTTCAAAAACCCGTAAATGTGGGTTAGGTTGTCCCCATGTTGGAATAGGAAGTTTCAGCGACGATTGCTTTTTCCAACACGCGACCCTCTCCGATCCAATTCTCTTGCCTCAGCGTTACATCTTCACAACGGACGTAGTTGTTGGGCGGTAGTGGTCCATTTGTGCGGGTTACGTAAAGCTCGCTGGACGCCGCTCGCTGTGCGGCGTTTTCGTTACTACCGGCAAGGTTTTCCGGACGCAACGACTCCGAATTGGAATCACTGTGTCATTCGGCACAGTTTTCCAAAATGGCGTCCTAGGGCATGAAATTCATGTGGCCAAGTAAAGAATGCATCACCGTGTTCGGCAGTCTTCGGACGATTACATTTCACGAGGCGGTTGACTGATTCGGTGAACGGGTTCCGTGGACGCTGTCCCCCGGTCCGGTTCACATCACCGAACTGCTCGCGACCCGTCCCCCTAGGAGGTCGCGACGGTCATCGTAGAAGGAGTCTTACAGGTGAGTATTATGAGATGGACCGTTGGCTTGGCCCTCGTGGCCTGGTGCGCCGTCCCAGCGGTTGCACAGACGTCGATGCAAGCGGCGTTTAATTACAATCTGGCGGACGAAGAGGCTGCTGCGAAGCCCGCAGAAGAGCCGGCTGCGGAAGCCCACTCCAATGGGTGTGCAGAAGAGCCAGGCTGCGAAGCCGAAGCTTCCTGCGGCTGCGAAACAGGCTGTTGCAACTCCGGATGTGGCGGTTGTGGCGACAGTTGGTGCTTGGGCGATTGCCTCGGCGATTGTTGCTTGGGTGAACCCTGGACGTTGAAAGACTGGGCTACCCCTTGCTGCGATGGGCCAAATTACGGTGGCTGGGTCGCGTTCGGTTACTATAACAACAACGAGCGTCTTTCACAGGATCCGAACGATCTGAGATCCTTCCTTGATAACCCCGACCAATTGAACCTCGATCAAGCTTGGCTTTATGTCGAGAAGGTTGCCGAGGGCGGCGACTGCTGCTGTGACTGGGGTTACCGCGCGGACATCGTTTACGGTGTGGACGCTCAGAAAACCCAAGCCTTCGGCAATCCAGGCGGCCGTTGGGATACCACGTTCGACAACGGTTCGTACGGCTGGGCCCTGCCGCAAGCCTACGGCCAGCTCGCCTATGGTGACTGGGAAGTGAAGATTGGTCACTTCTTCACAATCGTTGGGTATGAAGTGATTCCTGCGACGGGCAATTTCTTCTACAGCCACGCCTTCACCATGTTCAACAGCGAGCCGTTTACCCATACCGGCGTGTTGGGCTCGTACAAGGCCTCCGATACGTTGACCTACTACGCTGGCTGGACCGCTGGCTGGGACACCGGCTTCGATCAGTTCAATGGCGGTAGCAACTTCCTCGGCGGCTTCGGCATACAAGCTACGGATGAAGTGAAGTACACCTACGTTTGCACGGCCGGCAACCTGGGCTGGATCGGCAACGGTTATTCGCATAGCAACGTGGTTGATTTCACCCTCAGCAGCAACTGGCACTATGTGTTGCAAAGCGACTTCCTCAACACCAACCAAGACGTCACCAATACCGGCTTCGATCGCCAAGACGTCGGTGTGAACCAGTACTTGTTCTACACACTGAACGATTGCTGGGCACTCGGTGGTCGTGCGGAATGGTGGAAGAGCAACGGCCAAACTGGCTTTGCGGATAGCTTCCAGGAAATCACCGGTGGCGTGAACTACAAGGCCACTGCCAACTTGATTCTCCGCCCTGAAATTCGCTACAACTGGACGAACGAAAGCTCCAATAACGACACGGATGGCTTTAACAACACCGTGTTCGCGGTTGACGCAATCCTCACCTTCTAGTTAGTCTGCAACCGACGACGGCGGGCGGACAGCCGCTCGCGACCCGCACGTCCCCTCACACCGGGGATCGCTCACAAGGCGGTCCCCGGTTTTTTTGTTTTGTTTTGTGGGGCGGGTCCTGGCCAATGATTCAATTCTTGCGAAGCCATCGAAGCCATCTATGGCGCAGCGGTTGCCCACTCGAACCGCCGTCCACTAAGATACGCGGCGTTAACGTAACGACCATGTAATCCTTCAGGCGGACGACGGATGAGCTCCGAGGCATTATCTAACGATCGAGAAGTAACACCCCGCTGGCGGCCGCTTGAGGGTATTCAGCGACGTGTTCTTGGCGTGTTGATCGAAAAGGCCAAGACAACGCCGGAAAACTATCCACTCTCCCTGAATTCCATCCGCACCGGAAGCAATCAGAAAAACAACCGCGCGCCGTTGATGATGTTGGAAGAGGATCAAGTGGACGAGGCGCTGGAAGAGTTGCGCAAAATTGGCGCGATCGCGCAGATTCAAGGAGACGGGCGCGTCGATAAGTACCGTCATTTGGCTTACGAGTGGCTAGGCGTGGAAAAGGTCGAGCTGGCCGTCATGGCGGAGTTGCTCCTGCGCGGTGCCCAAACGGTCGGAGAACTCCGCGGCCGCGCCGCCCGCATGGAGCCTATCAAGGGCCTTACGGAACTGCAACCGGTTCTTGATGCACTCCTCGCCAAACGGCTGATCCAATATCTCACGCCTCCCGGCCGCGGCAGTGTGGTCACTCACACTCTCTATCTCGATCGCGAGATGGATAAAGTACGCCGCGAAGCGGGCACGATGGTTCAGTCAGATACGGTTGCCGACATTCCCCCCGTGTCGCCTCCGACGCCTCCCGCAACACAACCTACGTCCGCCCCATTCCCGCCACAGCCGGCTGCCGCGGCGTCGCGAACTGCGTCCACTCCCAGCACTGCGGCCGATTCCTCTCTCGCTGCCGAGGTTCGGCAACTTCGCGAGGAACTGAATTTTGTGAAGCGCGAGTTTCAGGCCGCACGTACCGAGTGGGAGTCGAACGCCCAGCAGCTTCGCCGGGAACTGGAAGATCTCAATCGCCAGCTTGGCAATTAAGCCCGCCTCATTGCCCACGCCTCATTCCAGCGCCGGTTCCTGCACCAAAACCAGCCACTGCGTGTCGCGTACTTGTTCATCCGCCCGCCGATCAACCACTGGTTGAATGGCCGCTTGATAGAGCTTGCCTCCCGTGATCGCGTCGTCGCGATACGTTAACAACATCGCGCCTTTTTCTTCTTCTCCAGCGGACGACTTCTTTAGCAGATCGTCAATTTGAGCCAAAAGTCCCAACCCGATCCAAGGTGACGACTGCTCACTTCCGTTTGCTGTCGGTCGCTCCTGATGCAGAATTAAGCCACGCCGTGTCTGGCCATCCACGGTCGCATTTCGTAAGTCAATCAGCACCACCTCGTGCCCCTTCGGCAATTGGTTTTTCAGGACGCTGAACTCCCCCAGATCGACCGCCATTGCCAACACGCCCACGATCTTCTTTGCCGCTCCGCTCAAGCCGTTTTTGATCGGGACCGAAAACGCAACCTTCAGATGGCCCGTCGAAGTGCTCGGATAAACAGCTGACAGGTGGGGCACGTCAATCGGCTTAAGATTTGGCGTGTCGGGCGGCGCGTCCGCCCCTCCACCGTGAAAGTAATCGCGGTACGAATAATTCTCACCTCGCGTCTTCTTACTGCGCGGGCTGCGGGCGACCTGGATCCCACTCGCGTCGTTGATGAACCAACTGTCGGCCGGCGCTTGCTTCCCGTAATCGGCGTTCTGGGCCCCGAGCCATTCCTCCAACGGACTCCAAAGCGCCTGATTCTTTGGCGACTCGTTGATCTTGATCAGCCGCTGTTGTAGTGATTCCTCATCTGCCAGCCGGTCCAGAATATCGAACCTCAGATTGATTTCCTTGAGGATCTCGCTCGACGCAAAGCGAGCCGCTAGTTGCAGCTTTTGCTCGCGGTTTTCAATTACTTCTTGGGCCGATTCTCGCCGGTCCGCGCTCTGAATCGCCAGCCATCCGACCGACGCCACGCCCCCCAACGCCACCACAGTCATCAGCGCCTGCCAAAGCTTTTTCCGTGAATCTACCGGCAACGATTTGGACAGTTTCCAGCTTCCCATTCCTGGCAAATGACCCAACCGCGTGTCCGTTTCCGCTGACTGCGCGATCACCGTATCGACCTTGCCAATGCCGTCCGTTTGCGGCCGCAGCCCGCCGTCCGCCATACGCCGCACCAGCCTCGCTAGGTGATTCCCCTTGGCAAACGGTGTGAGTGCCGCCGCCACTTCTGCCGCGTCAGAAAACCGCTCATTCGGATCCTTGGCCGTCATCCGCTGGAGAACTTGCCACAACTCTGGAGGAACGGGACCGCCCCTCTGAATGGCCGGCAGTTTCTCTCGCTCGTGCGCCTTCTCCGGCCGTAGGTCCGATTCCCAAAACGGCGGCTGGCCCGCCAGCAAGTGATACAGCGTACACCCTAGGCTGTAGATGTCTGCCCGAATATCGACGCTCGTCGTCTTCCACTGCTCAGGGGACATGTACATCGCCGTCCCCATCGCTCGATTATCGAACAATGTGAGCCGCTGTTGATCGTCCCCCACCAGCAACGCCAGCCCCAAGTCTAAGATTTTCACCACCGCCTGTTCCCCCCCCGCTTCGGCTGGGGAAGAGCCGGCCCCGCTGAGCTCCTCTGTGCGAACCACCGTCAACATCAGGTTCGAGGGCTTAATATCGCGATGGACCATCCCGTGTTGAGCGATGTACCCCAGCCCGCGCGCCGCTTGCCGCGCAATTTCGCACGCCTCGGCTACTGGCAGTGGCCCGTTTCGCGCCACCAATTCGTCCACACTAATGCCGTCGATATATTCCATCACCAGATAGTGCACCATATCGGCCGGCGAGGACGAATCGATCGCCACCACGATGTTCGGATGCTCCAGTGCCCCAACCGCCTTGATTTCCTGATAAAAACGGCGGACCACCTCCTTGTGTCCCGCATCGACAAAGTGCTGCTTGATCACCTTCACCGCCCTCACCCGGCCGAACTGCGAGTGTCGGGCTCGATAGACGTCTCCCATGCCACCGCTCCCTAGCCGCTCTTCGAGCACATAGTTGCCGACGCGAGCCATCGTCAGCGACGCTGTTGGAGCCGGCTCGGCCCCACTGCTCCCCGCGCGAAACTCGGTCAGCCCCATCGTCGGCGGCAGCACCGTCCATTGCCGCGAGTGCTGCTCGCGCGGCTGTGGCCGCATCTGCCGCGGGCCACTGCTGTCGTAAACCAACTCATAAATCTCGACCTTGCCGATCCCTTTCAGTTCGCGCCGGCCATGTCGATGAAAAGTCACGCCATCCATGCCCGCGTCCTGAAGAATTCCCTCCACACTGCGGGAGGCAAGAATCTGTCCCCCCGTCGCGTAATCGTTCAGCCGTGCCGCGTAATCTACCGGCTTGCCGACGAAATTGTTCGGGTCGCGCGGGTCAAGCTGTGGAATCCCCAAATGCATACTTATCCGCACCGCCACCGATTGGCCGCGCGGAGTGCGGATCGGCTCGTCGCGGTGGGATTGTTGAATCCCAATCGCCCAGCGGGCGGCTAAAACGGTGTCAGAAAACACCAGAAAATGCCCATCCCCGGCCGTGGAAACTACCCGGCCTCCGTCGACCGCCAGCTCCCTCTCAATCCGTTCCCGGTGAGGTGTCAGCACCTGTTCGACAAACGCTTGGTCCCGCTCGGCATCGCTCCGGCCCGGCATTTCCCTTTTCAGGTCCACCGACCCCACGATATCCGTGAATAGAAACGTCTTCAGCTCAGCCATAACCGCTGTTATAC
>CXWJ01002871.1_pt1 | contig 15485 bp, 14 predicted proteins | sample 590841 | NCBI WGS metagenome assembly CXWJ01 (sample SAMEA3498367, study PRJEB10139) | wastewater metagenome | biome: wastewater treatment plant; material: activated sludge | place: Austria | collected 2015-01-21 | reverse complement strand
GTCGAAGGCCCAGGTGATCGTCGCCCGGCGCGCATAAGCCGTCGCCAGGTCGTGGGGATCGATGCCGTCGACCGCCAGTAGCCGGGCGATCACCGTTTCGCCCAGGGCCAACGCCTCGGCTGGGCGGGCAAAATGGCGGTGCAAATCCAGTTGTTCCAGCTCGATCAGCGCCGCGGCCAGGGCGGCCCGCGCCGGGGAGGAGGGCGGCGGCATATCCACCGCCACAGCCCGCGTCGTGTCGATGAACGCCTGCGCCTCGTCATAGCGGGCCAGCGCGCGCAGCGTGGCCGAGGCCACCCCGGCGGCCACGCCCAGCGGCCAGACGGCCCGCGAGTGGCGGGCCAGTTCCAGCGCCGTTTGCGCCTGAATCAGCGCCGCCTCAAATTGGCCGGTGGACAGCAGCAGATCGGCCACGTAAGCCACGTACTCGGCCCGTCGCGCCGTCTGGCCCGGTTCGGCCGTCTTGTCGGCGGCGCGGCGCAAGACGGCCAGCCAGATCGCCCATTGCCCCCAGCGCACCGGCAGCGGGTGCAGCCGGTCGACCAGGGCCAGCCACAGCGGCCCAAGCGCCGGCCGTTCGGCGGTCAGGTTCAGCAGCGACAGGCAACTCTCGAAATGGGGGCGCAATGCGGGTGGCGTGGCGCTCTCGGCCCGGCCGGCGGCCCGGCGCAATTGCTCGGCCAGCCGTTGGTCGTAGAACTGCGTCCAGCGCCGTCGTTCGTCCGTCCACGCTATTGACGAAACAGGCGATTCCATACCGGCCTAATCCCCCTCCGGCGGCCGGCTATCGTCCCAGCCCAGCAGGATTTGCGTCTGCAAAAAAGTGGCCGTCAGGCGATGGAGCCGGTAGCGGGGCGCGCCGGGCGGCCCGGCCACTTGCAGCAGCGACCCGGCCAGCACCTGATCCAGCGCGCCGTCGAAGGCGTCGGGCGGCAGACAGCTCATCAGCCGCAGCCAGTCCACGTCATCGCCGTCGGGGGCGATGGTCAGCAACGACAGCAACAGTTGGCGGGCGTCCTCATCGAGGGCCTGCCAGGAGCGCCGGTAGATGTAGGTATAGAGTTGCTCCGGGCCGCGGCGGCCGGCGTGGCGCAACTCGTCGAGCAGCATGGGCAGCGGCCGGCGGCTCAACTGGGCCGTGACCAGCTTGAGGGCCAGCGGCGCGCCGCCGACGACTTCATAGAGCGCGGCCATCTCCTCCGGCTGGAGCGTGACCGGCCGCCCGGCGCGATCCAACTCCGAGAGCACCAGCGCCCAACTGTCGTCGAGCGAAAGCGACGGCACGGGGCGGCAGACGACGGCCGGATAGCGGCTCATCGTCCGGCGGCTGGTCAGCAGGAAGCGGGCTGGCCGGGCCAGGGGCAGAAGGGCCGGCAGCAGGGCATCCACATCACTGACGCTTTCCAGATTGTCAATGACGATCAGGTGGCGCGTCCCTTTTAGAAAGGGGATCAGCCGGTCGAGTTTGTCGTTCGTAGCCAGCCCGGCCAGTTCGACCAGGCCCAGTTGGGCGGTCAGGCGGTTCACGATGTCGGCCAGCGTGGTGGCCGGGTCGGGCGTGGCCTCGATGTCGCCGCGCTCGTTGAGCCAGTTCTGACGGGCGCTGATCCAGGCGATGCCGTCCAGTTGGCCGTCGTCGGCCAGTTCGCCGGCCACGGCGCGGGCCAGGGCTGTCTTGCCGATGCCGCCCAACCCCTCGATGCTGATGAACTCCGGCCCGGTCTGGGCGCGCAACTGGTCGGCGATGGCCCGCTGTTGGGCGGCCACGCCGAAAAGCTGGGCGAACTCGCGCGGCGGCAGGTGGCGGCCCAGCCGGGCAGCACGCGCTTGGTTGTGGGCGTCCCGTTCCAGCCGGCGCAGGCGTTGCGTCAGACGATCCACGCCGTTGTTGACCCGGTGGCGGAAGTTGCGCGTGTCTAGATGGGCGGCGTCGGCCAGCTCCTCGACACTGAGGGGGATGGGGGCGAGGTAGCGATGATAGAGGGCGCTCCACGCTTCCAGTTCGCCGTTGTGGCCGCCAAAGTCGCGGTCGCCGAAGTCGCGACTGAGGGCGGCCGACAGTTCGGCCCGGGTTAGGTTGCTGCCGTGGGGCAGCCCTTCGGCGGCGCGCTGCCGGCCAAGCTCCTCGGCCACGACTGACTCGATGATCTCGCGCAGCCGCATTTCGCGCTCAACCGGCGAGGCGACCGGCGGGAAATCGAGCGCGTCCATGGCCCGCAACCCGGCCGGAATCCGCTCCGCCGCCCGCCAGGCGCGCAGGGTGTCGCTGAGCAATGTCGGGGTGATGTCGTCGATTTCCATGATACCCCTCAGGTGCGACGCACTTCGGAAAGTGCGTCGCACCTCGAACAACTTCGCCCGATTGTTGACCGACGAGCGCCCGATTGGGCTGGCATGATGCACCGGGGTGCATAGTATATAGCTAAGTCCGGTTGACGAAAATCAGGAGTGGATAGTAGCCATGACGATGAATCGGGCGACGACGCTATCGGCGCGGGAGCGGGAAATTTTGAGCCTCATCGCCGAGGGGTACACCGATGCGGAAATCGGCCGTCAATTGGTTATCTCCGTCAACACGGTGCAGAACCACGTCAAGAGCATCCTGCGCAAGCTGGAGGCGCGGAATCGGACGCAGGCCACATCGATTTACCACCGGGAAAATATGGCTGATTCCAGCCATTGATGGGAGGGCCAGTACCTTTATACTTAATTCTGGAGCCAATCCCAATTGGTTGGGGGCGGGGTGTTTCAGTCGCGTTTGTATCTGCGTGCCTTGAAATCAGAGAAAGGAGAACAGAATGTCTAGCCTTTTATCTCGAGCCACATGTTCATCCCCCGTGTCTATTTACCATAATATCATCAAAGTATTCCTAATCGGTTGCATTGTACTGACGGTGGGCCTTCTTGTTATAAATTTACATCTGGCTAAAGCCTTTGATGAGCAAAATTCGATGAAATCATATTTGCCGGCAGTTATTAAGCCGCGTCCGCAACCTATATGCGGCCAGATCGTTCGAGTTAGTGGCGTGCTGACGAGTGATACGGTTTGGGACGCGTCGCGGACTTACATCGTCGATGGTGATATCACCGTCAGGCATGATGTGACGCTGAGCATCCCGCCGGGAACGGTTATAAAATTCGAGTATGATCGCGGCATCCAAGTTGAAGGAACGCTCATTGCCCAAGGAAATAGCACCAACCCAATCTTCTTTACAAGCTCACGGAACGATAATGCGTGCGGCGATACCAACGGTGATGGAACAGCTTCTGTGCCCGCCGCAGGGGATTGGCGTTGGATAGGGTTCGCAGAAGGCAGTAATCCCATAAGCACTATTCAATATGCCGTTATCGAGTATGGGGGACAGGATGAGGTACCCGGCACTAACAATTTACGTGCGCCGATTCGCATGATCAATGTCACCCCAACCCTCGAACACATTACCTTGCAACATAACTATCGCAACGCAGCCCAAATCGTTGGCGGTAATTGGACATCCCAAACATTGAGCAGCACAACGGTCGTCTATTGGCTTTATGATGCTGGCGATCTCATCTTACTACCACGCAATACGTTGACGATTGCGCCGGGGGTCAAGATTAAGATCGCATACGATCATGGCATCTACGTACAAGGACTGCTGAATATGCAAGGGAACCAAGCACAACCCATCACGATCACTTCGGATCGCGATGATACTGTTTGTGGACTTGGGGCCGGCAACGAACCTGTGTGCGACACGAACGATGATGGAACCGCAACCGTGCCCGAGACTGGCGATTGGCGCTGGATCGAATTCGACCAGGAAAGTGATCCGAATGGGAGCATTAGCCACGCAATCATTCGCTATGGTGGACAGAATGAAGTGCCCGGCGATAACCATTGGCGAGCGCCAATTCGCATGTTCAATGTCGTACCGAACCTCCAGAACATCACTCTGGAATACAACTATCGAAATGCCGCTCAGTTAATAGGTGGTAACTGGACTTCTCAAGTGCTGAACAGCACGACGGTGCTCTATTGGATTTATGACGGTGACATTGTTGTCCTGCCTCGTAATACTTTCACCGTGGAGCCGGGCGTCAAAATCAAGATCGAGTACGACCATGGTATGTTGGTTCAAGGAATAGTGAGTATTAGAGGCCACCAAGCCCAGCCTGTTGTGATCACCTCCCCTCATGATGATTCGATTTGCGGCGTCGGCGCGGCTGGAGAAGGTATCTGCGATACCAACAACAATGGCGTCGCCACAATTCCAAACACAGGCGATTGGCGGTGGATCGACTTTGTCGAAACGGATGATGTGGGCTCCATCATCGAATACACTATCGTTAAGTATGGTGGACAAAATGAAGTGCCGGGCGATAACCACTGGCGGGCGCCAATTCGCATGTTTAACATAAGCCCAACTCTGAACCACATCACCCTGGAGCATAATTACCGCAATGCGGCGCAAATTATCGGCGGCAACTGGACTTCCCAAACATTGAGTAGCACCACCGTTATATACTGGCTCTATGATAGCGGCGATGTAGTAATTCTGCCCAGGAATACACTTATCGTTGAACCGGATGTGAAGATCAAGGTTGCGTATGATCATGGGATCAATGCCCAGGGTATCCTGCAACTCGCGGGAACCGAATCCCAACCAATCGTGATCACATCCGACCGTGACGATACAGTGTGTGGGTTAGGGGTAGCCGGTGAGCCGATTTGCGACACGAACAACGACATTATAGCGACCGTGCCGAATATGGGCGATTGGCGATGGATCACTTTCCCAGCGAATAGTGATGTAGGTAGCATTATAAGTCATGCCGTCATTCGTTACGGCGGTCAAAATGAAGTGCCGGGCAACAATCAGTGGCTGGCAGTGGTATTAATCGACAGTGCCTCGCCGACGATCTCCCGTGTTGCTTTCAATAATAATCACCGAGCGATTGATTTTTTCAACAATGCCGCGCCTCTGTTGACTTGCAACGACGTGACAAACAGCCTCGATACCAGTTGGTATACCTATGCCGGCATGTACAACTGGAACACGGCGAATGTCATTGTAACTGAAGACCATTGGTGGGATGATAGTTCAGGGCCGAAACACCCAAGCAACCCTTCGGGCGTCGGTCACGCGGTCAGTGACGGGATTGATTTCGCGCCGTGGGCGACGTCGCCATGCACGGATTTCAATCTAGCGCCTTAGCCCTGCGCGGCAATAAATGTCTCGATTATTCTTGGGAAAATAGAAACCGAGTTTCTAAGAATGTCCTCGGTTTCTAACCCACCATCTCCATCCGCGCCGTAAAATGCCGCAACGTCTCCGGCGCGCTAACCATCCGCACCCCACGAATGCTATCCTTCATGCCGTTGACGTAGAGGATCACCTCGGCCAGATAATCGACGTGGCTCTGGGTATAGACCCGGCGCGGGAAGGCCATGCGCACCAGTTCCATCGCCGCCGGTTTCTCGCTGCCGTCCGGCTGGCGGCCGAACATCACCGAGCCAATCTCCACCGAACGGATGCCACCTTCCAAATATAGAGCCAGCGACAGCGCCCAGGCCGGATATTGGCTCTGCGGCACGTGAGGCAACATCGCCAGGGCGTCGATGTAGATGGCGTGGCCGCCCGGCGGCCGCACGATGGGCACGCCGTTGGCCGTCAGGATGTCGCCCAGATAGGCCACTGAGCGGATGCGGTATTGCAGGTAATCCTCGTGCAGCACTTCCTCCAGCCCCACGGCGATGGCCTCCAGATCGTAGCCGGCCAGCCCGCCGTAGGTCGGGAAACCCTCGGTCAGGATGAGCACGTTGCGGCACTTCTCGGCCAGCGCGTCGTCGTTGAGGGCCAGGAAGCCGCCGATGTTGGCCATGCCGTCCTTCTTGGCGCTCATCGTGCAGCCGTCGGCGTAGCTAAACATCTCCTGGGCGATCTCCAGCGGCGTCTTGTCGGCGTAGCCCTCCTCGCGGGTCTTGATGAACCAGGCGTTCTCGGCGAAGCGGCAGGCGTCGAGGAAGAACAGCACCCCGTGGCGGCGGCAGATGGCGCTGGCGGCGCGGATGTTGGCCATGCTGACCGGCTGGCCGCCGCCGGAGTTGTTGGTGACGGTGATCATCGCCAGCGGGACGTGGCCGGCGTGGTCGGTCAATGTCTGCTCCAGCGCCTCCAGGTCGATATTGCCCTTGAACGGCAAGACGCGGGCCGGGTCGCGGGCCTCGCTTACGGGGATGTCCTGCGCTGTGGCCTGACGATACTCCACGTTGGCGCGGGTGGTGTCGAAGTGGGTGTTATTCGCCACAATGTCGCCCGGCTTCAGCAGCGAGCCGAACAGGATGCGCTCGGCGGCCCGCCCCTGGTGGGTGGGGATGATATGCTTGAAGTTGGTGATGCGTTGCGCAGCGGCCTCGAACTTGTAGAACGACTTGGCCCCGGCGTAGCTCTCATCGCCCAGCATCATGCCCGCCCATTGGCCCGACGACATGGCCCCCGTGCCCGAATCGGTCAGCAGGTCGATGAGCACGTCCTCGGCCCGCAGCAGGAACAGGTTATAGCCCGCCTCGCCCAGCAGCCGTTGGCGCTCCGCCCGCGTCGTCTGGCGGATGGGTTCGACGGTCTTGATGCGAAACGGTTCGATGATGGTTTTGAACTGCATGGTGGGTTCTCCGGTCAGGGGAAATGGAAGATCAGATTGTACCGCTAATCGATTATCCTCACTAATAGATTACGGTGATGTATAATGGCACAAGGAAATATACTATTAGTGCAATGGAGGATTCTTTTGGCAATTCCCGATTTCCAGTCATTAATGCTGCCACTTCTGGTATTTGCTGGCGACGGCAAGCAGCATTCTTTGCAGGAGTCAATTGAGGCACTGGCGAAGCAATATCATTTGACATCCGATGAGCGCCGCGAATTACTCCCTAGCGGTCGACAAGCAACGTTTGACAATCGCGTCGGTTGGACACGCACCTATCTCAAGAAAGCCGGGCTGTTGACTTCCCCTAAACGAAGTTACTTTCAAATCACCGAGCGCGGTCAGGCCGTTCTTGCTCAAAAACCCTCAAAAATCAATATCGCTTTTTTACGCCAATTTCCTGAATTTATTGAATTTCAACAGGGGCAAAGTAAGGAAACCGGTTCTGTTCCTGTGGAAACATCCGAATTTGTTACTCCTGAAGAATCTATCGAGAGCGCATATCAGCGAGCACGTGCAGGGCTGGCTGTCGAATTGCTACAGGCAGTGAAGGAGTGCAGCCCCGAGTTTTTCGAACGACTGGTTGTCGACCTTCTTGTCAGAATGGGCTACGGTGGTACGCGGAAGGATGCTGGAAAGGCAATTGGTAAGAGCGGTGACGGCGGAATCGACGGCATTATCAACGAGGATCGGCTCGGACTCGACGTTGTTTATATACAGGCAAAACGTTGGGACTCTACACCGGTAGGGCGGCCAGATATTCAAAAATTTGCCGGCGCTTTACAGGGTCAGCGTGCCCGTAAGGGAATATTTCTGACAACATCAACATTTAGCCGTGATGCATACGACTTCGCATCCCGGATTGACAGTAAAATCGTCCTCATGGATGGCGAAACAATCTCCCAACTCATGATTGATTATGGAGTAGGTGTCAATACAGTAGCGACTTATGAACTCAAGCGAATTGACTCTGATTACTTCAGTGGTGAGTAAGCTTGAGATCGAAATAGTATTACCACACACGGCCAGACGGATAGCGAGTTGCCATCCTCTTTGCCTGTTCCCGTGGGCCTACAGCAGCCCCAAGGCCCGGCCCTATCTCCGCGCGAAACAACCGATCATCCAAAGTTCCTGACCCTCCCGTTTCCCAACGTCGGCGTCTACATGACTCAAGCGTGGGTCTGTCATTTTGAGCCGTCATTTTGCAACTATTATTACAATGGGGGCATCCACGGATGGGCATGGGCGGTGGCGTAAAGACCTCCTCTGCCTACGTTTTACGTGGCACCAGCGGCCAACCTTTCGCCACGGGGCTACGAACGAGCAGTAACTACCGGCTAAACTCCGGGTATTGGGGCGCGCCTATCACGACACCGACGCCGATGGACACGCCTACCCCCACGGCAACACCTACCCCCATGGCCACGCTACCGCCGGGGTTCGACTACAACCTTAAGCTACCCGTGATCATCACTCATTAAGAAGGAATCACATTGTACTGTTGATGAGTTTCCTCACGAACAGTGGCATTCGTGTATAATGAGCCATGATGATTGAAATGACCTTTCTCGTTCCTGATGAGCTGGCCGAACGAATTCAACCGCTCGGCCCCTGGTTGCCGACAGTCATCGAGTTGGGGTTATTGGGGCTGCGGACGCGTGCCACGGCTACGGCCAGTGAAGTTGTTGATTTTCTATCGACAAACCCATCGCCACAAGCAGTGCTGGATTACCACATATCTGAAGAGGCTCAGATTCGGCTTCGTCGATTACTGGCATTGAATAGCGAGGGGCTTCTTGCTGAAGATGAGCAGCGTGAGTTGGATGAACTGGCGCAGCTTGAGCATGTTCTGGTAATGTTGAAAGCGCGTATTGCGGCGCAAGTAAATTAAAGGCGGCAAGAGCAAGAGGTGGATGGCTTAACCGGGAACCTGCGTCGGCTTGTCTATGAGCGAGCCGGTGGACGGTGTGAGTATTGCCTAGCTGGCCTCTATTAATAATGGTAGCGTGATCGCTGCCCACTTGCTATAGCATGGGAGAGATTGAACAATGCCAACCGAAGCCTACCTCTACGACGCCATCCGCACCCCCCGCGGCCGAGGCAAAGCCAACGGCTCGCTCCACCCCATCCGCTCGCTCGACCTGCTCAAGACGCTGTTCGACGAGCTGCGCGCCCGCCACGACCTCGACACGTCGCAGGTCGATGACGTCCTGCTCGGCTGCGTGACGCCGGTGAAGGAGCAGGGCGGCAACATCGCCCGCACCGCGCCGCTCTATGCCGGCTGGGACCTCGACCTGCCCGGCGCGCAACTCAACCGCTTCTGCGCTTCCGGGCTGGAGGCGGTCAACCTGGCGGCGATGAAGGTGCGCTCCGGTTGGGAAGAGTTGGTCGTGGCCGGCGGCATCGAGTCGATGTCGCGTGTGCCGATGGGTTCCGACGGTGGGGCCATGTGGGACGATTACGAGGTGATGGCCCAACTGAGCATCGTGCCCCAGGGCGTCAGCGCCGATCTCATCGCTTCGCTGGAAGGGTTCACCCGGCCGGACGTGGACGGCTTCGCCCTGCTCTCCCAACAGCGGGCCGCCGCCGCCCAGCGCGAGGGGCGCTTCACGTCCATTGTGCCCGTGCGCGCCGCCGACGGCCGCGTCCTCCTCGACTGCGACGAACACGCGCGGCCCGATGCCACGCTGGAGGGGTTGGGCGCGCTGAAGCCGGCCTTCGCGGCGCTGGGGGCAATGGGTTTCGACGCCGTGGCCCTGAAGAAATACCCGCAGGTCGCCCATATCGACCACGTCCACACCGCCGGCAACTCGTCGGGCATCGTCGATGGCGCGGCGCTGGTGCTGGTGGGGTCGAAGGAAAAGGGGGAGGCATTGGGCCTCCGGCCGCGGGCGCGCATCGTCTCGGCCGCGCTGCTGGGCGACGAGCCGACGATCATGCTGACCGCCCCGGCCCCGGCCTCGCAACGGGCGCTGAAGAAGGCCGGCATGAGCGCGGCCGACATCGACCTGTTCGAGATCAACGAAGCGTTCGCCGCCGTGGTGCTCAAGTTCATCCGCGCGATGGGCTTGCCCGACGGGCCGGAGCGGGTCAACGTCAACGGCGGGGCCATCGCCCTGGGCCACCCGCTGGGGGCGACGGGGGCGATGATCCTGGGCACGGCGCTGGATGAATTGGAGCGGCGCGATCTCAATACGGCGCTCATTACCCTTTGCGCGGGGGGTGGGATGGGGATTGCTACGATTATCGAGCGGGTGTAACACCTATACGGTCAATTTGTATTTCTAAAGGACGCGTCAGCTGGCTAGTAATTTATGCTATAATGGCGATCTTACCCGGTAATTGAGCAAGATCGATTGAGTGTTGAAACTGAGCAAGTGATGAAATGACCCTGGTGATTCTGAGCAACAACGAGAATACGATCTCTCTGCCGGCCGATCTATTGGAAAGGTTAATGCTGCATGAAGGTGACCAGGTAACAGCCATTCTCGAAGGCCAGACGCTTCGCTTGGCGAAATTAGATAAATTTCTCGGCCTACGGGGTGCATTGGCGGAAGATTCAGCCTTCGATGAGGCAGTCGATTTACTGGAGCGGTCGTGGGAATCATGGAACTTACCGGCGTCTGCGTCGACACCAATGTTCTGATCGCGTTTCTCAAGGGTCGTAATCCGGCGGCAACAGCTTTGGAATGGGTTGTGCGCAACGCACAGCCCTACATCACGGCTATCACTGCTTACGAACTGCTTTTTGGGGTAGCTCGCGCTAATCGCAGGATTGGTGAAGATCAGTTGTTGGAAGTCATGACTATTTTGCCGTTCGACGCGGATGCCGCCGCGCGGGCGGCCACATTACACGATGCCCTCATTCGAACTAACCAGGATATCGGCGTGAAAGATGTCATGATTGCCGCGGTCTGTCAACACAACGATTTACCTCTGCTCACCCTGAACGAGCGTCATTTCACTCGTGTTGAGGGATTAATCGTTCTTACGCCAGAACAAGTCCTTCAATAGTCTTCTATTTTGTGCGCACAGCGCCCGGCGAAAAAGGGGCGGGGTAATCAATTATCCACCGTCACCGGAATCGCCACCTCATCAAACGTCCCATCGCCGCGAAACACCGTCAGCAACACCGTATAAAGCCCATCCGCCACCAGCGTCGTATCCCACACCCCCAGCTCGCCCCCCGCCACCGGCGCGCCTCCCTCGGCGATGATCCCCATCGCCTCCGGCCACAGACCGGAAAAGTAAGCCAGCCGGTAGGTGGAGAATCCTTCTCCACCGGCGGAACCGACCACCGACCACTGACCACCGACCACCGCCCACGGCTCCGGCGACGAAACGGCTGCCCCGCCGGCGCTGATCGGCACGTGGCGGATAGTATCGTACTCGGCCGGGGGCGCGGCGATCCCTTGCGCCATCGCCCAGCCGGCCGCTTCCGGCGGATAGTCGGTCACCACGCGCCGCTCGACCAGTTGCGGCGGGGTGAAGATCGTCGCCAGCCGCCCTGTCTCGCGGTTCACGGCCACCTCGCGGGTCATCGTATCCACGGCCGACGGCTCCGTGCCCGGCGCGAACCACTCGCGAATCGTGGGGCAATCGGCCGCGCGCGACGGCAACAACCCCGACGCCGCGCACACCTCCACCGGGCGCAATGTGGTCGGCCGCGGCCAGTCGCCGGCCGGCGTATCCACCGTCGCCCAGGCCATGAGCGACCGCCATAGGGAAGGGGCGTCCTCCCCGTTACCCATTGCCGGTGGCGCGTCCCCGCCCGCCCACACCCCGATCAACCGCTCCGGCGTTGCGCCTACCGCCCAGCCATCGCCCGCGACCAATGCCGCCCGCCGCCCATCGGGCAGTTCCGGCGTGGCCGGGCAGACTTCGGCCGGGCAGGCGGCGGCGCGCCCGGCCAGCATGTCGGTCAACAAGTAGGCCAGTTCCGGGGCCAGCGCCTCGCGCGTCACCGGCTCATAAGCGTAGGCCACCGCGCCGCCGCCGTCGGTGACGAGGCGGATCGTGGTTGGCCGGGGTTGCCCAGTTGTATCCGCCGCGCCGGCCACCGCGCCGCGATTGGCCACGGCAGCCAGCGCGGCGCTCATCTCCAGCAGCCCGGCCGAAAAGCCCTCTTCGGCCAGCGCCAGACCCGCCGCCGGTTCGTCGGCCCGCAGCCCCAACGCTCGCGCCGTCGCCATCACCCGTTCCGGCCCGACCCAACCCAGCACCTGGGCGGCGGGCGCGGCGCGGTCGGCGGCCAACGCCTGACGCAAGCGCAGCGGGCCGAGATATTGGCCGTCGACGTTGCGCGGCGTATAGGGCCGGCCGTTTTGCAGATAGACGGTAGGCACGTCCAGCGTCAGCGTCGCCGCATTATAGCCGCGGCTCAATGCGGTCAGGTAGATGAGCGGCCGGACGAGCGCGCCGCCGGGATGGGCTGTCCCCACGTCGCCGGCCAGCGCGGCGATCGCGCCGGTGGCCGGGTCGAGGGCCACGATGGCCGCCGCGCCGGCCGGGGGATCGCCGGCAGCGGGCAGCAGATCGGCCGCCGGGCAGGCTGGGCCACCGCTTGATGTCTGGCCGGTTCGCCCGGTTTGAATGTCGATGAGACACGCCGCCTGCGTTTGCAGCGCCCAATCGAGGGTCGTCTCCACCTGCCAGCCGCCGGCCAGCAGCCGCTCCGGCCCCAGGCTGCGCTCTAATTCACGGCGGGCCAGTCGGGCAAAATCCGGCGCGGCCGAATTGCTGCCCGGCGGGGGGGCGAGGACGAGCGGCGCGGCCAGCACATTCGCCGCTTCCTCGACAGTTAGCGCTTCGGCGGCCACCAGGGCCGACAGCACTGCCTCCTGCCCGCGCCGCGCCCCGGCCGGGTCGTCGAACGGGTTGGCCGCCGGGTCGCGGGCCACGGCCACCAGCAGGGCTGCCTCGCCCGGCGTCAGGTCGGCCGCGCCTTTGGCGAAATAGACGCGCGCCGCGGCCTCGATGCCGTAGGCCAGATGGCCGAAGTAGCGCGTGTTGAGCGTCCACTCCAGCAATTGCGCCCGCGAGTAGAGGCGCTCCATCTGGCGGGCCAGCAGCCAATCCTGCCACGCCCGCCGCGTATCGCCCGCCGCCCCGGCCGCGCCGCCGCGCAAATGGTCGCGGATTAACTCCTGGATGACGGGCGAATCCCGGCTGGTGAGCGCGCCGCGCAGCGCAGCGAACGTGGACGGCGCGGCGGACATGAATTGCGGATCGACCACTGCCAGATAGGCGGTGGGTACAACCGGCGGCAGGTCGTCGAGGGCCAGCCAGCCGGCGCTATCCAGGCGGGGATCGCCGATTTCGTCAATCAACACCCGCCCCGACGCGCCGGCCGTGCCCGGCTCTTCCCCAGCGTAGAGGCGGGTCGTGGCCGTGATGGGCCGGAAGCGGCCGGGCAAGTCGCGCAGCGTTTCGACGGCCGGCAGATCGCGCGTCAGGGCCAGCAGCGCCGCCGCGCCGCCGGCCAACCCGGCAACGAGCACAACCATGACCAGCAGCGCCGGCAGCAACGCCGCGCCGGCCAGCGCCCGCGGCGCGCGTCGCTTGCGCCGCCTGGCTTGGCGTGCTCGTCGCTGTCGAACAATATCAGTGGCGCGCATACCAATCATTGTCGCAGGATTTTCCTCTTTCTTCAATCTGTGAAATCTGTGCAATCTGTGGTTTCATTCTTAGCCATGTCACAACTAAGTGCGGACCAACTTGACGAGGCCAGTGTGCGGTCGGAACTGGCGACAACCTGGCTGGGGCGGCCGTATCATTACGTCGCCGACATCGATTCGACCAACGACCGGCTGAAAGAGTGGGCCGCCGACCCGGCCCGCGCGACGGGTACGGTGCTGCTGGCCGAGTTCCAATCGGCCGGGCGGGGACGGCTCGACCGGCGCTGGGAAGCGCCGCCGGGCGGGGGGCTGCTGTTCTCGGCGCTGCTGCGGCCGGGCTGGCCGGCGCGGCAAGGGGTGTGGCTGACGATGTTGGCCGGGCTGGCCGTCGCCGCCGCCATCGAGAGCGTGGCCGGGCGGCCGGCGCGGCTCAAATGGCCCAACGACGTGGTGCTCGATCACGATGGCGTGTGGCGCAAGGTGTGCGGTATGCTGCTCGATTCGACACTCGACGCCGCCGGCCGGTTGGAGAGCGCCATCCTCGGCGTGGGGCTGAACGTCAACATACCGACCGAGCAACTGCCTGTCGCGCCCATGCCGCCGATTAGTCTGCAAGTCGCCGCCGGGCGGCCCATCGCGCGGCGGCCGTTGCTGCTGGCCCTGCTCGACCGGCTGGAGCGCGGCTACGACGCCGCCGACGCCGGGCATTCCCCCTGGGCCGAATGGAACGCTCGCCTGATCACCACCGGCCAAACCGTGCGCGTGTCGGCGGCCGGGTCGGCGGCTGTGCTGGAGGGGCTGGCCGAGGGTACGGACGAGTGGGGCCAACTGCTGGTGCGCGACGCGGCCGGGCGGCAACACGTCGTGGCCGCCGGCGACGTGACCCTGCGCGACCGTTGACATTTGGCGGCTATCAGGTTACGCTATGTCAAGTTGAAGCGCACAATTCCTGGCGGCGGAGAAACACAATGGCCGAAGAAATAGGCGAGACGGAAGTGGTGGCAGTGACGCAAACGGTTACGGTGGTCGAGGACGCGGCGGCCGAGGAAATGGTCGTGGATTGGAACGCTGCCCCGGTTTACGAAGAGACGGTCGTTGAGACTACTCTGGTTGAAACGACTGAAGCCCCAACGACCACCTATTTCGCGCCGCGCGGCCGGTGGGACTTCACCGATGCCCAGCGGATCATCATCGGCGTGCTGTTGTGGCTCAACATTCTCGTGGCCGTAACGGGCTATCTGGCCCTGACCGGCCGCTTGCTGGTCTGAGCGCCGGAGCCGGTCGCGTCAATTGGCCGGCACGCAGATGACCGAGGCCAAATAGAGCGGCGCGCCCGCGCCGAGGCCGTTGCCCTGCAAGAGTGAATCCACCGTGATACCGCATTGCTGGGCGATGCCGAACCAGGTTTCGCCATCTTCCACCACGTAAGGCCGCCAACCGCCCGCGCAACAGGCCGGATCGCCCACCGGAATGCGCAGCCCCGCCCCCGGCAGCAACGACGCCGATGAGATGCCGTAGCGGGCCATCAGGGTAATGGACGTGACAAACTTACGCGAGATGCTGTACAGGGTGTCGCCGGCCACCACCGTGTAGCCGGTGAAGATGATGCAGCTATTGGCCGGGCGGGCCGTGGCCGTGGCCGGCACGGGCGGCGGCGCGGTCGGCAGCACCTGGGTGGTGGCCGTCGCGGCGACGGTCGGCAATACGTTGGGCGTCGGGCTGGCTAGTTGCGTCACCGTCTGCCCCCCCGTGCCCGTACCGATGCCGCCGATGGGCACCAGAAAGACCTCCTGATTGGGGTCCATGACCACGCGGATGAGATTGCCCTCGACCTGCAAAACGCTGGTGCCGCGCGGCAAATCGGGCCGCCCCTGCAGATAGGGAATGGCCCAGAAGACGAACATCGCCAGCAGGATAGCCACGATAACGGTGAAAATCAGTTGCGGCAGGCGGGCGCCGCAACCCTTACGATTGGGATTGGAAGCCATAAGCGCCCCACATAGCGGTCAGGATATGATTATGTTACACTTGCCGGTGTCCGGCGGCAACCCCCGTTTCCCCGCTCGCTGCCATCGCCGCCACCTTCTCAGTCCAGGAGTATGCCGAAATGATACGTACGCGGCCGCAACTTGAGGAGATCGAGGCCATGAGTCTGGCCCCTTATGCGTTGCGCAGCGCGGA
>CXWJ01002737.1_pt2 | contig 15493 bp, 12 predicted proteins | sample 590841 | NCBI WGS metagenome assembly CXWJ01 (sample SAMEA3498367, study PRJEB10139) | wastewater metagenome | biome: wastewater treatment plant; material: activated sludge | place: Austria | collected 2015-01-21 | reverse complement strand
GCATCGACCTTGGTGAAGTCGCCACCGATGAACAGGTTGTTGGCGTTCGAACCCATCGACCAGACGCCGAGAGCGCTGTTGATCTTGGGGTCGTAGGTCGTGACGGTGCCGGTCGCGGTCTCGACCGAGGCGATCTTCTCGCGGGTCAGGCCTTCGAACGAGGCCGGCCCGCTGAAGTGTCCACCACAGTAGGAGTAGGGACCGAAGAACGCGACACCAACGACGTTGCCGTTGCCGTGCTTGCTCCAGGTTGTCGTGCCCGTGGTCGCGTCGACCAGTGTGCAGCCACCACCGGAGCCGCCGGCCGCGACCAGGAGGTTGTTGCCCTCGATGTCCATGTTGAGGATCGGCGCGCGGGTCTCCTCGTTGGTGAAGCCCGAGCGGAAGGTCAGGTTGATCGAGCCCGGGGTCGAGGTGTTGAGCGACGCGAGCTTGCCCGAGTAGAAGTCGTCGTTGATCTCGGTGAACTCGCCGCCGACATAGACCGAGGCCCCGTCGGGGGCCGCGAGCAGGGAGCGGACCCGTGCGTCGAGGGTGAACGGGTCCGACCACGTGCGGTCGACCGTGCCCGTGGTCTTGTTGACGCGGCCGACGAAGTCGACGGACCGGTTGACCGTGTCCTTGAGCAGAGAAAAGTTGCCACCGACGTAGAGGTGGCTCCCCGAGACGGCCAGCGCGTCGACGGTGCGGTTGGTCGTGGCGATGAAGCCGCTTTCGAGCGAGCCCGTCGAGACCGAGACAGCTGCCAGGTACTTCTTGGCGACCCCGTTGACATTCTGGAACTCGCCGCCGATGTAGAGCCGGTCGCCGTCGACCGCGAGGGCGTTGACGTAGTCGTCGGCGCCCGCGGACCAGGTGGTGTCAAAGATGCCGGTGGCTGAGTCGAACTTGGCCANNCGGTTGTTGACGCCCCAGGTGTGGGCGATGGTCAGGCTGGCGCCTTGGTTGCCATCCGCCGACGCTGGCGCCGCTACGAGAGCGGTCGCCAGCGTCGCCATGACGGCCGTAAGGGCCATCCCCCTGCGTGACATCTTCATGAGGTTGTGTGCTTTCGCGTCGTAGCGGGCTAAGGCGTCCCAGGGAAGAACGCCAGGCCGCGGGCGACAGTGACCGCGTCTCCTGCAAAGGTGAAGTCTCCGCCGACCAGCAGTCCGCGTCCCGGCAACTCTGCGAAGGACCAGACACCCATGGCGGTGTCGAACTGGGGAGCGTAGGTGTTGAGGGTACCGTCGTCGGCGTTGAACTGCATAAACCGCGTGGCGTCGACCGTCGGTCCACCGGGCGCGGCCCAGCAGTAGCCACCGCGACCGCGGTCACCACCGTGCGAGCCGTAGTAGAAGTGGCCGTTGATCTCGACCCGGCCCTGCATGCCACCGTTGCACCACGTCTTCCAGTTCAGACCCGTGGGCTTGCTGGCGGACGAGAGGTTGACGGCGTCCCACTGGTAGATGCGGTCGGGGCAGACGTCCCCGCCATAGAGGCGCTGGCCGTCGTCGCTGAGGTAGAGCCGGTTGACCCACGGGCCGACGCTCGAGCACCCTTCGACACCGCCGAGGCGGTTGGGCAGGAACGTGGCGTCGGCGCCGCTGAGCACCGCGATACCTCCGGTGACCGACGTGCCGTTGATCGAGGTGAAGGGGCCGCCGAGGTAGACCTTCGAGCCGTCGGGAGCGACCTGGATGCCCTGGACCATGCCGTTGGAACGCAGCTTGCCGGACGGGCCGACCGTGTTGGCGATCCAGGCCGGGTCGGCGCCACCGGTGGTCGCGTTGACCCGGGCCGCGCGGGCCCGCGCCTTGCCGGACACGCGGGTGAACTTGCCGCCGATGTAGAGGTTGTTNNGCTCCGGTCGCGCCGTCGAGCTTGGCCAACGACTCACGCGCCACCCCACCGATGGTCGTGAACGAGCCACCGAGGAAGAGCTTGGTCCCGTCGACCGACTTGGTGAAGGTCAGGACCGCGTTGTCGGTGTCTTGCTGGAAGGACTGGTCGAGCGCGCCGGTCGTGGCGTCGATCGCGGCCAGGCCCTTGCGGAAGACACCGCCGGCGCTGGTCTGGTCGCCACCGACGAAGACCTGAGGGCCGCTCACGGCCATCGAGTAGACCCGGTTGCTCGGGCGTGGGTCCCAGGTGGTGACGGCACCCGACGTCGTGTCGACGGCTGCGGCATTGTGCCGAACCTCGCCGCCGACGGTCGAGAACAGCCCGCCGATGTAGAGCGTGTCGGCCGAGGTCGACAGGGCCCCGACAATCGGCGTGCACGGGTAGAACTCGTTGGCCGTCTTGGTGCCGTGCGTGCCGAAGCAGCTGGCGACCTGCGCGTCGAAGGGCAGGGCGACGTTGCTCGCCGTGCTGAGCTTGACGAGACGCGGGTGCGCGGACCCGCCGGCGTTGAGGAACTGGCCTCCGGCGAAGACGGCGCCATCGGGGCTCATCGTCAGAGCGTGCACGGTCGAGTCGGCGCCCGGGGNNGTGCCGGTGAACGAGAGGTCACGCGAGCCGGTCGCCGCGTTGAGGGCGACCAGGCCGCGGGCCGACCATCCGCTGCCGCCGGTGAAGTAGCCGCCGGCATAGATCCGGGAGCCGCTCACCACGAGGGCGCGGACGGTGTTGTTGATCGAGCCGTTGAAGCCGGGCACCTTCAGGCCGGTCGCCGGGTCGATCAGGGCGATGTTGGTCGAGGTGGTGTCGTTGACCTGGCTGAACTTGCCGCCGATGAGCAGGTTGGTGCCGACCATCGCCATTGAGTAGACGTCACCCTTGACCTGGACGGTCATCGGGTCGACCGAACCGTCGGCGTTGAAGTGGACCAACGAGGGCCGGAACTCGCCGGCCTTCTGGAACCCACCACCGACGAAGAAGCCGCCGTTGCCGTCGGAGATCGACACCCGGGCCGGGCCGGAGATCACCGGGTTGTCCGGGATCATCGCGCCGGTGGCAGCATCGGTGATGGCGCCGTGGCCGGTGTTGGGGCCGAGGTAGTCGAAGGAACCGCCGAGATAGACCCGGTCACCGAAGACGGCGATGTCGGACACTCGTCCGTTGGTGCCCCACCAGCTGTTGTCGGCTACATCGGCCAGTGACGACGGCGGAACCGTGGTCGCGCTGGCCGGTGTGAGCGGAGCGACGGCGAGACTGGCCGCGACGACGGCCGTCGAGGCCACCGCCACCGCACCATGAAGCCTCCGGCGAGCCGGCTTGGCGGCAGGCAGGGAGACAGAACGAACAGAGCCCATGAGCGAAGATCCCCTCAACGCGTTGATGTCGAACCGTCTGGATCCCCATCCCGACGGCCCCTCCAGGCTACCGGCGGCACCGATGACGTGTTCGGGTATTTGACAATTTCGCGCCCTTTCACCGGACGCGGATGTATGACGTGTGAGATCGCCTTTCATGACACCGATCTCGCGCCATTCTTGCGGCCATTCGTGACTAGCCCTTGCGCGGTGAGCTGCCGTTCAGCGCAGCAGTTTGCGGTAGGACTGCACCAGCTGGTCGGCGGCAGCGTCCCACGAGAAGGGGGCGAGCAGGTCGGGGGCCGCGGCGCGGGCCAGGGCCGGAGCAGTGGGGTCCTGCAGCAGGGTCTGCAGGGACTGCGTCAGGTCCTTGAGGTCCCCGTCGGTGAAGAGCCGGTGACCACCGTGGCGCTGCGGCGCGGACCCGATGACCTCCTGGTGCGGGCCGATATCGCTGGCCAGGACCGGAACGCCATACGAGAGTGCCTCAAGGAGGGTGAGCGGCAGTCCTTCGAGCGCGGACGGCGTGACGAAGGCCGCGGTGTTGGCGAAGAGCTGGCCGAGCTCGGGCTGGTAGACGAACCCGAGGAAGACGACCCGGGGGTCACCCTGTGCGTGGGCCCGCACCCGGTCGACATAAGGGTCGCCGAAGGGGGCGCCGCCGACGACCACGAGCTTGGTGTCGCCATCAGACCGGCGGATGGCGTCGATGAGCAGCTCGATCCGCTTCTCGGGCACGAGGCGCGAGACCGACAACACGTAGCTGCCCGGTGCCAGGCCGAACTCGTCACGTAGGCGGGCACTGAGCGGACCGGGTTGCGGGTCGGCGAACCCGTTGGGAATGTAGGTCGCCGATCGCCCGAACACGGTGCGGTAGTGCTCGGCCAGGGTCTGGCTGACGGTGATGATCTCGTCGGGCACCCGACCGCTCAGCCAGTGCGAGGTGCCGAGCGCGACCTTGGCCAGCCCACCCCATTTGGCTCGCTGGTGGTCCAGACCATGCACGGTCAGCGCCACCTTGGCGCGTGAGGCGTAGCGCGGCACCGGGGCCACCATGGCCGGACCCATCGCGTGGTAGTGCAGGATGTCGGCACCGTGGCGCAGCGCGTGAGCCGTCGACGTGGCGCTGTGCACGATGGCATCGAGGTGCTTGGTGCCGATGGTGGGCGTCGTCACCAACGTCATCCCGCGATAGCTGCGGTANNACGAGGATGAAGCCGCCGGTCGTGCGGTTGCGGGAGTACTCGTCGGCCATGAGCGGCACCGTCGTGCGCAGCCGCACCCGACCGATCTCGTTGAGCGCGAGGGCGTGCACGTCATCTTCACGGTGCAACGTGTTGACGTCGAGGCGGTACTGGACCTCCTTGATGACGCAGCGGGCAACGCGTGACGTGTGCTTGAGCGAGTACTTGCGCCCCACCTGCAGGGCCGCCGTCTCGTCCATCCAGCAGATCATCGCGTCGATGTCCTGCGCGACCTCAGGCTGGTTGTGCGGCCGACAGATCATGTCGCCGCGAGAGATGTCGATCTCGTCGGCGAGGCGGATCGTGACGGACATGGGCGGGTAGGCCTCGTTGACCTCACCGTCGGCCGTCTCGACCGCCGCGATGGTCGAGGTGAAGCCGGACGGCAGCACCATGACCTCGTCGCCCTTCTTGAGCACCCCACCGGCCACCTGCCCGGCATACCCGCGGTAGTCGTGGAACTCATCGGACATCGGCCGGATGACGTACTGCACGGGAAAGCGGACGTCGACGAGGTTGCGGTCGCTCGCGACGTGCACGTTCTCCAGGTGGTGCAGCAGGCTGGAGCCTTCGTACCACGGCATCTTGTCCGACCGGTTGACCACGTTGTCACCCTGCAGCGCCGAGACCGGTATGACGGTCAGGTCCGGCACCCGCAGCTTGGCGGCGAAGTTGGTGAAGTCGGCATGGATCGCGTCGTAGACCTCTTGCGAGTAGTCGACGAGATCCATCTTGTTGACGACGAGCACGATGTGGGGCACCTGCAGCAGCGTGGCGAGGAAGGCGTGCCGGCGGCTCTGCTCGATGACCCCCTTGCGGGCGTCCACGAGGACCAGGGCCAGGTCGGCCGTGGATGCCCCGGTCACCATGTTGCGGGTGTACTGGATGTGCCCCGGGGTGTCGGCGATGATGAACTTGCGCTTGGGCGTCGCGAAGTAGCGGTAGGCCACGTCGATGGTGATGCCCTGCTCGCGCTCGGCGCGCAGACCGTCGGTCAGGAGCGCGAGGTTGACGTACTCCTCACCGCGGTCCTTGCTGACCCGCTCGACGGCGTCGATCTGGTCCTCGAAAACGGTTTTGGTGTCATAGAGAAGACGGCCGATGAGCGTGCTCTTGCCGTCGTCGACCGAGCCGGCAGTGGCGAAACGAAGAATGTCCACGGTTTAGAAGTACCCCTCACGCTTGCGATCTTCCATCGCAGCCTCGCTGAATTTGTCGTCGCCACGAGTCGCGCCACGCTCGGTGATGCGCGTCGAGGCGACCTCGTCAATGACCTTGTCGATGGTGTCGGCGTCCGAGTGGACGGCGGCTGTGAGGCTCGCGTCACCGACTGTGCGGTAGCGCACCGTGTGCATACTGACCACTTCACCTGCCCGCGGGGTGATGAACTCGTTGACCGCATAGATCATGCCGTCCCGCACCAGGCACTCCCGCTGGTGGGAGTAGTAGATCGACGGGAGCTCGATCTTCTCGCGCTCGATGTAGTGCCAGATGTCGAGCTCAGTCCAGTTGGACAGCGGGAAGATGCGGATGCTCTCCCCCGTGTGGATCTTGCTGTTGTAGAGGTTCCACAGCTCGGGACGCTGGTTCTTGGGGTCCCACTGGCCGAAGTCGTCACGGAAGGAGAAGATGCGCTCCTTGGCCCGCGCCTTGTCCTCGTCGCGACGGGCGCCGCCGAAGATAGCGGTGAACTTGCCCTTCTCGAGAGCATCGAGCAGCACTGGGGTCTGGATGCGGTTGCGGGTGCCGTCCGGCGGCTGGGTGACCGACCCGTTGTCGATGGCCTCCTGCACACTGGCGACATGCAGCTGCAGACCCAGCTCGGCCGCGCGGCGGTCGCGGAAGTCGAGCACCTCGGGGAAGTTGTGGCCGGTGTCCACGTGCATGACCGGGAAGGGGATCTTGGCGGGCCAGAACGCCTTCTGCGCCAGGCGCAGCATGACGATGGAGTCCTTGCCGCCGGAGAAGAGAAGCACCGGCTTCTCGAACTCGGCGACGACCTCGCGCATGATGAAGATCGCCTCGGCCTCGAGGACGTCGAGTTGACTGAGTTGGTATTCGGTGGCGCTCACGAATGAACTTCCTGGTGAGATGTCGGGTGGACGGTGGGTTTGCTGGTGGTCAGTCTGTCAGCGTGCGGATGGCGTCGAGGATCGTCTCGGCGATCTCGGTNNGCCGCCTGGGCGACGGCGACCGGCGCCGCGGAGTCCCACTCGAACTGACCGCCGGCGTGCACGTAGGCATCGACCTCGTCAGCGAGCACGGCCATCGCCTTGATGCCGGCTGACCCCATGGGCACGAGCTCGGCGTCGAGCAGCTCGCACAGGCGGGTGACGAACTCGGGCGGCCGGGTGCGGCTCACGGCCATCCGGATCCGCGCCGGGCGGCCGACCGGGGCGGTCAGCGGCACGTCGGTGGCGTAGGTCGTGCCGGCCGCCGGTCGAGCGACGGCGCCGGCCACGAGCGTGCCCTTCTCCCACAGGGCAACGTGGACGGCCCAGTCGGTGCGGGGGATCTCGGAGAACTCCCGCGTGCCGTCCAACGGGTCGATGATCCACACGCGGTCCGCGTCGAGCCGGGCGGCGTCGTCGGCCGCCTCCTCGGACAGCACGGCGTCTGCGGGACGGTGCTCGGAGAGCAGCTGGCTCAAGGCGATCTGGGAGAGCCGGTCGCCCTCGTCCTTGAGATCCTTGCCGGTCAGGGTGGTCGTCGAGCGGAGCTCGAGCAGCACCTGTCCGGCGGCATCGGCGAGATCTCGCGCCAGACGGGAGTCGTCAGTCATGGTGGTGTCAGTCCTCATCATCGGTCAGGTTCGTGGCCGCATACCGAGGACGGGGCCGTCATCGGTCGGGTCAGGGTCGCTGGGGCGGCGGTGCTTTCAGTATGCCGGGTAGCCGGCACTGGCAGCATGTCGTCAGTAGGCCCCAGACCCACGCAGGACGGCCTTGGCGGTGCGCACGATGATCTGCATGTCCAGGATCGGAGTCCAGTTGTCGACATACCAGAGGTCCAGGCGCAGCGAGTCCTCCCACGACAGGTCGGATCGTCCACTGACCTGCCACAGGCCGGTCATGCCTGGGCGCACGTGCAGACGCCGGACCGCGTCGGACTCGTAGGTCGCGACCTCGCTGGGCAGCGGCGGGCGGGGGCCGATCAGGGACATCTCGCCACGGACCACGTTGATCAGCTGGGGCAGCTCGTCCAGGCTGTAGCGCCGGATGAAGCGCCCGACCCGCGTGACCCGGGGGTCGTTGCGCATCTTGAAGAGCACGTCGTTGCCGTCATGGTCCTCGCCGAGCGCGGCGAGCAGGGCTTCGGCATCGGTGACCATCGAGCGGAACTTGACCATGCTGAACGTCTCGCCATGCGCGCCGACCCGCGTCTGGCGGAACAGCACCGGACCGCGAGAGTCGATCTTGATGGCGATGGCGAGACCGATGAGCAGGGGCGAGGCCAGCAGGATGAGCAGGAGCCCGGCCAGGCGGTCCAGGACGGTCTTGGCGACCACGCGAACCCCGGAGTGGATCGGGCGCTCGACGTGCAGCAGCGGCAACCCGGCGGTCGGACGCAGTGTCAGCCGGGGCCCGGAGACCTCGACGATGCCCGGGTCGACGACGAGCTCGACACCACGGCCCTCGAGGGCCCAGCCCAGCCGGCGCAGCGAGTGGCCGACGAGGTCGGGGTGGCTCGAGACAGCGACAACCTCGGCGTCGTAGTCCATGACCGCGAGGAGGACCTGCTCGGGGGTCCCGTGCACGGGCACCCCCTCGATGACCTCGCCGTGATAGGGGCCGTCGATGCCGGACACACACGCGGCGACGACGTTCATGCCGTCGGCGGGCGAGGACTTGATCTGGCGGATGAGCGCCGACACAGAGTCCTCGCGACCCACGACGACGACGCGCGCCATCATCAGGCCGCGTTCGCGCTGGCGGTAGAGCATGGTGCGCAGCGCCCAGCGGAAGAGCAGGGCAGCAATGGTCAGGGTGGGGATCGCCACCAGGACGAACCCACGGGCCAGCTCGGCCTTGGTGATGTAGGAGAAGAACGCCGTGGCGGCAGCCAGCTTGACGCCGGCGCGCACGATCGTGCGGTACTCCTCGGGACCGGTGCCCAGGTTGCGGGTGGCGTAGCCGTTGCTCAGCGCCACGGACCCGATCCACAGAACGGGGATCGCCAGGGCGAACAGGATCGACTCCGCGCCCGGGCTGTCGCCGAACCGGAAGGCCAGCGCCGCCAGCACCGCCAGCAGGCCGGCCGTGGCATCGGCCACGATGGCCCGGAAGGTGAACAGCCGGCCCCACCGCGGACCCGACGCGGCGCGCCGCACCGACATCCGGTCATGCAAATGTGTTCTGAGGGTGGCCTTGACCGAATGGTCTGCCACGCCTGCGTACTCCGCCATGAACGTCCCCACGAAACGTACGCCGCCCCACGCGACGCTACCTTCTGCCAGCGCCCGGTGCTCAGTGTGAGCGCAGGACGCATCACGGCCTCGGTGAGACCGCGCTAGGTATGCTTGTTTTCCCCCAAGCTCGTGGGTCCCCGACCCAGAGAGACCTGGGATCTGTACCCTTCCCGGCGGCGATGCCGGAAATTTTCGCCCTCACGACCCCCCACGGGCCGAAAGTGTGCGTTAACCGAACTTCCGTTGAACAGATTAGCGCAGACCCTCCCGACCTGTGACCAGTTTGGCGAAACTTCAAGCACCCACGACAGCGGGTCAGTCCGGACTGTGGAAGCGCTGCTGCGCAGGCGCCAGGCCCATGGTGATGAGGGCCTCCGTCGCGTCCGCTCCGTCGGCCACCCGCAGGTCCAGGTCGCGCCGCTCGACGCTGCCGAAATCGCGCAGGACATAGTCAGCGGCGTCCATCCGACCGGGAGGTCGGCCGACTCCGACACGGACCCGGAAGTAGTCGCGGGTGCCCAAAACCGTTGAAACAGAACGTAATCCGTTGTGTCCACCCTCGCCNNGGAGCCACCTTCAGGTAGGCCAAGACGGCCTTGACCGGACCACCGGACTCGTTCATGTAGGTCGACGGGATGGCGAGGGTGACCGGCACACCGACTCCGGACGGCCCAGGCTGACTGCCGATCCGGGCCTGGGCCAGGACGTTTCGGGTCTTGTGTGTGCCAAATTTCACACGACACCTACTGGCCAGTTCGGTCACGACCATGGCGCCGAGGTTGTGCCGGTTGCCGGCATACCTCGGTCCTGGGTTGCCGAGTCCGACGATCACCCAGGGGCCGGCAGGCTCAGGCGTTGCTGTCATCTCCGGCGTCGCCAGCCTCGGTCGCAGCCTGCGCCTCGTCGTCCTCGAGCTCCGCGGCACCGGTGACGTTGATGACCAGCATCTCGGGGTCGGACTCGAGGGTCGCGCCCTCTGGCAGGACGAGGTCGCCGGCCAGGATCTGGGTGCCGGCCGCCAGGCCCTCGACCGAGACGGTGATGCTCTCGGGGATGGTGGTCGCGTCGACCAGGATCTCGACGCTCGTGGAGTCGATGCTGACGAAGGTGTCGGCGGCGGCGTCACCCTCGACGTGCACCGCGACGTCGACGGTGACCTTTTCGCCACGGCGCACGACCACGAGGTCGACGTGGGTGATGACCGGTTTGATCGGGTCGCGCTGCACGTCCTTGGCCAGGGCCAGCTGGGTCGTGCCGTCGATGTCGATGCTCAACAGGGCGTTGGCCGTCTTGAGCGCCATCATCGTGTCGTGACCGGGCAGGCTGATGTGCAAGGGGTCGATGCCGTGCCCGTAGATGACGGCCGGAACGTTGCCGGCCCGACGCACGCGGCGGGCAGCGCCCTTGCCGAACTGGGTGCGGGTCGTGGCGACGAGAGTTGTGTCAGACATGGGTGCGCATCTCCTGCAGAACGTGATGTGGGCGAGCCCTGGAGACGAGACGACGTCGATGGTCGCTAATTAACGACCGGCCTGCGTCGATGACGGACTGCGCGCAAGGCGCCATCCCTCGCCGGGGCAACTGCACCATCCTAGGCGACAGCGGCAGCGCCCCGGAAATCGGCGCCCAGCCGCACTGCGACCACGCCNNACCTCGGTCAGCCCCACGAACGAGGCCAGCGTCACGCCGAGGCGCCGGGCCCCCTCGATGCCCGCGACATAGGCGAAGGCGGCTGCCACGAGCGACACCTCGGCAATGCCGACCCACCAGGGCAGGCTGCGCCCGGCCAGGGAGATGTCGGCGGTGGCGGTCACCATCTCGAGCACTCCCAAGAGTCCGGCCAGGCCCAGCGTCGCCGCACCCACGACCAGCCCTCCGGCCGCCAGGGCGACCGGCGGGAGGCCGTCCAGCGGGCGGGCCGAGATGGCGAAGTAGGTCGCCAAGCCGACCGCAGCGGCCACCGCCCAGAGGACACCCGGCACGTTGACCTGGGCACCGTCGCCGCCGAACGCGTCGATGACCAGCACGAGCCCACCGAGGGCCAGAGCCACCCCGAGCGCCGTGGCGCGCGACGGGGGTCGTCGCGACTGGGCCCAGGCCAGACCGACGAGAAGCACGGGCGCGAGGTACTCGATCAGCAGGGCGACGCCGACGGACAGGTAGCTGACGGCGGTGAAGAAGGCGAGCTGGGCCCCGGCGACGGCCAACACGCCATACAGGAGGACCACCCGGACGTGCCGACGGGCCGCGGTCCAGTGCCCGCGCATCAGCCAGAGAGCCGGCCCCAGCATGACGACGGCCGCGACCGCGATGCGTGCCAGCACGACCGCACCGGGAGACCAGCCGGACGCGATGAGCGCCTTGCCGAAGACTCCCGAGGTGCCGAACGCTGCCGCGGATGCCAGAGCAAGGGCGAGCCCCGACACCGAGACACCCCCCGCGGCGGCTGGCGTCGGGGCGTCGGTGTCGTAAGGTTCTACCGTTGCTTTGCTCATGACGCACTCAGCCTACATCAGGAGTCACATGCTCTTTGCTCATGACACCGAGGTCGCCTTGAGGTCGGCGGCCGCGCTGGTCAACACCTGCGGCCCGCCCGATGAGCTGTCGACCCTGGAGGATCTCGACGCGTTCGTCAGGAGCCAGTCCTGGTCCGGTTCCCGGACGAGGACGGCTGCCGAGCTCGACGAGGTGCGGGCCGTGCGTCCGGCGCTGAGGGCGATCTGGACCGCGCCGCTGCCCGACGCGGTGGACCGGGTCAATGCGGTCCTGCGCGCCGAGCGGGCGCTGCCGCAGCTGGTGACCCATGACGGTCTCGGCTACCACATCCATGCCACCTCACAGCAGTCCGCGCTCGCCACGAGGATGGCGGTCGAGGCAGCGATGGCCCTGGTCGACGTGTTCCGAGGTGGCCAGGAGGCTCGGCTCAAGGTCTGCGCCGACGCCGACTGCACAGCGGTGCTCATCGACCTGACGAAGAACGTGTCGCGCCGGTTCTGCGATGGCGGCTGCGCCGGCCGAGCCCACTCCGCGGCGTATCGCGCCCGACAGCGGGCGTCGACCCTTAGGTAAGCCCGTCGAAGAGACTCGTGACCGAGCCGTCCTCGAAGACCTCTTTGATCGCGCTGCTGATCAGGGGCGCGATCGAGAGGACCGTGAGCTTGTCGAAGTGACGGTCCGCCTCGATCGGCAGCGTGTTGGTGACCACGACCTCGATCGCCCCACACGCCTGCAGCCGGTCGACAGCCGGACCGGAGAGGATCGCGTGCGTGGCCGCGATGATGACTCCGGCCGCTCCCGCAGCCATGATGGCGTCGGCCGCCTTGGTGATCGTGCCCGCGGTGTCGATCATGTCGTCGACGAGCACGCAGACCCGCCCCTTGACATCACCCACGACGCGGTTGGCGACCGACTCGTTGGGTCGGGTGACGTCGCGTGTCTTGTGGATGAAGGCCAACGGTGCGCCACCGAGGCGGCGAGACCATTCCTCGGCCACCTTGATGCGACCGGCGTCGGGCGAGACGACGGCCAGGTCACGATCGCCGTACTTGTCGTAGACGTATTCAGAGAGGATGGGCTCGGCCCGCAGGTGGTCGACCGGGCCGTCGAAGAAGCCTTGGATCTGCGCTGTATGCAGGTCGACCGCCATGAGCCGGTTGGCACCTGCCGTCTTGAACAGGTCAGCCATCAACCGCGCCGAGATCGGCTCGCGACCGCGATGTTTCTTGTCCTGGCGCGCGTAGCCGTAGAACGGCAGCACGACGGTGATGCGCTTGGCCGACGCCCGCTTGAGCGCGTCGACCATCAGCAGGTGCTCCATGAGCCACTGGTTGATCGGGGCGGTGTGGCTCTGGATGACGAAGGCGTCCGAACCGCGCACGGACTCCTCGAAACGCACGTAGAGCTCGCCGTTGGCGAAGTCGTAGGCGGTCGTCGGCACGATCGTCGTCTTGAGGTCGTCGGCGACCTCCTGCGCCAGCTCGGGGTGGGCTCGGCCCGAGAAGACCATGAGCACCTTCTCGGTGGCCCTTTGGATGCTCACGCCGACTCCCCCTGAACGGTCTGTGACGCCGCGGCCGCGGCCTGGGCTGCGGCTGAGTCAGGCCGGTGTTCGATGACCCAGCCCGGCACGTTGCGCTGCGGGGCCACCGTGATCGCCAGGGCGCCTGCGGGCACGTCCTTGCGGATCACGGTGCCGGCACCCGAGTAGGCCCCGTCACCGATGTGCAGGGGTGCGACATACATGTTGTCGCTGCCCATGCGGCAGTGGTCGCCCACGACGGTGTGGTTCTTGCTCACCCCGTCGAAGTTGACGAAGACGGACGCGGCCCCGATGTTGGTGTCCTCACCGATGGTGGCGTCGCCGACATACGACAGGTGAGGAACCTTGCTGCCGGCGCCGATGACAGCGTTCTTGGTCTCGACGAACGTGCCGATCTTGCCGTCGGCGCCGAGGTGCGTGCCGGGACGCAGGTAGGCGAAGGGACCGACGGTCGCGCCGGCTCCGATCCGTGAGGAGAACCCATGCGTGCGGGCCACCACGGCGCCCTCGTCGACGACGACGTCGACCAGGCTCGTGTCCGGGCCGATCACGCAACGCGAGCCGACGGTGGTGCCGCCACCGAGGTGGGTGTTGGGCAGCAGGGTCGTGTCGGCTGCCACCGTCACGCCCACGTCGAGCCACGTGGTGGCCGGGTCGATGACCGTCACACCAGAGAGCATGGCGCGGTGCACCAGGCGACGGTTGAGCTCCCCGCCCAGCCGGGCCAGCTGGGCCCGGTCGTTGACGCCCTCGGTCTGCCACAGGTCATCGACGACGTGGGCGCTGACCGGGTGCCCGGCCTCGCGGGCGAGGGCGATGACGTCGGTGAGGTACTTCTCGCCCTGCGCGTTGGCGGTGCCAAGCAGTGGCAGGACGGCCCTGAGCACGGCTGCGTCGAAGGCGTAGATGCCCGAGTTGACCTCGCCGATCTGCCGCTCGTCGGCGGAGGCGTCTTTCTGTTCCACGATCCGCAGCACGGCCCCGGATGCGTCGCGCAGCACCCGGCCATAGCCGGTCGGATCCTCGAGCCGAGCGGTGAGGATGCTGACTGCGCTCCCGCCGGACACGTGAGTCTGGACGAGATCGCGCAGGGTGCCNNGCCGACTTCATGCGAGTGCCCTCGCCTGCCGCGAGCACGATGACTGCCGCAGGCCGCACGCTCGCCACGATGTGAGGTCCTTCTGGGTCGCTGCCGATGATGCCCGCCCATGGTAGCCGGTTCAGTGCCGGGCTCGGCTCGCCATGACCTACCCTGTCTGAGGTGCCAAGCACCCACGCGATCCCCGGTTGGTCTGCTGGCAGGGCCCGCCTGACTTTGAATCAGGACTAGCGACGATGGTTCGATTCCATCCCGGGGAGCCAGACGTCACCACGCGCCGGATGGACCCGCCTGCCTAGAACGGGGGGTCGCCCGGATCGGGCGGAGTCAAGGGCCAGCCCGCGGTGTCAATGGGTTGGTCGTCCGGGTGCAGATAGGCATGGGGTGCGCTGAGGTAGGTGCGACCGGCGCGCGTCTGCCAGGTGATGAGGTCCGTGTCGTCGTCGCGTCGGGCCTGCCACTGTCGGCTCGTCTTGTGTTGATGATGTCGGCGATGTTTGGCCGACAGGTTGCCGGGATGGGTCGGCCCCACCGGCCACGGGGTGTCGTGGTCGAGGTCGGCGCGGCTGGCTGGCACGGTGCAGTCCGGTCCTCGGCAGTCGTGGTCTCTCGCGATGACGTGGGCTCTCATCGCGGCGGTGGGCTGGTATCTCGTGGTGTCCAGGGTGCGGGCGGTGCCGGTGACCTCGTCGACGACCAGGCGTCGCCAGATGGATCCCGGTCGAGTCGCGATCTCCCGTGCCGAGGCAGCCGTGACGTAGCCATGTCCGGGCAGGTAGCCGCAGGCGTCATCGGCACCGACCAGCGTGGCGAAAGACATGACAAGCGTGACGTGTGCCGCTGGGTAGTCGGTCAGCGGCGTGTCGGGGCTCTCACTCGGCACCTGGCCGTTGGCCAGCAGATCCAGAGCGAGGTCGGCGCGCAGCTGGGACTGTGGCTGGTCGACCCCCGCGGCCTTGACGGCCTTGGCCAGGCGCTCGACGCGGTCGGCGACCGCCGCCACCGACCCGGCGTCGCCGACGATGGCGAAGGTGGCGGTGCCGTCGCGGTGGACCTGAGTGCTGACGTCTCGACGTGCCAACGCTCGCTCCCGGGACCGGGTCGACGCATGTGGGTCATGCAGCGCTACCTGGTGGTCCAGCCGCCGACGGATCACTGGCAGCGCAGGCATGGTCTCGCCGACCTGTCGCGGCTCCAGCACCCGCTGGACGACCTCGTCGGCGACCTCCTCAGGCAGGTCCTTGCACGCCCTGAAGATCATCTGGGCCGTCCCGAGCGGAATCTCGCCATAGGTCAGGTAATGCCGCAGCAGCTCGCTGCGCCGGGTCGTGTCATGCCCGAACGAGACCAGCCGCCCCGCCGCACCCACGCCGATCCCGGTCGCCAGTGCGATGTCATCGACGACGGAGGCATGAGTCAGCCCACGCAGCCCGACGATCGGCCGGACCTGCGGCTCGCTGTCGGCAT
>CXWJ01008174.1_pt1 | contig 15499 bp, 12 predicted proteins | sample 590841 | NCBI WGS metagenome assembly CXWJ01 (sample SAMEA3498367, study PRJEB10139) | wastewater metagenome | biome: wastewater treatment plant; material: activated sludge | place: Austria | collected 2015-01-21 | reverse complement strand
CGTGGCGCTGGACGTCGAAATCGGCGTCTTCGACCCAGCTCGCGCCGACTGCGTCCTGCACGACCTTCTGGCGAAACCGCGGGTACTTCAGCAGCTTGTCGGCGATGCGCTCGCACAAGGCTGCGTGCCCGATGCCCGGTTGCAGCAGCCACACACCGACGATCATCATCAGGTTCACGTCGTTGTCCATGCGCAGCCATGCGGTGTCGACGCGCGACATGCGCTCGGGGGTGGGCGGCATCGGGGCTTCTCCTTCAGGTGCGGCTCGCAATGCTGGGTAACATCGCCACCGTCGACGCACATTTTCACCCACGGCACGCGCCGAAGGAGACACGCATGGCCGACCTGAAGAAGACCTTCGAAGCCGCGGTGGCCGACTCGAAGAGCCTGCCCGAGAAGCCCGACAACATGACGCTGCTGAAGATCTACTCGCTCTACAAGCAGGCGACCGCCGGCGACGTCGAAGGCAAGCGCCCGGGTTTCACCGACATGGTCGGCCGCGCCAAGTGGGACGCCTGGAACGAGCTGAAAGGCAAGGCGGCGAACGAGGCGATGCAGGAATATGTCGACCTGATCGAGAGCCTCAAGTAGAGCCCCCCAACGTCTACTTCTTCTTCTTCGCCGCCGCCGCCTTCTTCGCGGTCGGCTTGGCCTTCGCCGCGAGCAGGTCGTCGAGGTTGCGCTCGATCTCGAGTTCGATCGTGCGGCTGAACGCGCCGAGCAGGAAGCCGAGCTTGGCGTCGAGGTCGAAATGGTCCGGGGCGACGATCAGCCGGCCGTTCACGCCCAGGCGCGTGAACTCGACCGTGTCGCTGGTCTCGCCTTCGAGCACGGTGCAGCTCATGTCGAACTTCTTCTCCACCTCCTCGGCCCAGGCCCAGGCAACCTCGCGGGCGCGCGCCAGGCCGAGCTTGTGCTTGCGGTGGATGCGGATGTCGGGCATGGGTCAGTCTCCGGTCGATGACAACGCCGCCAGCCGTTCGGCCTTCGGCAGCGCCGCCAGCCGCCGCACCTCGGCATAAAAACGTTCGAAGTCGCGGCCCTCGCGTTCGAACAAGCGCTCGAAATCGGGCACCCGCGCGTTGTACGCCGCGAGCACGCCGAAGGAGGCATTGTTGGCGCGCTCGAACCAGCCGTCATACCCGGCAAACCCGCCCCAGCGGCCGGATTTCAGCGCTTCGTGGTCGGCGCGCAACTGGGCCATCAGCTCGGCCTTGACGCGGCGCTTCGCGTCGTCGCTCGCGTCGCTGCGGTAGAGCTTGTCCAGCTTGTCGCGCCAGCTCATCGTGAGCGTGCGGAAATCCTGCCGCCGCTCGTCGAAACGACGGTATTCGTCGCGCGCTTCGGGCGCAGCGCGTTCAGCCAGCCAGCGCGCGCCGCCCAGGCGCTCGACCGCGGTCGCGAACGACTCGTTGAACTCGGTGTCGCCGCTCGCATAAGCAACCTGGTGCGCCAGTTCGTGGAAGATCAGGCGCGCGAGTTCGCCTTCCGGGTACTGGATGAAGGTGTTCAGCAGCGGGTCGGCGAGCCAGTCGCCCGGCAGGCGGCCGAGCGTCGAATACGCCGGCACGCCGTAGACGCCGACTTCGAGGCCGCGCGCTCGCAACTCGTGGCCGTAACCATCGGCCGCGGCACGGTCGAAGTAGCCGCGGTAGCCGACGCAGCCGACGACCGGGAAGCACCAGGTTTCGAGCGTCAGGCTCAGCTCGGGCGCGGCGACGACGTTCCACACCGCCGCCGGGCGTTTCAGGTCGGCGAAGCGGCGGTAGCTGGCGTTGTCGGGCAGCTTCAGTTCGGCGACGGCGAAATCGCGCATGCGCTGCGAGAGTTCCAGGCGCTGCTTCAGCGCCGCGGGCGTGGCGCCATCGGCGAGCCACTCGGGCACGGGTTTCGCGGCGCGCACCATCGCCACATGGCCGCGGACCGATTGCGCGTAGTAGCCGAGCGTGGCGCAGCCGCTGGTCAGGCAGACCGCAGCCGCCGCCAGGCCGGTGATGCCCACGAGGCACAGGCTCGCCATCAGCCAGGGCTTCACGCCGCGAGCGGCGCGACGTCCACGAGGCAGTCGTAGAACGCCGGCGCGCGGCCGATGTCGGTGAGCTTCTGGTGCGTCAGCTCGTTGACGTTGGTGCCGTTCGCGCCGAGCTTGCGCCACCACACGCCCAGGCCGTTGACGACGCCGGGGCGCGCGCGCGTGCCGACGACGGCCTTGCAGACGTAGGTGCCGCGGTCGTTGAAGACGCGCACCATCGCGCCGTCGCCGATGCCGCGTGCGGCGGCATCGTCGGCGTGGATCTCGAGCACCGGCTCGGCTTCGATGTCGCGCAGGCTCTTGACGTTGACGAAGCTCGAATTCAGGAAGTGACGCGCCGGCGGCGAGATCATCGCCAGCGGGTAGCGGCGCGCGAGTTCCGGCGTTCGCGCCGCGCATTCGTGGTTGTCGACATGGTCGGGAACCCCCAGGCCGGGGACGTCGATCAGGCACTTGCCGGAAGGTGTCGGAAAACCGCCGTCGGCAAACGGTGCGTCGGGGATCGCCAGCTTCACCCAGCCGCGTTCGCGCAGCTGGTCGAAACCGACCTGCTCTTGCCGCAGCGCGGCGCGCGCCAGCGTCTCGTCGTCGTCGGCGAAGCACGGCTCGTCGAAACCCATCGCCGCGGCGAGTTCGCGGAAGATCTGCGTGTTCGGCCTGGCTTCGCCGAGCGGCGCGATCGCCGGTTCGTTGATCAGCGCCCAGGTGTGGCCGTAGCTCGTGTGCACGTCGAGGTGTTCGAGCTGCGTCGTCGCCGGCAGCACGATGTCGGCAAAGTCGGCGGTGTCGGTCATGAAATGTTCGAGCACGACGGTGAACAGGTCCTCGCGCGCGAAGCCGCGCACCACCCGGCCCGATTCGGGCGCCACCGCCACCGGGTTGCTGTTGTAGACGAGCAGCGCCTCGATCTTCGGGCCGAAGGCGGGCGAGGTCTCGCGCAGCAGGTCGTCGCCGATGGTGCTCATGTTGATCGTCCGCGGCCGCCGGCCGGCGAGCAGTTCGGGCCGCTGCAGGGCCAGATCGTTGCGCGCCTTGCGGAACCAGCCCGAGGCCGACAGCAGCAACCCGCCCGCCGGCTGGCGCCAGGCGCCGACGAGGCAGGGCAGCGCCGCGATCAGCCGCACCGCGTTCCCGCCGCCGTGCACGCGCTGCATGCCGTAGTTCAGGCGGATCGCCGCCGGCTGCGTCGTGCCGTAGTCGCGCGCCAGGCCGCGCAGCTCGTCCGCTGTCAGGCCGCAGACCTCGGCAGCGCGCTCCGGTGGCCATTGCAGCGCGCGTTCGCGCAGCACCGGCCAGCCTTCGGTGTGGCGCTCGAGGTAGTCGTGGTCGAGCCAGTCGTTGACGATCAACTCATGCATCAGGCCGAGCGCCAGCGCGCCGTCGGTGCCGGGCCGCAGCGCGAGGTGCTGGTGGCACTTGTCGGCGGTCTCGGTACGGCGCGGGTCGATGCACACCAGCTTCGCGCCGGCGCGTTTGGCGGCTTGCGCAAAGGTCCAGAAATGCAGGTTCGACGCGATCGAGTGGCTGCCCCAGATCAGGATCAGCCGGCTCGCGGCGAAATGCTCGAGATGCATGCCGACCTTGCCGCCGTAGGTCGCGGCGAGTGCGTCGCCGCCGGCCGACGAGCAGATCGTGCGGTCGAGCAGGGACGCGCCGAGGCGGTGGAAGAAGCGCCGGTCCATGCTCTCGCCCTGCAGCAGGCCCATCGTGCCGGCGTAGCTGTAGGGCACGATGGCTTGCGGGTCGCGCGCGGCGATCGCCTTCAGCCGAGCGGCGATTTCAGCCAGCGCCTCGGGCCAGCCGACCGGCTCGAAGCGGCCGGCGCCCTTGGGTCCGACGCGCCGCAGCGGGTGCAGCACACGCTCGGCGTGGTACGTGCGTTCGGTGTAGCGCGAGACCTTGGTGCACAAGGCGCCGTGCGTCGGCGGATGGTCCGGGTCGCCCTGGACCTTGACCGCGCGCCCGTCCTGCACGGTGATGCGCAGTGCGCAGGTGTCGGGGCAGTCGTGCGGGCAGGCGCCGCGGACGACGGTGGCGGCGGCGGTGGCGGCGGCGGTGGCGGCAGGCAGTGGGCTCATCGGCGGCTCGGTTCGGACTCCCGGCCGCCATCGTGCCACGGAAGGCTAGTCGAGTCCTCCCCAGCCGGTGATGCGCTCCCACAGGCTCTTCTTCTCGGGCTCGGCGGCGTGGAAGGCGTCGGCGCGCACGCGCTGGGCGCCGCGTCGGGTGACGACCTCGCGCACTGCATCGACCATCGGAGGAGGGCCAGCGACGTGCACGCGCGCCGCGGCGAGATCGTCGAAGTCCATCGCCACGGCGTCGTGCAGGAAGCCGGCGCGCTGGCGGCGATCCTTGGCTTCCATCAGCACCGGGACGAAGCGGAAGCCCTGGCGCCGCGAGCGTTGCGACAGGATGTCGCCGGCGTACAGGTCGCGGTCGCTGCGCACCCCGTGGTAGACGTGGATCTGCTCGGGCTGGTGGCCGTCGGCCAGCGCCGCGTCGAGCACCGACAGCATCGGCGCCAGCCCGGTGCCGCCGGCCAGCAGCAGCAGCGGCGCCTGGTCCTGGCCATCCCAGTACGCATCGCCGAAGGGGCCACGCACCTCGACCGGGTCGCCCGGCTTCAGCGAGCTCGCGACATGGCCGCTGACCTTGCCGTCGGGCACGACGCGGATGTGGAACACGAGCGTGCGGTCGCCGGGCTGGTTGGCCATCGAATAGCTGCGCGCGGGCAGGCGGCCGAACTTGAGCTTGGCGAACTGCCCCGGGCGGAAGAAGAAACGCGCGCCCTCGGGCAGCGCCAGCGTGAGCATGAGCACGTCGTGGGCCACGCGTTCGAGCGCGCGCACCGTCGCATCGACTCGGGTCATCGGCATCGGCGCGGCGCGCGACAGCCAGCGCACCTGCACGTCGCCTACCGGTCGGGCGCGGCACGCGAGGATCAGGCCGCTGGCGCGTTCGTCGTCGCTCAGCGCGTCGGGGCTGTAGCGGTCGAGCGTGACCTCGCCGCACATCAGCAGCGACTTGCAGCCGCCGCATTCGCCGGTGCCGCAGCCGTGCGGGTAGGGCACGCCGGCGTCGAGCGCGGCTTCGAGAATGCGCTGGCGGCCGGCCTCGATCGGCTGCGGCCATTGCGAGATCGAAATGCGGCTCATGTCGCCCCCGTCGCGGCTACTCGACATGCAGCCGCAGCGGCTGCACGTGGCGCGTGTGGCGCACCTGGTTGTGGTCGAACACCGAAACCCACATGAACAGGCCCTCGGCGATCGGCTGGTCGAAGGGCGAACCGGTATCGAGCTTGCGGCGCGCCTCGATCGTCCACCAGCCGTCCTTCCAGCGCGCGAAGGCCGCCACGTCGCCGCGGTCGCCCTCGAAAGGCTTGTCGGCGACGACCGACGGGATGACGGTGCCGACGGGGATCGTCGCGTCGAGCTCGGCGCTGTAGGGCACGACCTCGCTGCTCGCCATCGCGTAGACGCCGCGGTCGCTGACGTTCACGTCCGGGTCGAAGCGGCCCATCGTCGCCTGCTGCGCGGCCAGGTCCTTCGGCAGCGCCTTCAGCTTCAGGTACGGGCTGCCCTCGACCGTGGCGAAGTTCTGGTCGAACCCGCCGCCGGTCTTCGGGTCCTGCGCATAGCCGCCGGTGTAGCGGCCGGGTTTGGACGGCAGCGGCGCGCCGAAGTAGTTGTCATCGAACTGGTTCAGCGCGCCGCTGCGCACGCTCTTCCAGTGCCAGACGTCGGCCAGGCTGCCGTCGAGCGTGGCGTGCAGCCCCAGGCCGTTGCTCGGCCCGGGCTTGCCGGGCAGCGGCTGTGGGCCGAGGCGCACCGTGTCGCCGCCGGCAATCGGCGAGCGCGCGATCATCACCGCGAACTTGTCCTCGTAGTACTCGTTCTCGTCGTTCTTGAAGTAGTTGGTGTGCACCAACTTCCAGCCTTCGGCCGTCTTGATCAGCGGAATGTGTTTCTGGCTGCGCGTGGCATCGGGCCAGCGGAACAGGAAGTAGGCGTGCTTGCCGTCGTGCAGCGCACGCACGCTCACGTCGACCTCGCCGCCGTCCAGGCCAAAGCCGCGGCTGGTGTGCACCACGGCCTCGGGCGCTTGTGCCCAGGCGGCGTCAGCGGCGTCGCCGTCGAGCTGCGGCAGCTGGCTGGCGCGCACCACGTCGAGGCGGTGTTGGGCGCCGCTGTCGGCCAGGTACGCGACCGCGGCGCTGGCGAGCCCGGCCGACACCGCCGCCACCGCGCCCACGCCGTAGGCCAGGCGCGGCGTGACGATCTTGAGCAACTGGCGCGGGCCGCCGAGCACGACCTGGGCGAGCACGTGCAGGCCGATGTAGGCGACCACGGCCCACGAGACCCAGCGGTGCAGCGTCGCCAGCCCCTCGGTGGGCAGGGCCCCGGGCGCGAAGTACAGCATCAGCCCGCTGGTCGTGGCCAGCGCCAGCAGCGCCAGCGCGATCCAGTAGATCAGCCGGTTCACTGCCTGCCAGCGAGTCGTGCGGTCGGCACTGCGCAGCGCGGACAGGCGCAGCGCCAGGCGTGCACCGAGCTGCATGCGCCACAGGAACACCAGGTAGGCGACGACGAGCGCGGCGAGCGCGCTGGCCGAGAAGAAGTGCCAGCGCACGACGTTGCCTTGCAGGATCAGCGCGTCGATCCAGCGCCACAACAGATGGCCCTCGTGCAGGCCGGCAATGCGCCAGCCCGTGGAGATGCTGACCAGCAGAGCCAGCACCAGACCCCAATGCAGGACCAGCGTAGGCAAGTCGGCGCGCTGGCGCGAAGTTGCACCGCTCATGTCTCGATTCTCCCAACGACCGTCTTATTGGCCGGAACTGCGTGCGCGACAGAATTCGCGCTCGGCCCCGGATTGTCATTGGCCAGCATCCTGCCGATCCAGGTTTGATTTATATATGAGGGGAATCTCTGACACCAACTCACCACGCAGCGCCCCGGATAAGACAGCGCCGTGATGCATGACACGACTTCCACCCCGCGAGACACCGCCATGAACTTCGCCATCGACACCCTTCGACACCACGGCCTGGCCGTGCTCGCGGGGCTCGCGTTCGTTTTGCCGAGCCTGGCCGCCGAGCCTGGCGTGAGCGCGCGCGAGATCGTCATCGGCCAGAACATCACGCTGCAAGGCGGCAAGAACGCCTACGGCGTGGCTGCCGCCCAAGGCGCCAAGGTCTATTTCGACGCCATCAATGCCGCCGGCGGCGTGAACGGGCGCCAAATCGTCGTCAAGGTGCGGGACGACGACAACCAGAACGCCACTGCCGAGGCGAATGCGCGCAAGCTCGTGCAGGAAGGTGTCTTCCTGCTCTTCGGCCCGATCGAAGGAGGCCCGTCGAGTGCGGTCATGAAGGTCGCCGCCGAAACCCGGGTGCCGCTGTTCGGGCCGATGGCCGGCCCGCCGACCTTGCGGCGCCCGTTCCAGGACATGGTCTTCCCGGTGCGCGCCGAGCACCGCGAGGAGTTCCGCGCGCTGATGGCGTATGCCAAGACGCTGGGAATGAGCTCGGTCGGGTTTTTCCATGCCGACTCGGAAGGCGGCCGGCTGCATGTGACGAACGTGCGCGCGATGGCGAAGGACTTCGGCCTCGAGGTGCGCACGCTGCTGCCGTTCAAGTCCGACACCACCGACGAGCAGATCGACGCGATGGTCGCCCAGCTCGGGCGCGAGAAACCCGACATGGTCTTCAACCACGGCTCGCCCGGGCTGTACCAGAAGCTGGTCGCCAAGATGCGGCAGGCGGGGCTCAAGACCGTTGCGATGGGCGTGAACTCGGGGTCCTCGCAGATCGCCAAGGGCCTGGGCCCGCTGGCGCAGGGCATGGTGTTCGCGCAGGTCGTGCCCAGCCCCTGGGAGCGCAAGCGCGCGATCACGCGCGAGTACCAGGACGCGATGCGCAAGGCGCGGCCCGACGCCGAGTTCAGCTACGGCTCGCTCGAGGGCTTCCTGACCGCCAAAGCGCTCGTCATGGCCCTGCAGGCCGCGGGCAAGGAACCGACGCGCGCCGGCTTCGCCGCGGCGCTCGAAGGCGAACGTTTCGACCTCGGCGGCGTGCAACTGCGTTACGCCCGCGGCGAGCACGAAGGCTCGCGCTTCATCGACCTGTCGCTGGTGTCGCGCGACGGACGCTTCATGCACTGACACGCCGAAAGCCCTGCCCGCACCGGGCCTGGGCGGCGGGTAAACTGGGTCAGGCACCCGCCTGCCCGGAGCCTGCGCATGAAGCTGATCGACCCCATCCTCGCCGATGCCGCGGCGATTGCCGCGCTGCGGCGCGACATCCACGCACATCCCGAGCTCTGTTTCGAAGAGGTCCGCACCTCGGACCTGATCGCCCGCCAGCTCGGCGAATGGGGCATCCCGGTGCACCGCGGCCTGGGCAAGACCGGCGTCGTCGGCATCGTCGCGAACGGCAGCAGCCAGCGCGCCGTCGGCCTGCGCGCCGACATCGACGCGCTGCCGATGACCGAACACAACCGTTTCGCGCACGCCAGCCGCCACGCGGGCAAGATGCACGCCTGCGGCCACGACGGCCACACCGCGATGCTGCTGGCCGCCGCGAAGCACCTGGCCACGAACCGCAACTTCGACGGCACCGTCTACCTCGTCTTCCAGCCCGCCGAAGAAGGCGGCGGCGGTGCGCGCGAGATGATCCGCGACGGCTTGTTCGAGAAGTTCCCGATGGAGGCGATCTTCGGTGCCCACAACTGGCCGGGCATGGCGGTCGGCCAGTTCGCGCTCAAGACCGGGCCTTGTTTTGCGTCGAGCAACGAGTTCCGCATCGTGATTCGCGGCAAGGGCTCGCACGCGGCGCTGCCGCACAACGGCGTCGACCCGGTGCCGGCGGCTTGCCAGATGGTGCAGGCCTTCCAGACCATCATCACGCGCAACAAGCGTCCCATCGACGCGGCGGTGATCTCGGTGACGATGATCCACGCCGGCGAAGCGACCAATGTCGTTCCCGACAGTTGCGAGATCCAGGGCACGGTGCGCACCTTCACGCTCGACGTGCTCGACCTGATCGAGCGCCGCATGCGCGAGGTCGCGGAACACAGCTGCGCGGCGTTCGGCGCCGACTGCGAATTCGAGTTCTCGCGCAACTACCCGCCGACGATCAACCACGACGCCGAGACCGACTTCGTCCGCGGCGTGATGGCCGAGGTCGTCGGCGCCGCCAACGTGCAGGCGTTCGAGCCGACGCTCGGCGCCGAGGACTTCAGCTACTTCCTGCTCGAGAAGCCCGGGTGTTACTTCCTCATCGGCAACGGCGACGGCAGCCACCGCGTCGGCGGCCACGGCCTGGGCCCGTGCATGCTGCACAACCCGAGCTACGACTTCAACGACGAGCTGATCCCGCTCGGCGCGACCCTGTGGGTGCGGCTGGCCGAGGCCTGGCTCGGCCAGCCGCGGCGCNNGCGGCGCTGACGACGACATGGACGCGGCAGCGCCGTTCGCGCAAACCTACGCCGAAGCGCGCGGCAAGTTCCTCGCCGCGGCCGAGGGCGCGGAGCTGGACGTCGAATCGCACGCCCACCCGATGCTCGGGCGCGACGGCGAAACGCTGGCGCTCGACGTGGCGCTGCAAGGCACGCGGCGCGCCGAGGCCTTGCTCGTCGTCAGCAGCGGCTGCCACGGCGTCGAGGGCTTCTGCGGCTCGGGCATTCAGGTGGCGCTGCTGCAGGACGCCGCATGGCATGCCGCGGTGGCAGCCAGCGGCGTCGCCGTGCTCTACCTGCACGCGCTCAACCCCTACGGCTTTTCGTGGTGGCGCCGCACAACGCACGAAAACGTCGACCTGAACCGCAACTTCCAGGACTTCTCGCAGCCGCTGCCGCGCAACCCGGCCTACGACGAGATCGCCGCGCTGCTCGTGCCGCCGAGCTGGCCGCCGTCGGCCGAGGTGAGCGCCGCGCTCGCGCGGCTGATCGCCGAACGGGGTCTGCGCAGCATGCAGGCCGCCGTGACCGGCGGCCAGTACCAACACCCCGAAGGCCTGTTCTTCGGCGGCCACGACCCGACCTGGAGCCACGTCGCCTTGCGTCACGTGCTGCGCGACCACGGCCGGGCCTGCCGGCGCCTGGGCTGGATCGACCTGCACACCGGCCTCGGCGAGCCCGGCGTCGGCGAACGCATCTTTGCCGGGGGCAACGAGCCCGCGGCGCTGGCGCGCGCGCGGGCCTGGTGGGGCGCCGCGGTGACTTCCCTGGACGAGGGCGGGTCGAGTTCGGCGCCGCTGGCAGGTCAGATGTGGGCGGCTGCCGGAGAAGAATGCCCGCAGGCCGAATGCACCGGCATCGCGCTGGAGTTCGGCACGAAAGCGCTGATGGAAGTGATCGACGCCTTGCGCGCCGAGCAGTGGCTCGAGAACCACCCCGAGGCCGGTGACGACCTGCGCAGCGCGATCAAGCAGCGCCTGCGCGACACCTTCTACGTCGACACGCCCGCCTGGAAACGACGCGTGCTCGACCAGGCTTTCGAAGCCGCGCACCAGGCCATCGCCGGGCTGCGCGGCCGCTGAGCCTTTACTTCACCTCTTTGGAGGCCCCGGTCGAACCGCCCTGCACGCCCAGGCGACCGCCCGTGCCGAGACCACCCTTGACGGTCTGCGCCTTGTAGTTGCGCACGGCCTGGACGAGCTGGTTGTAGCTGTCGGCGAAGGCCGCGATGATGATCTTGCCTTCCGGAGAGTTCGAGTAGCCGCCGGCGCCACCGCCCAGGCCGCCGCCGAACATGCCGCCGAAGACGTTGAAGTCGGTGTTCTTCGCGCTGCCTTCGGCCGCGGCGAGCTGCACGCCCGAGCGGTTGTCGATCATGATCAGCGTCGTCGAGGCCTCGTTCGTCTTCAGGCCGCCGGCGATCGCACCGAGCACGCCGAGGCTGCGGCTGATGCCGGCCAGCCCGCCGCCGACACCGCCGGTGTTCTGGCTGAAGGTGATGCTCGGGCTCATCGTGTAGTCGGCCGCGACCATCTGGCCCTTCTGGAAGTTGCTGCCCTGGCGCATCTCGCCGCTGTCGCGCAGGCTGCGTTCCATGTTCATATTGCTCATCGCCGCACCCCGCTCGACGACGACGAAGCAGTTGCTCTGCTGGATCATCAGGCGCAGCACCGGCACGGTCGAGCCGAGCTTGTAGTTCGCCAGATAGCGATACCAGGTCGAGCTCTGGTCTTCGACGACGCTGAGCGTGCCGAGCGATTCGCCGCACTTCTCGAGCGCGCTGTTGGTATTGGCGGTGGCCGCGCCGCCGGCCGAGCCGGTGACCGCGGTCTTAGAACCGCCGCCGATCTCGGGTGTCGTCGCCACGCAGCCGGCCAGTGCGGCCGCTGCAGCGGCCACGGCCGTCAGCCCGGCAACCCGCGCGAGCGTCGGAAGCGCCGACGAGTGCTGCATCGATTTCATGGGTGTCCCTTCGTGTGAGAGAGTGAACCGCTGCCGCGGCGCCGATCATCCGACACAGTGACGCGCCCGTTCGCGAGCTGTCAGGTGTGAGGGCGTGGAAATCGAGTCTAGCGCCACTCGCCGCAGCGCAAGCGCTCAGGACCCCCCCGATGCGAGGTAGAACCCGGCCCAAAAGAAGGGATGGCTGCGTTCGGCCCCAGCGTCGCGCACCGCGGCTTGCGCGCGCCCCAGCGCCACCGCCGGATCGGCCTGCCGGGCCAGCTCGCGGTAGAGCGCGACCATCAGCGCGCCGGTGCTCGCATCTTCGACGCGCCACAGGCTGGCGAGCACGGCCGCCGCGCCGCGCCGCATCACCAGTGCGTTCAGGCCGTCGAGCTCCTGGCCCGAGGCGTCTTCGCCGCTGCTTCCGCCGCCGATGCCGGTTTCGCAGGCCGACAGCGTGACCAGGTCCTGCCCGGCGAAGTCGACCTCGGCGAGCTCGTTCACGTACAGGCGCCGGCCGTCGCCGAGCAGCAGCCAGGAGCGCGTCATGTTGCCCGGCCGCAGGACGAAGTGGGTGCCGACGTGCAGCAGGTCGCGCTGGCCGGCGCGGCCTTGCGCGGCGAGCTGCGTCAGGCGCTCGGCGGTGAAGCGTTCGTTCAGCCACGCGGCGCCGCGCACCACGCCGCGGCCGCGGCCGGCGGCGGCACAGGCAGCGTCGGCGGCGTCGAGGCCGAGCACCGGGCCGTCGACGATGCCGCAGACCTCTCGCGCCAGCCCCGCCAGCGGTGCCAGACCGCCGAGCGCACGCGTCACGCCGACGGCGCGCAGCGTCGCCGGCTGAGAAATGCGCGTGGCGGCCGCGGGCCCGGTGCGCGCAACGCTGTCGACGCGCTGCTCGATGGCATAACGCTCGCCGAGGTAACGCCGGCCGTCGTGCAAGGCGGCGAACGGCAGGTAGCGCAGCACGCCGTCGAGATGCAGCACGATGCGCCGCGCGCCGGCACGCCGCGCCGCCTGGTCGATCGGCACGCCGAGCGTGGTGTACAAGGATTGCAGTTGCTCGTCGACCGGCGCGCGCCGGCCGATGTCGCCGAGCAGCCGGCCGACGGCGCGCGCCAGCGCCGGCGCATCGATCTCGACACGATGCACCTCGCGCCGGCCAGGTGCGTCGAGCACCAGGTTCACATGGGCTTCGGCCGGGTAGGCGAACACGCGCAACTCGCCCGGGCGCAAGGCCGCGGCCGCGGCCATGCCGGGCACTGCGGTGCTGCCGGCCGCGGGCACCGACTGCGAGTTCGACGCCAGGAAGTCGCGCCAGGCGGCGACGCGCGCCGCTTCGGCCTCGGCCTGGCGCTGGAACAGGCGGCGCTGGGTTTCGACTTCGGCCGGCGTGCGCGGCTCGGCCGCGGCAGTGCCGCCGGTCGGCGCTTCGCCGAGCTGCTCCCAGCGGTCGATCAGGCGCGCGTCGCGCGGCGTGCGCAGGCGCATCGCGCCGGGCAGGTCGGCGGCCGCCGCCGGGCCGCGGACGAAGTCGTGGAACTCCTCCTGCTTGAGCAGGCGCAGCACGTCGAGCGCTTCGTCGACGCGGCCGTCTTCGGTCAGCCAGTCGGCCAGGCGGCGGTAGACGCCGAGCTTGTCGGCCAGGAAGCCGCGTTCTAGGCGCCGCGCGTCGGCGCCGAAATCGCGCCGCATGGCTTCGACCTGCTCGACCGCCTGCTTGGCCGCGACGATCGCCATCTGCCGCTCGCCCGCGGCGCGCAGGTGCACGGCGAACGCGTCGTAGGCCGACCACAGCGGGTCCGGTCCGCCGACGCTCGTCGCCGCGGCGAGCGCCAGCAGGTGGCGCTCGCGCGCCTCGGCCCAGCGGCCCTGCGATTCGGCGGCGATCGCCAGCGCCGCCTGGGCGATGAAACGATGGTGCGCCGCGGCAGCGTCCAGGTCGGCGAGCCGCTCGGGCAGTTCGGCGCAGGCCTCGCCGGCGAGCGCGCCGCGAACCTGCGCAATGCAGCGTTCGGCGAGCATCGCGACGACGTAGGGATGGCGCGGCCCGATCACCGCGCCGATGAGGCGCGACGCGTCGGCATGGCGCGCATCGGCGCCGGCCCAGTCGCCGCTGCGCGCCGCCAGCTTGGCGCTGCTGCGCAGGATGCGGCCGTGCCAGTAGCCGAGGCTGGCGTCGCCGGCATCGGCGATGCGCTGCGCGGTGTCGAGGGCGGCGCGCGCCGCCTCGCCGTCGCCGAGCGCCTGCAGCACCGCGGCGTAGGACTCGTACAGACGCAGCCGGCGCAGCGGCCCGACGCTGGCCGCGTGTTCGGCGGCGATCGCCAGCGCGTCTTCGAAGCTGCGTCGCGCACGTGCGTACCACGCCAGGTTGCGCTCGGCGATGGCGCGCGCGGTCAGCGGCGTCACGCTGCGCGGCGAGTTTTCGCCGTAGATGCGGCGCGCCAGCGCCACCGCGCGCTCGGCCACCGGCAGCGCCGCGGCAGCGTCGCCACGGTCCTGGTGCAGCGCGGCGAGGTTCGCGAGGATGCCGAGCTGGCCGGCCGGCTCGGCATCGGGAAACGCATCCATGATGCGCAGGCCGTCGCGAAACGCCGCCTCGGCCTCGTCGAAGCGCCCGAGCTGCGACAGCAGCGCGCCGACGGTCGTGTAGGCATGCAGCAGCTCGGGGTCGTCGCCGTGGCCGAGGCGCGCCATCAGGGCGATCTCGGCGCGCGCCCAGCGCACCGCGGCGTCGAGGTCCTGGCGCGCATGCGCGGCGATGCTGCGGAAGTTCAGCACGTCGCCCATCTGCCGGCTGTCGGCCAGGCCGATCTCGGCGAGCAAGGCCCCGGCTTCGTCGAGGGCCGCTTCGGCACGCTCGATGTCGCCCGTCTGGCGCCGAGCCAACCAGCCCGCCGCACGGCCGATCCGCGCCGCGGCGAACGCGCGGCCGCGCGTGCTGCCGGATGCGCGCAGGGCTTGCTCGGCCTGTTCGAACAGCGTCGCGGACGCGGCCGCGCCGCCGCGTTCGTGCGCCAGCGTGGCCTGCCCGATCAGCAGCCGGGCGACCCAGGCAGGGCGCGCACCTGCCGCGTCGGCGGGCGGCGCCTCGGCCTGCAAACTGTCGAACAGGCGCTGCGCTGCGTCGAGCTGCCCGTTCACGAGCAGCGCTTCGGCGACGGCCAGCGCCGCGTCCGGCGAGGTTTCGCCGGCCAGCCGCGCACAGGCCAGTGCCAGCGCACGCGGCGGGTCGGCGCGCAGCAGCTCCTCGAAATCCTCGGCCGCCGCCGCAGCGACCGGCGCGGCCACCGCCGTGCACGCGCTGCGCGCCAGCGTTGCAGCGTCTTGCGCCGCCGCCGAAACCGCGGCGAGCAGCAGCGCAGCCGCGACCAGCGCGCACTTCACGGCGCCGCCTGCTCGATCTCGATGCGCAGGCTGCCGTCGGGCGCCGGTTGCACGCCGTGGCGGCGCAGGTCGTCGAGAACATCCTTGTCGGCCGGCGCCGTCACATCGGCGTCGAGGCCGAAGCGGCCGAGGCGCTCGTAACGCCGCACCACGAGACCCGCTGCGGCGAGTTCGGCCGCGATGCGGTCGCGCAGGGCCTCCGGCTCGGCCGAACGCAGCAGCCAGACACCGTCGGCCGTCGGCGCGCCACGCAGCACGGGCGGCGCGTCGGGATCGGATGCCTCGTGCGCCGGCCGCCAGACGCCCAGCACCACGGCCACGCCGAGCGCCGCCGCGGCCAGGCCGATCGCGCCGCCGAGCCGCGGCGAACTGCCGAACCAGCGTCGCCAGCGTTCGGCACAACCGGCGCACCAGCCGCGCCGGCCGACGATGCCTTCGGCACGCGCCCGCTCGATCAGCGCTTCGTCCGCGTCCTGCGGCCAGGCGGCCTCGGGCCGCTCGGCCGGCGCCCAGGTGCGCAGCGCGGCGCGCAGCCAGGTCGCTTCGAGCAGCGTCGAAGGCTCGGTGCCCGGGCGCGGTCGGCCAGCGATGGCTTCGAACCAGTCGTCGTCGTCTTCGGCGGGCTTCATCGCAGGCCTCCACCGGGTTCGCGCGCCGCGAGCCGGTACCAGTCGCCGAA
>CXWJ01011938.1_pt1 | contig 15504 bp, 14 predicted proteins | sample 590841 | NCBI WGS metagenome assembly CXWJ01 (sample SAMEA3498367, study PRJEB10139) | wastewater metagenome | biome: wastewater treatment plant; material: activated sludge | place: Austria | collected 2015-01-21 | reverse complement strand
TGTTCGCCGGGCCGCTTAGCCATCGGCGTAGATGTGCTCAAATAGTGTTTCCAGCGCCGGAAAGGGGGATTTCTCGGCGAATTCGACCGCTTCCTGAATGACCTTATCGACCTCAGCGTCAATCGCTTCCAGATCTTCCTTCTTGGCCGCCTTTTGCTCGTAGATGAGGCGCTCCAGGATGCCGATGGGGTCATCGCCGCGCCATTTCTCTACTTCGTCCTTGGTGCGGTAGCGCAGGGGGTCGCCCATGCTGTGCCCCTCAAAGCGGTAGGTGATGATTTCCAGGAATTGCGCCCCCTCGCCGGCGTGAATGGCGTCGATGGCCGCTATAGTGGCATTATAGACATCCACCACATTCATGCCGTCCACCTTCACCGGCTTCATGGCGTAGGCCAGGGCTTTGGTAGACATATCCGGCGCGGCCGAGGCCCGTTCAATCGACGTGCCCATGCCGTATTTATTATTTTCGACGATGTAGATGATGGGCAGTTTCCAGACGCCGGCCATGTTGAGCGACTCGTGGAAATAGCCGATGTTGGTGGAGCCGTCGCCCATGTAGCACAGCACGACGGCATCGGTGCCCTTGTACTGCTCGGCCAGGGCCAGCCCCGTGCCCAGCGGCACGTGGCCGCCGACGATACCATAGCCGCCCCAATAGTTGCGGTTCACGTCGGCCAGATGCATCGAGCCGCCGCGCCCCTTACTGACGCCGGTGGCCTTGCCCAGTAGTTCGGCCATCAGCGCCCGCGGCTCCGAGCCGACGAGGAGGGCGTGGGCGTGGTCGCGGTAGGCGGTGATGACGTGATCCTGTTCGCGGCGCGCGCCGATGGAACCGACGGCGACCGCTTCCTGGCCGATGTACAGGTGTAAGAAGCCGCCAATTTTGCCCAATTGGTATAGCTCGGCGCACTTTTGCTCGAATCGACGGACTAATACCATCTGCCGGTACCAGTCGAGTAACGTCGCTTTTTCCATTCAGTTCTCCTTCAGAGCGGTGGTAGGCCGCGAGGGCCTGAGTAGCCTGCCGTTGATTGTTGAAAAGTTTAACAAAAATAAAGGCGGTGGGCGACCTCTATTTGGACTGTTTTATGACGCTTACTCAATGGCGATGGTGATGCCCTTCTCCGATGGTTCCAGTAGCCAGGTGCGGCTGTTCAATCCGGCGGCGGCGAACGCCTGGCTCATGGCCCGCGCCTCGCTCTGGCCATTGCCCGTGGCGAAAGCCAGCAGGCTCGGCCCGGCGCCACTGAGGGCGACACCGGCCGCGCCGGCCTCGTAGGCGGCCTGATAGGCGTCGCGCGCGCCGGGAATGATCGCCAGGCGGTGCGGCTGGTGCAGGCGGTCGGCCATTGCCGTGCGCAGATAGGTGGTATCGCCGGTGGTCAGGGCTTCCAGCAACAAGCCGAACCGGCTGGTATTGAAGATGGATTCGCCGCGTGACAGGCCGGGCGGCAGGACAGCCCGCGCCGTGGACGTCGGCAGGTAAAAATCGGGTAAAACGATGACCACTTTCCACGGCGGTGGGGCCAGGCGACGCACGATGAGTTCGGCCGGGCCATAGTCGGCATCGGGCAGGACGCCCAGCACCAGCCCGCCCAACATCGCCGGGGCAACGTTGTCCGGGTGACCTTCCATCGTCACCGCCATTCCCAGTATTTCACCGGGCGATAGGCAGCCATCGACGAGCACATTGCCGGCGGCCAGCCCGGCGATGATGGCCGACGAGCTGCTGCCCAACCCGCTGCCGACGGGAATGCAGTTGTTGATGCTCAGCGCCACGGCCGCCGGCCGGCGGCCCACGGCGGCGAAAACCGCCTCGACCGCGGAAATCATCAGGTTGCGGCGGTTGGCCGGTACCTTGTCCGCGTCGACGCCCGACACCTGAACCGTGTAACGCGTCTTGTTACCGGCCGCGGGTAGATCGGGGCCGTCGCGCCTCACGATGAATTCATTGCGTAGATCGAGGGCCAGCCCCAGGCAATCGAAGCCGGGGCCGAGGTTGGCGCTGGTGGCCGGAACGGTAATGGTGGCGGTGGATGAAGGGCCGCCTTTATGCGTGGACATGGGGCGTCATTTTACACTAGAATGGGGTATAGCCTAATCGAAATATCTGGCGTGCTCGACCAATGAAAGTGCCGTGGGTCAACGTCCTGCTTCTGATCCTGCTGGTGATCCAAACTATCACCGGCTACCTGGGCCTGGTCAACGGCCGTTCGTCGGCCGCCTGGACGCTGTGGTTGCATGGCATCATCGCCTACACCCTGACGCTGGCCCTGTTCGCCAAGGCGGCGGTGATCCGCGATGCGTGGCGACGCAAGAAACGATGGACGGCGCGGCGCGTCGCCTTCGTTATCACGCTGGTCTTGTTGCTGCTGGTTCTGGCCTTTGGCTTACTCTGGACGTACAACGGGCCGATCTATCTGGGCGGCTTCAGCCTGGTCAGCCTCCACATCTATCTGGCCGTGCCCCTGATGGCCCTCATGGTGTGGCACGCCTGGCACATGCGCTTCATCCGCCGTGTGGCCGGGGCGACGGGGCGGCGGCTGTTCCTCGGTGGGCTGGCGTCCGTCACTGGCGGCGCGCTGGTCTGGGCGTTGGCCGGTCGGGTTAAGGCGTGGGCCGGGCTACCGGGCGCGGGCCGCCGCTTCACCGGCTCCTATGAAATCGGCAGCTTTGTGGCTGCCTTCCCGGTGGTCAGCTGGATCGCCGACCGGCCGCCGCTTGTGGACGGGCCAACGTGGCAATTGCGCGTTGCGGGGGCTGTGGACCGACCGCTGACACTCACACTGGCCGACCTGGCCGCCCGGCCGCAGCGCGCCGTGACGACGGCCATCGACTGCACGGGGGGATGGTATTCCGTCCAGCGGTGGCAGGGCGTGGGGATGGAGGAGTTATTGCGGGCGGCGGGCGTGAGACCGGAGGCGGCCAGCGTCACGTTTGAATCGCTCACCGGCTACAAAAGGCGCTTTAGCCTGGAGGAAGCGGCGGCGTTCGTGCTCGGCCTGGGCATTGCCGTCGCCGAGCCGGACGGCCGCCCGGCAACCGTTCGCCCGCTGACTGCCGGGCATGGCTACCCGGCCCGTCTGGTCGCGCCCGGCCGGCGCGGCGTGGAATGGGTCAAATGGCTGGCGGTCATCCGGCTCAATGAGACGGGGCCGCATCAACAGTCGCCGCTGCCGCTCCAGTAGGTAAGGCTTCGCCGGCGGCCACGGGAGTAATAACGGTATCGCCCGTCTGCACGGTCACCAGACTGCGCTCGTAGGCCAGCACGTTCTCGAAGGCGGCAATTGCCACCTCCAACATCCCCATGTCCGGCTCGCGGGTGGTCAGGCGTTGCAAGGCCAGATTGGGCCGGGTGATGAGCCGGATGAGCGCGTTGCCCTGATGCGCGGCGGTGAACTTAAGAAATTCGTAGGCGATCCCGGCGATGAAGGGCAGCAAGACGAGGCGCGACAGGATGCGCGGCAACAGGTCCAGCGGGGGTAGCAGGCTGTAGATGATGATGGAGATGACCACGACACTGAGCAGGAAGGCCGTGCCGCAGCGCGGATGTTCTAGCGGGAAGCGGGCCACGGAAGCCGGGGTCAACTCGGCGTTGGCCTCATAGGCGTTGATCGTCTTGTGTTCCGCGCCGTGGTAGCCATAGAGCCGCTTGACGTCGGCCATCAGGCCAATAACCCAGATATAGCCGACCAGCAGCGTCAGGCGAATCATGCCCTCGATGAAATTGACGGCCACCGGGCTACCGCTCCAGCCGAATAACCGTTCAATCAGGTGGGCCAGAAACGTCGGCAGAACGAAGAAGAGCAAAATCGACATGGCCAATGAGAAGGCCACCAGCGTCCATTGCAGCGGCCCCTCGAATACTTTTTCCGGCTTGCCGTTGGCGTCCACGTTGCCCTCTTCTTGCAGGGCCACCTCGGCGGCGAAGAGCAGGCTGCGAATGCCCAGGCCCAGCGCGTCCCACAACAGCGTCAGGCCGCGCAGGAAGGGCACGCGCGCCATACGGCCACCATAGATGCGCGCATCCAGCGGTTCGGTATGGACGACGATGCCGCCCTGTGGGTTGCGCACGGCCACCGACAAGGCCCGCGAGCCGCGCATCATAACGCCCTCGATGACCGCCTGACCGCCGTAATTAACCTTGGTAAAACTGGCCGGATTGGGTGTCGTCTCCGGGCGTGATTGTAGATCGTTAGCCATATTATCCGTTTAATCCCTTCATAGAAGGGCGATGATGATCAGGAGTATCCAGCCAATGCCCAGATAGATGCTGAGCCAGCCCAACGCCCCGCCGACGCCGGCCTTGCCCCGGCCGCTTTGTTCCAGCACGGCCGGCAGATTCAGATACCAGGCGGCGCGCTGCCCCTGGCGCAAGGCCATGAACCCGGCCAGCATGCCCGGCAGGATGCCCAGCACGGCCGTCAGAGCGATCATCAGCGGCGTCAGATTCTCGCGGATGCGGTCGAACAGGCTGGCGTCCGCCTCGCTCAACAGACCTGGCAACACTAAGACCAGCAGGGGAATGGCGTTCAGCGCCAGGCCGATCAAGCCATAGGTCAGGCTGGAGTTGGCCGACTTGCCGGCTTTGGCGCGCATCTCCGGCTGGACGGCTTCCAGCGTCAGCGGCCGGCCGCAATTGGGGCAGAAGGCGCTGCCGCGCAACGTCGGCGTATAGCACACGTTGCACATGGCGACGAAGCCGGAGCGATCGCTGAACACCTGGGGATCGACCTTCAGTTCCAGCAACATGTTCTGCCGATTTTTCACCAGCACGCCAGGGTAATCGGGGATGGCGATGGGCGCGTCGAGGGCCGGGCCGACAGGTTGCGCCGGATCAGCGGCGGCCACCGTCGCCACGGCCGATGCTCCCTCGGCCGGCGTCCCCTCGGCCACCACGGCCGGCAACGTTTCGGAGCTGCCGCCGGTCAGGAGTTGGCGCGCCTTGCCGGTCAGTTCCTGACGCTTGGCTTTGTTGGCCTGCTGGCGTTGCAGGTCAACCCATTGCATCGTCGCGTTGGCCTGCACCCGGCCACCGTCGCGCACGTAGGTGGCGATCAGTTGCAGCAGTTCGCGGGCCTTCTCCACGTCCGGCGCGTCCAGTTCGATCTGGCACGTGCCCTCAAAGCTGCGCACCCGCACGACCACCTCTTTCTTCTGGATGCCCAGCCATTTGGAAACCGTAGCGACGATGACGCCACTTTCCTCGTTATAGGTCTGAAGCGTCGCGCCCATATTCGCCAGGGCGAAGAGGGCGCTGCGCATGACCACGGTTGAACTGACCGGAAACGCTCTTATCTCAGTGACCGACATAGTACGCCCCATTATAGCCGTTTGACGGCGCAGGGAAAGGGATGAGACCAACCGCGCCGATTGATTAATAAATGGGCATCCGCTATAACTAGCCAATGCCATTACTCAATCGCCGCCGCACCGCCGACGCGGATGAGTTCGTCGTCGCCGCCCGTTCCGAGGAGATCAGCGAGGGCGTGATGACCGCCGTCAAGGTAGCGGGGCGCAAGATCATCCTGACCCGCGACAACGGGCAGTTGTATGCCATCGACGCGTTGTGCCCGCACGCCGCGGCCGACCTGACGCAAGGCTCGCTGCGCCATTGGCAACTGTGCTGCCACGAACACAACTACTGCTTCGACATTCGCTCCGGCCGGATCGTCTGGCCGGAGGATGAAGTCTATCGCCTGCGCCGCTACGCCGTCGTGGAAAACGATGGGCAAATCCTCGTCTGCCTCTCGCCGCCGTTATAGAGACGGCTTTATCTGCCACCTTTAACTACCTATCGGGAGAGCCTATTGACCGGGCGTGATCCGGTAAACGCCGCCGTTCCCATAGCTGATGACGAAAACCTCGCCATTCACGTCTTCGCCGAAGGACGAGATGATGAGATCGCTATCGAGGGCAACATCGGCCAACCAGCCGCTGCCTTGCGGGAACAGCCGCCAGATGATGCCGGAGCAATAGTCGGCGACGAAGTAATTGCCGGCCATCTCCGGGTAGAGCAGCCCGCGGTAGACGTAACCGCCGGTGACCGAGCAGCCCTGATCATGCTGGTATTCAAATATCGGCAGGGTCAGCCCGGTTTGATCGCACGTCTCGCTCTCGAAACAGTGCGTGGCCTCCATGATATTCCAGCCGTAATTTTCGCCGCCGGCGCTCGTTGCGGGTTGGAAGTTCACTTCTTCCCAGATATTCTGGCCTACGTCGCCCATGAACAGGTCGCCCGTCTGCCGGTCGAAGGAGAAGCGCCACGGGTTGCGCACGCCATAAGCCCAGATTTCCGGCTGCACCCCGGCCGTGGCGGCAAACGGGTTATCGGCTGGTATGGCGTAGACGTCCGCCTCGGCAGCCACGTCGAGGCGCAGGATTTTGCCCAATAGCGTCTTCAGACTTTGCCCGGCGCCGAGGGGATCGTTGGCGCTGCCGCCGTCGCCCAGTCCGGCATAGAGGTATCCATCCGGCCCAAAGGCCAGCATCCCGCCGTTGTGGTTGGGATAGGGCTGATCAACCGTCAGATAGTCAACCTCGCTATCGGGGTCGGCGCGATAGGGATCATCGGCCATTACGGAGAAGCGCGCGATGTGGGTGTCGCCGTTGACATCGGTGTAGTTGACATAAAATTTCCCCTGATTGGCGGCCCCTTCGTCGGCATAATCAGGATGAAAGGCCAGCCCCAGCAGGCCCTGCTCGCTGGCGGTCGAACCCACCCGGTCGGTAATATCCAGAAAGGGGTTTTCCAGCAGCTTGCCGTCCTCGATTATGCGGATGAGGCCGACCTGTTCGGTGACGAACAACCGCTCGTCAAAGGCGTGGGTCAGGTAGGTCGGCTGGAGTAGCCCCTGGGCGAGGATCGGTTCCAGAGCGACCGACGCGACCGGATTTAGGGGGGTTGGGGACGGCACGATCGTCGCTTCAAGAGTAGGTTCCAGAGTGGGCGTCGCGCTTGGCGTGGCCGTTGGCTCCGTTTCGACAAAGGGGATATACGTATTGGTCGCTTCCAGGGTGACCACAGGGGCGGGCAAAGACGCGCTTGTCACCACGGGCGTCGTTTCGGGAGCGGCCGGCGGCTCCACTTCGCCCCCACCACAGCCAATCAATAAGCTGCCGCATAGGGCGACCAGTATCAAGGTTAATTTTTGCATGGCGTCCATTATAGAGAACCGGCCGGATGAGCAGTCGCTCATCCGGCCGGTTCTCATTTGCTATTGAAATAAGGCGGCGAATCGGCCGCCGGGAACCGCGCGGCGATTTTTACCGTTCGGCCAGCGGCACAAATACCTGGTCGCGCTTGCCGACGTACCCTTCCTTCGGCCGGATGAGGCGATTGTCGGCCAGTTGTTCCAATACCTGCGAACACCAGCCGGCGATGCGGCTCATGGCAAAGATGCAGGTGAACTGATCGACCGGCAAACCGATGGTGTAGAGGACGACGGCCGAATAGTAATCGACGTTGGCGTAGAGGTCACGCTCGATGAAATATTCATCCTGCCGGGCCAGCCCCTCGATGTCGCGGGCGATGCCGAACCACTCGCTTGTGCCGCTACTATTCGCCAGTTTTTCGGCCAACGGGCGCAGAATGCGGGCGCGCGGGTCTTCAACCTTGTAGATGCGGTGGCCGATGCCCATGATGCGCTTGCCGGCGGCGCGGGCTTCCGTGAACCATTGGGCCACGTCGCCATGCTGGGCGGCGTCGATGAACTGTTCCATGGCCCGCTGGGTCGCGCCGCCGTGGGCCGGGCCTTTCAGCGTGCCCATTGCGCTGACGATGGCCGAGTAGACGTCGGCCCCGGTGCTGGTGGTCACGCGGGCCGAAAAGGTTGAGGCATTGAAGCCGTGGTCGGCCAACAGGACGAGATAGGAATCAAGGGCGGCGACGGCATCGGGGTTTGGCTCCTCGCCGTTGAGCATGTATAGGAAATTGGCGGCATGTCCCAGACCGGCCCGCGGCGCGATCGGATCATGGCCGTTGCGCAGGCGCTCCCAGGCGGCGACGATGGTGGGGATCACCGCCGTCAGCAGCAGCGCCTTCTCGCGCGCGCCGTCGATGGTGATGTTGTCGGCGTTGCGGTCGAGCAATCCCAACGCGCTGGTGGCCGTGCGTAACACGGCCATCGGATGGGCGTCCCAGGGGAAGCCGCGCATCACGTTCAGCAGCAAATCAGGCAGCGCCCGTTTGGACTCCAGGGCGACTTTCAACAAGTTCAATTCGTGGGCATTGGGCAGTTTATCGTTCCAGAGCAAGTAAATGATTTCTTCAAAGGTTGCATTCGGGCCGATATCGCGAATATCGTAGCCGCGATAGATCAACTCGCCTTTTGTTCCATCGACGAAGCTTGACGAGGTGGTCATCAACTCTTCTTTCTTGGTCTCGGACATGTCGGTCAACTCCTCTTGCTGGTGCTTGTCTAGAAGGTCATTGTTGGGCGGCGGCTGCGCGCAGACGCTCGCCATATTGGGTCTCGTAGTATTGGCGGAAATCGCCGCTCTTGATCTTGCGCCACCACCATTCGTTATCGCGATACCAGGCCGCGGTCTTGATAATCGCTTCTGTGGGCGTATGGTCAGGCTCCCAACCCAAAGCGGTGATCTTGGCGATGTCGAGGCTATAGCGACGGTCGTGGCCGGGCCGGTCGGCCACGTGGCGAATGAGGCTGCGCGGCCGACCCAGGGCATCGAGCAGGACCTCGATCATGTCCAGGTTTTCGACCTCGACGCCGGTGCCGATGTTGTACGTCTCGCCGATGACGCCGCGCCGCAAGACCAGATCGATCGCCTCGCAATGATCGCCCACGTACTGGTACTCGCGCATCTGGCGGCCGTCGCCATAGACGGGCAACGGCAGGCCATCGATGGCATTGGTGGCAAATAGCGGCACAGCCTTTTCGGGATATTGGTAGGGGCCGATGTTGTTGGAGCCGCGGGTGATGGTGATCGGCAGGCCGTAGGTGACGTGGTAGGCATTGACCAGCAGATCGGCGCTGGCCTTGCTGGCCGCGTAGGGGCTGCGCGGCTCGACCTTATCCGTCTCCCGGCTCGACTGCCCGGCCGGGATGTGGCCGTAAACTTCGTCGGTCGATATCTGGTGATAGCGCTCCAGCTCCAGGCTGCGCGCCACTTCCAGCAGCGTGTAGGTGCCGTAGACGCTGGTCTGGATGAAAGCATCCGGGTCCATGATGGAGCGGTCGACGTGGGATTCGGCCGCGAAATTCACAATGGTATCGACTTCGTGCGCGCGCACCGCCGCTTCCACGTCGGCGCGGTCGCAAATATCGCCATGCACAAAACGGTAGCGGGGGTCTTCCTGTACAGGCAGCAAATTGTCCAGATTGCCGGCGTAAGTCAGCTTGTCGTAGACGACGATGCGGCAATCGTCGTAGCGCGCCAGCATGTAATGGACAAAATTGGAACCGATAAAACCCGCCCCGCCGGTGACAAGAATATTTCTCAAGGGATCCTCCAGTACGATGAGCGTTTAGTAATGTTGGCTCCGCGGTTAGGTGATCGTTGTGGGGGTCGGTTTGGAACTCTGAGTCCGGTTGCCCCCACAGGCTAATCGACCACGCCACCCACCTGAATTATGAACTCTATGGATTGTAGCCCATGCGGGTATTTCGGTAAACAATAATCTGTTGGTAGCAGAGGAAACGCCGGTTTAAACACGCCGATTCTCCTCTAGCCAGCTCGCGATGAGCCGGTTGGCGATGCTGGGCGGGGGCGGGCAGGCGGGCATTGACGCCGGCGAAAACCAGTCCGCCTCGGCCAGTTCCAGCGGATCGACCGTCAACGTTCCCGCCGCGTACTCGGCGGTGAAGGCGATCATGAGCGAATGGGGAAAAGGCCACGGCTGGCTGCCGAAATAGCGAATGTCGTCGACGAGGATGCCCGTCTCCTCCAACACCTCGCGCCGGACGCACTCTTCGAGCGTTTCGCCCGGCTCCACAAAACCGGCCAACACGCTGAACATCGCCCCCGGGAAGCGTTGAGCGCGGGCCAGCAGTATCTCCGGCCCAACGGCGGTATGGCGCTGGACGCGAACGATGATGGCCGGGGCCAGCCGCGGGTAGCTGGTCAGGCCGCAATGCGGACAGACCTTCGATCGCTCGCGTTCGTGATCGACCGTTGGCCGACCGCAACGGCCGCAAAATTGGTGCGTTCGCTCCCAATCCACGATCTGGATGGCCCGCCCGGCCAGCCAAAATGTGGTCTCATCCAGGCGGCCATAGAGCGGGCGCAACCCTTCGAAGGAATGCTCCAGTGGCGCGTCGGTTTCTTCGGCCAGTTCACCGCAATAGCAGGCGATCCTCTCGGCTCCGTCGCCCAAATAGCCGAGATAACGCGACCGAATGGGCGTCAGGCCGAGGTCATCCGGTGCTGCCAGGGCCGGAACCTGCCCCTGCCGCACCAGCAAACGTTGCCCCTTGAAAAGGAACCACAGGCCGGGCCGGTCGGTTGTATCCGGGGGCTGGTGCGCCGAAGTGAAGGATAACACCATAGCGATCGTCTAGGGATAGGGATCGGTCGTCGCCGTGGGCGTCGCGCCCGATGGCGGGTAGCCCGTGCCCGACGGCGTACTGGTCGGCAAGCCGGGCGTGGCGCTGCCGGGCGTGCCGCCGGTCGGCGAGGGCGTAGGGCTGGAGCCGGGGGGCGGCGTGGCGGCCGGCGTCAGCGCGGGGTCGGGGGTTCCGGGGGTGGCGGCCGGTGTGCCCACCGTCGCCAATGGCGTCACGGGTGGGGCGGTTATGGCCGGTGTCGGCGTCAATCCGGCCGGAAGCGTTGCGCCAATAGTGGCGGTCATGGTCAGGGACTCGGTGAGCGTCGGCGTCACCTCGAGCGTGGGCGTGAGCAAATCCACGGTTCCTTCCGGCGCTAAGGTAGGCAGGGCTTCGCCGGAGATGACTGTCAACAGAGGGCCGATCGCGCCGGTGAGCGGGTTGGGTTCCAGAATGCGGTCAACGGCCAGATACCACACTGTCCCGTCATCCGGCTCCTTGCCGCAGCCCACCGGCCCCCGATACGCCTGCCAGAAGCCGGTCACAGTCATCGATGTGCCCGGTTCGAGGAGAGAGAGCAATGGTTCGAAGCCGGTGGCATTGAGTTGCAGCTCTTCACTCACCAGGCTCCAGCGGATGGACGGCCCGGTATAATCGAGGCATTCCGGCGCGGCCAGCGGCGTATACTCCCCCGACACTTGCAGGCGGCGGCCCAAAAAGGCGGCCGGATCGGCATTCAACTCGGCAAAGCCGATCACTTCCGGCTCCGGGGCGGTGGTGGCGGCGGGCGGGGTCATGGTCGGCAGGCTGGGGTAGAGCGGGTTACTGTTGCCGCCGCTGAGGGAAACGGCCAGCAACGCCAACCCGGCCACGACCAGAACGGCCGCGCCGATGGAGACGAGTGGCAGACGCCCGATCATCCTCCGGCGACCGGTTGGGCCGGGAGGTAGTGGCTCCTCATCGAGAGCGTTCAAATCCTCAGGCGGCATATCCATCAGCTTCTTGTGCCCAATACGCCGGCGCGGCGGTGATAGGCTACCCACCACTCCACCAATAATACGATAAATCCGGCCCCCAGCAGCCAATGCCCCACCTCGCGCGCGCCCACGGCCTGATTCACGCCGGAGGGAACATCCACACGGCCGATGCGCAGCGTGTCCGTGGGCTGGATGCGTGACTCGCCGGGGTCAAAGAAATTAACGGCGAACACGCCCACCGCCTGTTCAATCCCGTCTCTATCTTGGCTGGAGACAGTATACAGGCCGGGGAGTTGGGTATCCTGAAAAAGCACCATGCCGGACGATTCGTCAAGCGCCTGTTGCCGGATTGCGCCGTCCGGCGTGGTGATCGTGATCATTTCGGCGCGGGCGTCGGGCAGCAGCGACACCACGCTGCCCGGTTGCAGCGTCTCATTCATGGTAAAGGCCGGCCCAGGGTTCAACCACGCGGCAATGTTAGCCATTAAAGCCGGAAAAGCAATCTGCAGGGGCAGGTCAGACTGGTTGAGGTCGAAGGGCAGGACGACGACCCGCCGCCCGTCTACCTCTCCGGCCAACAGGAGTGGCCCGCCCGCGGCGCTGACTACGGGCACAAGGCCCGGCGCGGTGATGGTTTGCGCCTCGGCAATGTTGACCGACCGCCAATCAACGTCCGCCAGCAATGGGTGGTCGGCTTGAGCAATAAACTGGGTGTCGGTGAAGCTGCCGGTTACCTGGATGAGGTTGGCGCTCTCGTCTGTTGGTTGTGGATTAATGATCAGAAGGTTGCCCGTGGGCAGCGTTTCCGGGAGAGGAACCCCGTCAAAGATGTAGAACCCGGCGCTCCCCTGATCTTCCGGTGCGGCGTCATCGACCGCGGCGCGAACGACTTCATAACCGGGCAAGACGGCAAAAAGTCGCTCCAGGAATAAATTGCCCTCTGAAAAAAGCATAACCCGCTGGTCGGCCTGCCCACCGGCCACGTACCACGCCCGATTATCAACGTCCAGATAATCGGCCGTCCCATCCAGCGGCTCAAGATGGGCCTCGATCACCTTGGCCTCGGCCGGCAGTTGCCAGGTGACGCCGGTCGTTTCCTGCGGCGCGATGTCGAGTTGCCGGGAGTCGAAGAGGACGCCATCCACGGTCAGGCTCAGCAGCACTTGACCGGCCGCTGCGCCGGGGTTGGCGACGCTGATCAATGCTTCCAGCCCCTCGGCCGCCGGGCGCACACCCAAGGAGGCGAGGGCCAGATTGTCCCCGCTGCGACCGACCGGCAGAAACGTCACCTCGGCGGGCACGTCGGGCAGGTCGGCCGGCAAGCCGCCATCGGAGACGATGACGAGGCGCGGATCGGCCAGACCGTGAGTCAGCCCGGCCGCCAGGGCCAGCGCCGCCGGCCAATCGGCCGCCGAATATTCCAGCGTGGCGTTGTTCAGGGCGACGCGCAGCAGGTCACGGTCGCCGGTGGCCGCCGACAGCACAATCGGCGCGCGCCCGGCGGCGATCAGCGTCATCTCGTCGCCGCCGCCCAGGCCGTCGATCAACCGCTCCACCTGGGCCGTCGCCGCCTGAAAGCGCGTCGTCCCGTCCGCGCCGTCGGTCGCACCCATCGACGCCGACGTGTCGATCAGGACGATGAGATTGCCGTCGATTTGGCCTTCCAGCGGCAGGGTGGGCCGGGCCAGCGCCAGAACCAGCAAAGCGAGGATCAATAATTGCAACAGCAAGAGCAGGTTGCGGCGCAGCCGTTGCCAGGGGGCGTTGGCCGTGCGGTCGCGGATGAGGTCGCGCCATAGGAGCGTGCTGCTGACCAGGCGGTCGCGGCGCTTCTGGCGCAGCATGTAGAGCAGGAGAATTGGCACGGCCAGAAGCCCAAGGGCCAGTGCGGTGGGAGCCAGCAACGCCATGCCTAACGAATCACCCCTTGCCGGCGCAGCGACTGCTGGATGACCAACTCCCACGGCGTATCAGTCGTGATTTTCGTGTAGTGGATTGAGCGAGCCGCGCAATGGGTGGCAATGGCCTGCTGCCACGCCTGGGCGCGCACGATGTACTCCTCCACCGTCAGCGGGTCGAGCGTGATCTCCGCCGCCTCGCCTGTTTCCGCATCGATCAGGCGCACATCGCCGCCCATCTCCGGTGTCAGCTCGTCGGGGCTGAGAAGATGCAGCACGGCGATCTCGTAGCCCCGCGCCTGGAGGGCGCTCAGGCCAGGCCGGTAGTCGCCGGGCGAGAGCAGGTCGCTCAGCAGCAGCAGCAGACCGGGCCGCCGCGCGCGTTGGGCATAGCGTTGCAGGGAGATGTCGAGTGACGTTTTGCGCCGGCTGTCGCCATTCTCGCGCCAGAGGGTGGCGTAATGGGCTTCCAGGAATTGCACCAGCGGCCAATTGTTTTGCCGGCCGCGAAACGGCCCCCAGGCCTGCCGGTCGGCGCTGTCGAACAAGGTCACCTGGACCAGATCGCCCGACAGCAGCCCAATCGTGCCCAGCGCGCCGGCCAGAAGCAGGCCATAGCGCAGCTTGTTGTCCGCCGTTGGCATCTCGTTTTCGTCGCGCGGCCAATTCATGCTGTGGCTGACGTCGACCAGCACGTGGACGGCCAGGTCTTCCTCTTCTTCGGTCAGCTTGATAAACGGCCGCTCCAGCCGGGCGAAGACGTTCCAATCCAGCCGCCGCAGGTCGTCACCTTTCGTGTAGTCGCGATAATCGGCGAATTCGATGGCCGTGCCCCGCTTGCGGCTGCGGCGGTCGCCTTTCATGGCCCCCACGCGCACGGCGTCGGCCATGAGGGTCAGTTGCTCCAATTGCCGCAGATCGGCCTCGGCGAACAGGCGCGGGGAATCGTTAGCGGGCATGGACCAGGGTCTCGTGGGGCACGGCCCGCAGCAGGTCGGCGATGATGTCGTCGGGCCGCACCCGCTCGGCCTGCCCCTCGAAGTTGAGCAGAATCCGGTGGCGCAACGCGGCCGGGGCGATGGCGGCCACGTCGTCGAAGCTGACGTTGAAGCGGCCGTCCATGAGGGCCAGCACCTTCGCCCCGACGATGATGGCCTGGCCGCCGCGGGGGCTGGCCCCATAGCGCACGAAATCGTCGGCCATGCGGCTCAGGCCGTGGCCGGGATGGGTGGCGATGACCAGGCGGCCGACAAAATCGCTGACGGCCGTGGGCACGGGGATGCGCCGGGCGACGGCTTGCATCTCCAGCAGGCGCTCGGCCGAGGCCACGGGCGTAATCTCCGGCTCCGCGCCGCCGGTCGTGCGCTCCAATATCTGTCGCATCTCCTCGGCCGACGGGAAAGGGACGTTGACCTTGAACATGAACCGGTCGAGTTGGGCCTCGGGCAGGGGATACGTGCCCTCCTGCTCAATCGGGTTCTGCGTGGCGAGGACGAAATAGGGCGCGGGCAGCGGGTAGGTGGCGTTGCCGGCGGTGACGGTGTGCTCCTGCATGGCTTCGAGCAGGGCCGATTGCGTCTTGGGCGTGGCGCGATTGATCTCGTCGGCCAGCACCAGATTGGCGAAGACCGGCCCTTTTTGGAAACGAAACATGCGCCGGCCGTCTTCGCCCTCTTCCAGGATTTCCGTGCCGGTGATGTCGGCCGGCATCAGATCGGGCGTGAACTGGATACGGCTGAAGTCGAGGGCCAGGGCGCGGCCGAAGGATCGGATGAGCATCGTCTTGCCCAGCCCCGGCACGCCCTCCAACAGCACGTTGCTGTTGCCGAGGATGCCGATCAGGACGTGGCGCACGACATCCGCCTGGCCGACGATGGCCTTGGCGATTTCGTTCCGGATGGCTACGACCGTCTCGTGAAAGGGCTGCGCCGCAAACTCGTTATCTTCAAGCCGCATGGGACACTCTCCGATTGATTTTCGGGATTATACTAGCGTTTTGAGCGGGACGTTACCTCACTCATCATACCCTCGTTCGGCCAGATAATCGGTGTAGCCGCCCACGAATTCAGTCAGCCGCCCGTCGCGCAGTTCCACGATCCGGTCGACGACGGTATCCAGAAAGAA
>CXWJ01040350.1_pt1 | contig 15509 bp, 16 predicted proteins | sample 590841 | NCBI WGS metagenome assembly CXWJ01 (sample SAMEA3498367, study PRJEB10139) | wastewater metagenome | biome: wastewater treatment plant; material: activated sludge | place: Austria | collected 2015-01-21 | reverse complement strand
CCCACGACGAAGCACGAGGCGCCCGCCCGGCCCCCGCCGCGGCGGGCGCCTCACCCTGCCCCTTGACACGAAGGCACTCCATATCAGTTCCTCCGGCTCAGACGCCCCCGGCGCGGTTCACCGCGCTGATCACCGCCTTGAGCGAGGCCGTGACGATGTTGGCGTCCAGACCGACGCCCCACAGCACGTGGTCACCCACCGCGCACTCGACATAGGCCGCGGCGATCGCATCGCCTCCCGCGGAGAGCGCGTGCTCGGCGTAGTCGAGGACGCGGACGTCGAAGCCCTGCTCGAGACCGTTGATCGCGTCGACGAAGGCGGCGATCGGCCCGTTGCCGGAGCCCTCGAGCGTGCGGACCTCGCCGTCGACGTAGACGTTGACGGTGAGCGCGTCCTTCTCCCCCGCGGCACTGGAGGTGTGGACCGAGTTGAGCCTGAGCGGCACCTGCCGGTCGAGGTACTCCGCCGAGAAGATCGACCAGATCTCCTCCGGGGTGACCTCGCCGCCCTCGGCGTCGGTGTGCTGCTGGATCACCCGGCTGAACTCGATCTGCGCCCGCCGCGGAAGCTCGAGCTTGTGGTCGGCCTTGAGGATGTAGGCCACGCCGCCCTTGCCGGACTGGCTGTTGACCCGGATCACGGCCTCGTAGGTGCGGCCGACGTCGTGCGGGTCGATCGGGAGGTACGGCGCCTCCCAGGGCAGCTCGGACACCGGGACGCCGGCCGCGGCTGCCTGCCGGTCCAGGTCCTCCAGACCCTTCTTGATGGCGTCCTGGTGGGAGCCCGAGAAGGCGGTGTAGACCAGGTCGCCCGCGTAGGGGTGGCGCGGGTGGACCGGCAGCTGGGTGCAGTACTCCACGGTGCGCCGGACCTCGTCGATGTCGGAGAAGTCGATCTGCGGGTCGACGCCCTGGCTGAACAGGTTCAGGCCCAAGGTGACCAGGTCGACGTTGCCGGTCCGCTCGCCGTGTCCGAACAGGCAGCCCTCGACCCGGTCGGCGCCGGCCATCACCGCCAGCTCGGTCGCGGCCACCGCGGTGCCCCGGTCGTTGTGCGGGTGCAGGCTGATCGCGCTGACCTCTCGACGGGTGAGCCGGCGGCTGAACCACTCGATCTGGTCCGCATAGACGTTGGGCGTCGACATCTCGACCGTGGCCGGCAGGTTGAGGACGATCTCCCGGCCGGGCTCGGGCTGCCAGACGTCGGAGACCGCCTCGCAGACGTCGACGGCGAACTCCAGCTCGGTGCCGGTGAAGATCTCCGGGGAGTACTGATAGCCGAACCGGCAGTCGCCGAGCAGCTCCTCGGCGTACTTCATGACGATCTCGGTTCCGCGGGTGGCGATCGACCGGCACTCGTCCCTGTCGACCCCGAAGACCACCCGCCGGAACAGCGGGGCGGTGGCGTTGTAGAGGTGGACGGTCGCCCGGTCGGCCCCGACCAGCGCCTGCACCGTGCGCTCGATCAGGTCCTCGCGCGCCTGGGTCAGCACGGACACCTGCACGTCGTCAGGGATCCGGTCCTCCTCGATCAGCTTGCGCACGAAGTCGAAGTCCGTCTGGCTCGCGCTGGGGAAGCCGATCTCGATCTCCTTGTACCCCATCGCGACCAACAGCTCGAACATGGTGAGCTTGCGCGCCGGGGTCATCGGGTCGATCAACGCCTGGTTGCCGTCCCGCAGATCCGTGGACAGCCACCGGGGCGCCCTGGTGATGGTGGCTCCCGGCCAGGTGCGGTCCGGAAGGTCGATCGGGGGGAAGGCCCGGTAGCGGTCGTGGGGCATTCCGCCTGGCAGCTGGTGGTTGGCCGTGTTGGAGAGGCCAGGAACGTTCAGGGTCATGAGGGTGTCCTCGCTGAAGAGCTGGGGCCGGTCGCGCGCAGACTCTCCGCAGCGAGGGGGTCCGGCCGGGGTCAGACCTCGCTGCGGCAGCGAAGGAGGAGGCTGAGAAGCGTCATGACGTGCACACCCTAGCGCACGGCGGCCACCCGACCCAGGCGGGCTCAGGCCGTCATGCACTCCTGGAGCGCTGCGGTGACGTCCGGCATGGCGCCCTCCGCGTCCTCGCCCCGGAAGGTGGCGGCCAGGATGTCGCGGATGACGTCCTCGCTGAAGGCCTCTTCGACACAGTCGATGACGGCCGCGTCCATGCCCTCCGTCGGCATCGCGCCCAGCATCAGCTCCTGGACGTCCACGCAGTCCACGAACGCGCCCGCGGCGGCATCGGCGTCCTCCTTCGACATCGAGATGTCCTCGAGGTTCTTGGAGGCCTCCTCGTCCTCGGCGACGATGCCGTACTCCTTGAGCTGGTCGACCCCGATGTCGTCGACGAACCCGGCGGCGATGCAGTCCGCCTCGCTCTGCTTGACGTCGAACGTGCTGGCCGAACCGCTCATGATCGAGTCTGCGATGGCCGTCTTGGCCTGCTCCTCGTCGCCGCCGCCGCAGCCCGAGACCACCAGCAGCAGCGCGGCAACCGCGCCGATCGTGCGCACCCTCATGTCGATTCCCTCCGTGATGGCCGGCCCGCTCGGCCGGTGACGTCCACCGCCGAACCTATCCCAGCCGGCGCCCCCTGGTGCCCCCGACCGGCCGATCGCGGCCCGGGCGTCGGACGTCGGGATGGCCCGATCCAGCCCCCGGCGCCAGGCACGCCGGTAGCATCGGCGACATCGTCGGCGCCGAGGTCAGCGCCACGCGCAGCAGGCCAGGGAAGGGGTCCGAGGTGCCGTTCCGACCGACCGGCGACCTTCGCCGCCGCGGCCGACGAGCCGGCTCCGTCGTGCTCCTCGGGGTGCTCGCCGCGCTCAGCCTCACCGGCTGCGGACCCGAGGCGACGCCCCAGGCATCGAACCAGGACCCGGCCCAGGTGGACGCGACGACCGCTCCCCCGGTCGGCGAGTGCCGGATGCTCACCCCGGCCGACATCCGCCGACCGGGCAACGCGACGGCGACGGTGCCCTGCGAGGACCCGCACACGGCCGAGACCTACGCGGCCGGAGCCCTTCCGCCCGAGTTCACCGACGCGACGTACGACGACCAGGCGCTCGCCGCGTTCGCCTACCAGACCTGCGGTGAGCGGTTCATGGACTTCCTCGGCGCCGACGAGAGCATGTCCATGCGCAGTGTCTTGAGCTGGGTGATGTTCCGCCCGTCGGAGGCGGCCTGGGACCAGGGTGCCCGGTGGTACCGCTGCGACGCCGTCGGTGGCGCCCCGGCCAGCGAGTCCCTGCTCGCGCTGCCCGACCGAGCCGCCGGACTGCTGCGCAAGCCGAGCGACCGCTGGCTCGCCTGTGTGCAGGGCCGCTCCGTGGAAGGCGCACCCCGGATCCCCTGCTCCGAACCTCACACGTTCCGGGCCGTGACCACGATCCGGCTGGGTGCCCCGGTCGACGCCTACCCCGGGGACGAGGTCGTCGCCGAGCGCACCCGGAGCTTCTGCGGCGACTCGGTCGCGGCGTGGCTGGGCTACCCGGCGCGCTACTCCTTCGGCTACACGTGGTTCCCCCAGAACGACTGGGAGGCCGGGAACCGTCGCTCGGTGTGCTGGGCGAGGACCGACCAGTGACTCGACCGGCGAGGCACCGAGGGCGGTCGAGCCTGCCTCGACTCGTCGCAGCGGTCGTTCTCCTGGCTCTGGCCGTGGCCGCCTGCAGCGGCGGCGACCAGGACCCTTCGGCCACGAGCTCGGCGACGGCCTCCCCCTCGACCCAGGTCGAGGCTCCCACGCCGCCGCGGGCTCGACCGGCTCCCCGGCCGGAGGCGGGCGAGTGCTACCGATTGACCTACGACGACGCGCTGGCTCCCACGACCGACGCCAAGCCGGTGCGCTGCTCGCGTCGGCACACCGCGCAGACCTACCACGTCGGAACCCTGGATGCCGTCGTCGACGGCCACCTCCTGGCGGTGGACGCCACGCGGGTGCGGGCCCAGGCGGCGACCGAGTGCCCGCGGCGGTTGGGGCGGTTCCTGGGCGGCGACGAGCAGGACCTGCGGCTGAGCGTGCTCCGCGCCGTCTGGTTCTCCCCCTCGCTGGCCCAGTCCGACGAGGGGGAGTACTGGTTCCGCTGCGACGTGATCTCGCTCGCCGGGGATGCCACGCTCGGGCGTCTCGCCGTGCCACCACGGCGGGTCCTGGCGTCGGCGCCCGGGAGGACGGCGTACGGGCTGTGCGGGTCTGCCGAGCCGGGCACGGCCGGCTTCCAGCGAGTGGCGTGCTCGGCGGCGCACTCCTGGCGTGCGGTGGCGACCTACACGCTGGAGGACGGGAGCTACCCCGGAACGGCCGAGCTGCGGCGCGTCGGGGACGACCGCTGTCGCGTGGTGGGTCAGCAGCGGGCNNCCAGGAGCAGTGGCGCTCGGGCGTCCGGTTCGGGCTCTGCTGGGTTCCCGACTGAGGTTCAGAACCCCAGCTTGCGGAGCTGACGCGGATCCCGCTGCCAGTCCTTGGCCACCTTCACGTGCAGCGAGAGGTGGACCGGGGTGCCGAGAAGGGCCTCGATCTGGTGCCGGGCCCGGGTGCCCACCTCACGGAGCCGGGCGCCCCGGTGCCCGATCACGATCCCCTTCTGCGAGTCGCGCTCGACATAGAGGTTCGCGTAGATGTCCAACAACGGCCGATCCTCGGGCCGGTCCTCGCGCAGCCCCATCTCCTCGACGACGACCGCGATCGAGTGCGGCAGCTCGTCGCGCACCCCCTCCAGGGCGGCCTCCCGGATCAGCTCAGCGGCCAGGACCTCCTCGGGGGCATCGGTGAGGTCGCCGTCGGGATAGAGCTGGGGGCCCTCGGGCATCAGGGCGACCAACAGGTCGGCCAGCAGCTGAACCTGGTCGCCGGAGACGGCCGAGACGGGCACGATCTCGGCCCACGGGGTGTCCGTGGCCGTGCCCAGGGCCGCGATGTCGGAGAGGTGCACCGCGATCTGGTCGGGGGTGGCCAGGTCGGTCTTGGTGGCGACGGCGATCTTGACGGTACGGCGCACCTTGCCGAGCTCCTTGACGATGAAGCGGTCCCCCGGCCCGATCTTCTCGTTGGCGGGGAAGCAGACCGCCACCACGTCCACCTCGGCCCACGTCGTCATGACCAGGTCGTTGAGCCGTTCCCCCAGCAGCGTCCGGGGGCGGTGCAGGCCGGGAGTGTCGACCAGGATCAGCTGGGCGTCGGGACGGTGCAGGATGCCGCGGATCACGGTCCGGGTCGTCTGCGGGCGGGAGCTGGTGATCGCGACCTTGCTGCCGACCAGCGCGTTGGTCAGCGTGGACTTGCCGGCGTTGGGGCGCCCGACGAAGGAGGCGAAGCCGCTGCGGAACTCGCTCACTGGTTCTCCTGTCCTGCCCGGGCCGCGTCGTAGGCGGCCCAGATCTCGTCGTCGGGCCTGCCGGCCGCCTTGCCGGCCCGCCAGATCGGCGCCGGATCCACCGCGCGGGGCTGCCGGACGGTGCCCCCGCGCCAGTAGCCCATCACGTCGTACGACGACGACGGTAGCCGTCGCTCCCGCATCAGGTGCTTGCGGATCGCCCGCATCTGCGCGGACTCGCCGGCCATCCAGAAGTAGCCCTCACCGGTCGGCCACTCGATCGACTCGACGACCGCCGCAAGGTCGCTGTGACCGGTCGCCGGGGGGGCCACCCAGGTGACGTCCACGTCGGCGGCCAGGTAGCCCGCCAGGTCGTCGGCGACCTCGGCCCAGACCCGGATCGGCAGGCCGGCAACCTCCTCGGTGATCCTCGCCATCGCCGGCAGCGCCGTGAGGTCGCCGACCAGCAGCAGCCACTGCGCCGCGGCCGGCAGGGCGAACGAGCCCCTCGCCTCGGTGACCGTGACCCGGTCGTCGACGCAGTCGCCGCCCGCCCACTCCGTGACCAGCCCCTCGTCGTGGACCACGACGTCGAGCGTGAGCGCGCCGTCGACCCAGTGGCGCACCGTGTAGTAGCGGCTCTGGAACTGACCGGGGACGATCAGTCCGACCCACTCGTCGGGGACTCCGGTGCTGCTGAACCTGGCCAGCTCCGGCCCGTCGAGCACCAGCCGCACGAGGTGCGGCGAGAGCCGCGTCCGGGAGCGCACGCGGGCGTCGTACGTCTCCGCCCGGGTGCTCACGCGCTCAGGCTACCGAGCAGGTCACCGGGGCCCGAACCGCCGACCCTCGCGGCACGACCGGCACGTCGGGGTCACCAGGTCGGCCGGAGCGCGAAGCCGTCGCGGCCCTGCTCGTCGGTCTTCACGGCGAGGACGTGATGGAGCTGGACGGTGTTGCGCTCGAAGCCGACGCGCGAGCCGGCCATGTAGAGGCCCCAGACCCGGGCCGTGCCCTCCCCCACCTCGGCGACGCAGTCGTCCCAGTGGTCGACGAGGTTGCGGCACCAGGCCGCGAGCGTCATCGCGTAGTGACGCCGGAAGTTCTCCTCGTGCATGACCTCCAGGCCGGCGTCCTGGGCGGCCCTGATGATCCGGCCGGACCCGGTCAGCTCCCCGTCCGGGAAGACGTAGCGGTCGATGAACGGCCCCGTCTCCTGGCGCTTGTTGTGGGGCCGGGTGATGCAGTGGTTCAGCAGCCTGCCCTGCGGGCGGAGTCGGTCGCGCAGGAAGGAGAAGTACGCCGGGTAGTGGCGCACGCCGATGTGCTCGGTGAGCCCGATGGAGCTCACGGCGTCGAAGTGGGACTCGACGATGTCGCGGTAGTCGCAGTGCCGCACCTCGGCGAGGTCGCCGAGACCCTCCCGGTCGATGGCCTCCTTGGCCCACGACGCCTGCTGGTGCGACAACGTCACCCCCAGCGTGCGGACGCCGTACTCACGCGCAGCGTGTCGGACCATGCCGCCCCAGCCGCAGCCGACGTCGAGCAGCCGCTGGCCCGGCCGGAGGTCGAGCTTGCGGCAGACCAGGTCGTACTTCTCGCGCTGGGCGTCCTCGAGCGATGCGTCCGGATCGGGGTAGACCGCGCAGGTGTAGGTCATCGAAGGCCCGAGCACCAGCTCGTAGAAGCGGTTCGACACGTCGTAGTGGTGGGAGATCGCCGCCGCGTCGCGGGTCAGCGAGTGCCGCACCCCGTCAAGGGTGCGCCGCCAGCGCGGGACCCGCTCCTCGGCCGGAGGGTCGGGCGGACGCAGCGTGGACAGGCCCAGCCCGCGCAGCACCGCGACCATCTCGTTCGCGCCGGGCCGGCGCAGGTGCAGGTTGTCCTGCAGCATCAGCAGCGCGGGGTACGGGTCGCCCGGGTGCACGCCCTCGATCTCCAGGTCACCGGTCACGTAGGCCCGGGCCAGGCCCAGGTCACCGGGCGCGGTCAGCAGGTAGGACAGCCCGCGGGGCGTGCGCAGGTTGAGCCCGATCTCGGAGTCTTCCGGGCCCGCCGTGCTGCCGTCGTAGGCCCGGAACCGGACCGGCAGCTCGTCGACCAGGGTCTCGACGGCTTCGGCGATCGTGGGCCGCGTGCTCATCGTCTTCTCACCACCTTGTCGTAGAGGCCCGTCAGCCGCTGCTCGGGGTCGTAGCGCTCCCGCACGGCCGCCAGGTTCGCGCCGTCGTAGAGACGGTCGAAGGTCTCGCGGTCGTAGAACGCCTCCGAGTAGAGCGACTTGTGCCCGCCCAGCCTGGTCACCTCGGCCTCGACCGCGCGGTTGCGCGGTCCCGAGGGCGCCTCAGGTCCCACGTGGACGGTTCCCCAGAAGCCGACGTTGACGTAGGTCGTGCCCGGAGTCAACGGGTATGACGGCCACCGTCGCGTCGTCCCGTCGACCTCGCGTAGCCGAAGGGGGCACAACCACACCGGCCGCATGCCGACCTGCTCGTCGAACCAGGTGAGGAACTCCGGCAGCCGGTCCACGGGGACCTCCACGTCCTGGACCACCCGTTCCCGCTCCGGCCGGCCCGCGCGGCGGTCGAGCCGAGCCACCAGCCCGGCGCGCCGGTCGAGCTCGACGAGCCGGTGGTAGACGTCCGAGCGCCGCCAGCGCCGCGGCCAGAGCCGGCGGGCGAGAGGATGCTGGGCGCCGAACGCGCGGGAGCACCAGAACCAGTCCGTGTCCCAGCGCCACAGATAGTCGTAGGCGGTCAGCAGATCGGTCTCCCGCTCCTGCAGCGACCGGTAGTAGACCCGCTGCCCGGTGTAGTCGCTGGGTGCCGGCGGGGCGTCCGGGGCGTCCTCGGGGGTGCCCACCCACCGGGCCACGGTGAGGTAGAGCTCGCTGGGGCTGAACGCCACCCCGTCGAGACCGTCGACCTGCTGCCCGTCCCAGCTCCGGGCCTCCACGATCTCGGCCACCGCCTTCGCGAGCCGGCCGGCATCGTCGAAGCGCAGGTGCCGCAGCGCGACGTACGGCGTGATCGGCGCCAGCTCGATCCGCAGCCTGGTGGCGTAGCCGAGCGAGGCGTAGGAGTTCGGGAACGTCGCGAACAGGTCGTCGTGCTCCCCTCCGGGCGTGGCGGTGACGACCTCCCCGCCTCCGGTGAGCACGTCCATCTCGAGCACCGACTCGTGCGGCAGCCCACAGCGGAAGCTGGTCGACTCGATGCCCAGGCCGGTGACCGCGCCGCCGAGCGTGATCGTGCGCAGCTGCGGGACCACCAGCGGCATCAGCCCGTAGGGCAGCGTCGCGTCGACCAGGTGCTCGTAGGTGCACATTCCCTGGACGTCCGCGGTGCGGGCGACGGGATCGACCGCGACCACCCCCGACAGACCGGAGACGTCGAGACCCGGAGCCCGCGTGGGCTGCCGGGGGCGGAACAGGTTGGACGTCTGCTTGGCGAGCCTGACCGGCGAGCCGGGGGGCAGCCGGTCGAAGGACGAGCGCAGCCGCTCCACGGCGGCTGCGTGCGCCGCCCACCCGACCACGGTCATCGCCCCTCCTCAGCGAGTCTCGAGAATGCTCCCCCGCGGATCCCCCCGACGCACGACCACGTCGGCGCCCCCGAACTCGGCGACCACGGCCAGGTCGCTCGCGGAGAAGCCGTCGGCCTCGCCGAGCACGACGGCCGCCTCCAGCCCGCGGGACCCCGACGCCACGGCCATCGCCACGCACACCTGGAGCGCCGAGAGCCGGAGCGAGGGCAGGTCGACGGCGGCCGCGGCATAGGTGCGCCCGTCCGAGTCCCGCACCGCCGCACCCTCGGTCGAGGCGACCCGGGCCCGGGTGGCGCGCGCCAGGGTGACCAGCTTGGCGTCCTCGGCCGACAGCGCGACAGCCGGCGCCACGGATCCGGGCTCACTCATGGTCGCCAGCGTAGTCAGGATCGGGCGTCACGGCCGCCTGGACCCGGCGGATCAGGACGGTGCCGACCCGGTTGCGCCGGCCGGTGGCCTCCTCCGCCTCGAACCGCAGCCCTTCGACCTCGACGTGCGACCCCGGGATCGGCACCTTGCCCAGGTGCTTGGCCAGCAGCCCACCCACGCTGTCGACGTCCTCGTCCTCGATGTCGACGCCGAACAGGTCGTCCAGGTCGCCGATCGAGAATCGCGACGACACCCGCACGGCGTCCGCGTCGACCTGCTCGACCTCGACCTCCTCGGCGTCGTACTCGTCGGAGATCTCGCCGACGATCTCCTCCAGGACGTCCTCGATGGTGACCAGTCCGGCGGTGCCGCCGTACTCGTCGACGACGATCGCCACGTGCTGTCGCATCGCCTGCATCTCCGAGAGCAGGGTGTCGACCGGCTTGGACTCGGGCACGAAGTGCGCCGGCCGCATGACCTCCTCCACGCGCTGGGTGGTCTCGACCTCGGGCGCCTCGAAGTCGCGGCGGACGATGTCCTTGAGATAGGCGAAGCCGAGCACCTCGTCGAGGTTCTCGCCGATCACCGGCAGCCGCGAGAACCCACTGCGCAGGAACAGCGACAGGGTCTGGCGGAGGTTCTTGTGCCGCTCGATGTAGACCACGTCGTTGCGCGGGACCATCACCTCGCGAGCGATGGTGTCGCCCAGCTCGAAGACGCCGTGGATCATCTTGCGCTCGCCGGACTCGATCAGGCTCGACGCCTCGGCGAGGTCCACCAGCTCGCGCAGCTCGGTCTCCGTCGAGAACGGACCCTCCCGGAAGCCGCGGCCCGGGGTGATCGCGTTGCCGACCAGGATGAGCAGTCGCGGGAGCGGGCCGAGGATGCTGGTCACCACCGTCAGGGGCGGCGCGGTCGCCAGCGCGACGCGCTCGGAGTGCTGGCGGCCGATCGTGCGCGGCGCGACGCCCACGACCACGAAGGAGACCACGAGCATGGCCCCCACCGAGGTGAGCACGGCCGGCCACCAGGACCCGTCCCAGGCGTCGTAGGCGAGGAGGGTCACCAGCACCGTGGCGCCGATCTCGCACAGCAGCCGCAGCAGCAGCGCCGTGTTGAGGTAGCGGGGCGAGTCGGCGAGCAGCTGCTCCAGCCGCCGTGACCCGGTGCGGCCTTCCTCGGCCAGCTCGGCGGCGCGAGCCCGGGAGAACGGCGCCAGCGCGGCGTCAGCCGCCGAGAACAGGCCGGCCAGCACGACCAGAGCGGCCGCGGCGAGGATCAGCCACACGTCGCTCGAGGTCACCGACGACTCCTCACGGCTCGAGGGCGACGGCGGTGCTCGCGCGCCACTCCTCGAGCAGCCGGCCCTGCAGCCCGAACATCTCGGCGTGCTCCTCGGGCTCGGCGTGGTCGTAGCCCAGCAGGTGCAGGATGCCGTGGACCGTGAGCAGCTCGACCTCCGCCGCCGCGCTGTGGCCCGCCTCGGCGGCCTGCCGCTCGGCGACGGCCGGGCAGAGCACGAGGTCGCCGAGAACCCCCTCCTCAGGATCCTCGTTGACCAGCCCGGGACGCAGCTCGTCCATCGGGAAGGCCAGCACGTCGGTCGGTCCCTGCTTCTCCATCCACTGCTGGTTGAGCAGCGCGATGGTCTCCTCGTCGACGGCCTTGATGCACAGCTCGGCCAGGGGATGGACCCGCATCCGGTCCATCACGAACCGCGCCAGGCGCGCCAGCTCGCGGACGTCGACGCCGGTGCCGGACTCGTCGAGGACCTCGATGCTCACGAGCGACGGTCCTTCGCGAGGTCGGCGGCGCGGGGGCCGCGCGCGTCGTAGGTGTCGTACGCCGCGACGATCCGGCCCACCAGCCGGTGCCGGACGACGTCGTGGGCGGTGAGCCGGTTGAACACCACGTCCTCGACACCGTCGAGGATGTCCTCCACGACCTTGAGTCCGGAGCGGGTCCCGCCGGGCAGGTCGATCTGGGTCACGTCTCCGGTCACGACGATCTTGGAGCCGAAGCCGAGCCGGGTGAGGAACATCTTCATCTGCTCCGGCGAGGTGTTCTGCGCCTCGTCGAGCACGATGAACGCGTCGTTGAGGGTCCGCCCCCGCATGTAGGCCAAGGGCGCGACCTCGATGGTCCCCGCGGCCAGCAGCTTGGGGATCGACTCGGGGTCGACCATGTCGTGCAGCGCGTCGTAGAGCGGCCGGAGATAGGGGTCGATCTTCTCGCTGAGGGTGCCGGGCAGGTAGCCCAGCCGCTCCCCCGCCTCCACCGCCGGTCGGGTCAAGATGATGCGGGTGACCTGCTTGGCCTGGAGCGCCTGCACCGCCTTGGCCATCGCGAGATAGGTCTTGCCGGTGCCGGCCGGACCGATGCCGAAGGTGATCGTGTGCTTGTCGATGGAGTCGACGTAGCGCTTCTGGTTCAGCGTCTTCGGCCGGATCGTGCGGCCCCGGTTGGACAGGATGTTGAGCGACAGCACGTCCGCCGGCTGCTCGGTGGTCTCCTGGCGCAGGATCGCGATGGCGCGCTCCACGGTCTCGGTGGTGGCGCCCTGGCCGGTGCGGATGATCGCGACGAGCTGGTCCAGCAGACGCTCGACCAACGCCACCTCTCCTGGCTCCCCGCGCAGGGAGATGCGGTTTCCCCGCACATGGATCTCGGCGTCGAACTCACGCTCGACGAGTGAGAGGTGCTCGTCGCCGGGCCCCAGGACGCTGACCATGTCGATGCTGTTGGGCACGACCACGACGTGCTTGGTGACGCCGGCGTGCGGATGCGAGTCAGTCATGCAGAGCCCGGGCGGGGCGGCCTTCCTCGTCGGTTCGGGGGCTCGTCCATGGTACGGGAGCCCGGTCGCGGCGCCCACCCGTTTGCCTCCACCCCGAGCCGGCGCCGCCGAACGTTCGAGCCGGCACTGCGAAACGGTCGAGCCGGCAGTCAGGGCCGGGTCACCTGCAGGATGCCGAGGCACATCTCGTCGGTGGTGCCCTCGCCCCACACGACGTACTTGTCCGGCTGGCCCTCGAAGGCGGGCAGCCGGTCGCGCAGCCACTGCACATGGCGGCAGGTCACGGTCACCGTGTCGAACGGCTCCAGCCGCACCGGCTCGATCGGCTTGGCGCCCTGGTCGTCGAAGTCCCAGACCGGGATGTCCAACAACGTCCGCGCGCCGGGGGTGCCCCGGTTGACCTCGATCCTGATCGAGCGGCCGAGCAGATGCATGTGACCGGCGACGGCCCGCACCGTCGTCGGGGTGCCGATGGTGCGGGTGCACGACTGCACGTTGCCTGGTTGGGGCTTGGTGCCACACAGCAGGTGGAGCAGGTCGGCGAGGTTGCCCGCGGCACCGAAGCGAGCCTTGGTGTCGGCGACAGCCGCAGCCCGTTCGCACAGCTCCCCGTCGGAGTGCTCGGGGCGGCACGGCATCTCGACCGGTGCCGGCATCAGCATCGTCTCGAGCGGTGTGAGGCCGGCCGACTTCGGAGCGATCCGCAACAGCGTCCGCGACACGTCCGCCCCTGCCCCCGCGAGCAGGTTGTAGTGCACCTGCATCACGATCTGCGAGCCCTTCTCCAGCTCGACCCCGAATCCGGGTCGCTGCACGGACTCCTTCCCACCGGGGGCCCAGGCGCCGAGCCAGGGAGCATTGTCCAGGTCGGGCCCGGTCTCCAGACCGCTGTTGCCGAAGCAGGTCCAGCCCTCACCCTCGGTGTCGGCGTCGAGCTGTTGCGCCCGGTCGACCAGGTCCGGCGCCACCCGGAACAGGATCACGTGGTGGACGACCTCGGCGTTGCCCGGCTGCACGAAGGTGCCGGTGAGGAATGCGTCGCGCGCGAGCCGGGGGTCCAGCAGGAAGCAGCGGTAGTCGTCGGTCCCGACACCGCTGGGCGCCGAGGGCGTGTAGGACGCGGGCATGGTGAGGGTGACGCGGCGCTCGCCCGACCGGAGCTTCCGGGGACGGGTGGCCTCGATCGGGTGGCCGTGGTCGCCCGCTTCGGACTCCGCCTCGGCCTCACCATCCGAGGGGTGGCCGTGCGGCAACACGGCGTCGAGCCCGTCATGGGGGTGATCGCCGGCACCTGGATCTGCCGGCTCGGGTTCAGCCGTGGCCGCGCACGCGGTGAGCCCCACGAGGAGCAGCGCGGCCAAGGTCCGACCCAGGACCGAACTCATCCTGGCGGCCATCCCAGGGACCGACCTCCGAGCAGGTGGAGGTGGGCGTGGAAGACCGACTGTCCGGCCTCGGCGCCGGTGTTGAAGACGAGTCGGTAGTGGCCCTCCAGCCNNGGGCCACGTCCCGGAACGCCACGATCGAGTCGGTGCGGTGCACCACCTCGGCGGGGATCTCACCGGCGACGATCCGGCAGAACAGGCAGTCGCTGGGTGCCGTGGTCATGTCGACACTGTAATGGCGAGAAGTCAACCGTTCGCCCCACTCGTGCGTGGAACTAGCGTGAGGACCCATGAACGGCAGCACTCGGCGGTGGCGACGATGAGTCGCCCGGAGTCGTGGAGCGCCGACGAGGCCCTGGAGCAGCTGTACGCCGCCCACTGGCGCTCGCTGGTTCGGCTGGCCGCCATGCTGGTGCGCGACCCCGGGACCGCCGAGGAGGTCGTCCAGGACGCGTTCGTCGCGGTGCACGGCCGGTGGAGCCGGCTGCGCGACCCCGACCGTGCGCTCGCCTACCTGCGGCAGGCGGTCGTCAACGGTGCTCGCTCCGTGCTGCGGCATCGACAGGTCGTCTCCCGGCACGACGCGCGCCAGGCGCCGCTGCCGCCGGCCGCCTCCGCCGACGCCGGGATCCTCGCCCTCGACCGGCGGCGAGTGGTGCTCGATGCGATCGAGGACCTGCCTCAGCGACAGCGCGAGGTGGTCGTGCTGCGTCACTACCTGGAGCTGTCCGAAGCCGAGATCGCCGACACCCTCGGCATCTCGCGCGGGGCGGTCAAGAGCCACGCGTCGCGCGGCTCGGCCGCGCTGCGCACCCGACTGTCCGATCTGTGGGAGGAGCGGTGATGACCGCCGACGACCGCCGGCTGACCGACCTGGTCCAGGCCGCCGCGGAGACCATCGAGCCGACCGACCGGCTCTCCGCCATCCGGGCCCGAGCCTCCGCTGAGGGCGCCCGGCGGCGCCGCCGGGCCTGGCTGCTGACCGGCGGTGTGTCCCTGGCGACCGCTGCCGCTGTCGCCGCTGTCGCCTTCGCCGTGAACCCGCTGGGCGCGGACCGGGCCGACGACGGCGTCGCCGGCACCCCGGGCACCAGCGACACCCCTCGGGCGACGGATCCGGCGAGCCCCACGGCGGACGCCACCCCCGAGCCGGGCGAACAGGTCACGGTGCCGGTCTACTACGTCGGCGAGACCCCCCAGGGACCCCGGCTGTTCCGCGAGTTCCACCGGGTCGCGGCCGCGGACCGACTTCGCGAGGCGGCCCGGGCAGCCACCGGCGGCACGCCCGCGGATCCCGACTACCGCTCCGCCTGGGGCGTCGACGTGATCGAGGGCGTGAGCTTCGACGGGGCCGGCGACGCCGCGGAGTACGGCGTGAGCTTCCGGCCCGAGCTGGCGAGCGACCCGCCGACGATCGACCCGGCCGAGGCCGAGCTCGCGATCCAGGCGCTGGTGTACACGATCCAGGGAGCGGGACGGTCCACGGCCCCGGTCACGTTCTGGCTGGACGGTCAGCAGGTGGACTCCCTGCTCGGCATCGACACCAGCGGCGGCGTCACCAGAGCTCCTCCGCTGGACGTGCTCGCGCTCGTCAACGTCACGACGCCCGAGCAGGACTGGATCGTCACGGGGGGCACGCTGACCGCCTCGGGCGTCGCCTCCTCCTTCGAGGCGACCGTTCCCTGGGCGATCCTCGACACAGCCGGCGCCCAGGTCTTGACCGGGTTCGCGACGGCCGAAGGCTGGATGGATCGGCTCTATCCCTGGGAGGTCGCCATCGACGTCTCGAGCCTGCCGCCCGGCGACTACGTGTTCGTGGCCCGCACCGACGACCCCTCCGGCGGCGCCGAGGGACCCGGTCCGACCGAGGACACCAAGGCGTTCACGATCCGGTGACGGTCCACCGCGGGGTCCGGGCCAGCAGGGCGGCCACCGCGGCCACGCCGGCGGTCGAGGTCCGCAGCACCTCGCTGCCCAGACGCACCGCCACGGCGCCGGCGCCGACCAGCACGGTGACCTCGTCGTCGGTGAGCCCGCCCTCGGGGCCGACCACGACGAGCAGCCGACCCGAGGCGGGCACCTCGACCGAGGCGAGCGGAGCCATGGCTGCCTCATGG
>CXWJ01012873.1_pt1 | contig 15515 bp, 14 predicted proteins | sample 590841 | NCBI WGS metagenome assembly CXWJ01 (sample SAMEA3498367, study PRJEB10139) | wastewater metagenome | biome: wastewater treatment plant; material: activated sludge | place: Austria | collected 2015-01-21 | reverse complement strand
GTCCAGCACGACGGCAAGACCATCTTTTCTTCATTGCCCAACCCGTTTGAAGCCACGCGGTACCATTCGCTGATCGTCAATCGGGCGAATCTGCCGGACTGTTGTGAGATCTCAGCCGAAACTGCCGAGGGTGAAATCATGGGACTTCGGCATAAGACGCTGGGCGTCGAAGGCGTGCAGTTCCATCCGGAATCGATCCTGACCAGAGTCGGGAAAGATCTGCTCAACAACTTCCTGAAACTCTAGCCGCTTCTTCTGCTGTGTGACCAATGATCAAAGACGCACTCGCCAAGTTGGCCGACCGAATCGATCTTTCCGCACAGGAAGCTGAAACGGTTCTGTGCGAGGTCATGGATGGGTCGGCCACTTCGGCGCAGATTGCCGCCTACTTGATGGGGCTTAGGCAGAAAGGTGAAACGGTCGATGAGATCGTCGGCTCGGCCAGAGCGATGCGATCACGGGCCGTTCGCATCAGTGTCGGAGCGTCCATCGTCGTGGATACCTGTGGGACCGGTGGGGATGGAGCAAATACATTCAATATCTCGACGACTGCCGCATTCGTCGTGGCAGGGGCCGGCATTACCGTTGCCAAGCACGNNCCGATGTGTTGAGCGCCCTCGGCGTCAAGATCGATTTGGAACGGGAGCGGGTCGCCGACTGTATCGATGAAGTCGGCATCGGGTTCTTGTTTGCTCCGCACTACCACAGTGCGATGAAACATTGTGCCGGGCCGAGGCAGGAGATGGGTATCCGAACGATCTTAAATGTGCTCGGGCCGCTCACGAATCCGGCCGGAGCCACGCATCAAGTGCTTGGGGTGTATGAGGCACAGAAGACGGAAATCCTCGGACGAGTCTTGCTCGAGCTGGGATCGCAACATTGCTTCGTGATTCATGGGATGGATGGACTGGACGAGATGACGTTGTCAGACCGGACGAAAGTTTCCGAGGGTAAAGGCGGTGTCGTCTCGAGCTACTTTATTGCACCGGAAGAATTTGATCTGCGGAGAGTTCCCCGAAAAGAGTTTGCCGGTGGCTCGCCGGAGGATAATGCGCGGATCGTAAAAGAGATTTTGCAAGGCCGGAAAGGCTCTAAGCGGGACATCGTCTGCCTGAACGCAGCACCCGCCATGGTTGCAGGCCAGAAAGCGAAAACACTGAAGGAAGGCTTCCGTATGGCTCAACAAACGATCGATTCAGGGGCTGCAGCGGAAAAGCTGGATCGACTGGTCGCTTACACGACGAGGGTATGAGTAATCGATGATTCTCGATCGTATTCTGGAACACAAAAAAGCGGAACTGCGGCATAAGCAAAGCCGGGCCTATCTGGCTGACCTGAAAGCAGCGATCCGTGATGCACCCCCCACGCTTGGCTTCGCCGTCACACTCGATGCGACGAAACCTCCGGCCAGTCCCTCGCTCATCGCCGAGGTGAAGAAGGCGTCACCGAGTCTCGGGCTGTTACGGGAAGAGTTCGCGGAGAAGTTTGATCATCTGGGACTGGCACGCATCTATCAAGAACAAGGCGCTTCAGCTGTTTCGGTCCTGACCGACAAGGATTTTTTCCAGGGCGACCTCAGGTATCTGAAAGAAATTAAACAAGCGTTCCCCATCCCGGCCCTCAATAAAGAATTTATGGTCGGAGACATCCAATTCTATGAGGCTCGTGCCCATGGGGCTGATGCGATTTTGCTGATTGTGGCGGCACTGGAGCGGCGACAATTGATCGACTTCCACGCTTTGGCGACGGAGCTGGGGCTGGATAGTCTGTTCGAAACGCACCATGAGCGTGAGTTGGATACGGTCTTGGAATGGATTCCCAACGCACGAATGATCGGGATTAATAACCGGGATTTGAAGACGTTCACGACCGACCTCGATGTGACCTTTCGGCTGGCAAAGCGGATTCCATCAGATAAGTTGATCATCAGCGAAAGCGGGATCCATAAACGGGATGATGTGGTGAAACTGCACGAGGCCGGTATTCACGCGATGTTGATCGGAGAGTCCCTCATTCGTGCGGATAACACGGCAGACAAGGTTCGCGAATTACTTGGAACTACGGCAAGTAGTGGCCAGTCAGCATAGGTGATGCGGTTATGGTGAAGATTAAGATCTGCGGCATCACCAATGTAGAGGACGCGAAGGTGGCAGTGGCAGTCGGCGCGGATGCCTTGGGTTTTGTGATGTATCGAAAAAGTCCTCGCTTTGTAGAACCGGCAGTGGTGAAGGCGATTGTGGCCGGGCTTCCCCCATTTGTGTTGCCTGTTGGTGTCTTTGTGAATGAAGAGCCAGACCGGGTACGGACATTGATGGATGAGTGTGGCCTGGCTTTGGCCCAGCTGCATGGAGACGAAACGGCGCCCTATTGTCAGAATCTTGGACGTCCCGTGATGAAAGCCATTCGCCTTAAAGATCGAGGGACCTTTCTGGCACTGGCGGAATTCCAAGGACGGGCGAACGTGCGAGGGTTCCTCATCGATGCTTTTTCCAATCAGGCTTATGGCGGCACCGGGCAGACCGTTGATTGGGGGCTCGCTCAGGAAGTCGCTCAGTCGATGCCGGTCGTTCTAGCAGGGGGGCTGACTCCCGCGAATGTGGCCGAGGCTATCACCCTGGTGCATCCCTATGGGGTCGATGTCAGTAGCGGGGTGGAGTTGAGCCCTGGGAAAAAAGATCATGAGAAGGTGAAGGATTTTATTCGTGCCGCAAGACTTGTAGCCGCTTAAGTGCCGCGACTATACTTTCCTTTCCCATATGTTACGCAAGAGGAGCTGAATAGATGCCGATACTTCCTGACAGTCGTGGCCGCTTTGGACCCTATGGCGGGCGGTATGTGCCTGAAACCCTCATGCCGGCGCTGCTGGAGCTGGAAGAGGAGTATGCGAAGGTCAAGAAAGACCGTCGCTTCCAAGCAGACCTGGCCTATTACCTCAAGCAATATGTCGGGCGTCCCACCAGCCTCTATCGTGCCGATCGGCTGACCAAGAAATTGGGCGGCGCCAAGATTTATCTCAAGCGGGAAGACCTGTGCCATACGGGAGCCCATAAGATCAATAATGCGATCGGACAAGCCTTGCTGGCCGTTCGCATGAAGAAGCCTCGAGTGATTGCTGAAACCGGGGCGGGGCAACATGGCGTGGCCACGGCAACGGCTGCGGCCATGTTCGGACTCGAGTGCGAAATCTACATGGGCACGGAAGATATGGAACGGCAGGCCTTAAACGTTTTCCGCATGCGGCTATTGGGGGCCAAGGTGACCGGCGTGGATGCCGGTAGCCGCACGTTGAAAGATGCCATCAGTGAAGCGATGCGCGATTGGACGACGAATGTACGGACGACCCATTACATTCTTGGGTCAGTCTTAGGGGCGCATCCTTATCCGATGATGATTCGCGATTTTCAGGCCATCATCGGACGGGAAGCGCGGAAGCAGATTCTGGCCGCGGAAGGGAAGTTGCCGAACTATCTCGTGGCCTGTGTCGGAGGCGGCAGCAATTCGATCGGACTGTTCCATGCNNTTTCTAAAGGACCCCAAGGTCAAGATGGTCGGGGTCGAGGCCGGGGGAACTGGAATCACCAGTGGAAAACATGCGGCGCGATTCTCGGGTGGAAAGCCTGGCGTCTTACAGGGCACGATGACCTATCTGCTTCAAGATGAAAATGGACAGATCAATTTGACCCATTCCGTCTCGGCCGGGTTGGACTATGCGGCGGTTGGGCCCGAGCACAGCCTCTATCACGACCTGGGCCGGATCGAGTACACCTACGCGACGGACAGTGAAGCGATGGCGGCTTTCGATTTGTTAGCACAGGAAGAAGGAATCATCCCCGCGTTGGAGAGTGCCCATGCCATCGCCCACGTGGTCAAGCTGGCGCCGACGTTGAAAAAGTCACAACTTATCATCGCTAATCTGTCGGGCCGTGGGGACAAAGACGTCCAACAAGTGGCCAGAATGCGAGGGGTCACACTATGAGTGGACGGTTGGACAGCACGTTTGCACGCCTTCGTCAGAACAAAGAGAAGGCCCTCATTGCCTATCTCATGGCCGGAGACCCAGGACTGGCTGAGACCGAGCAGCTCGTCGTCGCCCTTGAGCAGGCCGGCGCCGATATCGTCGAGCTGGGTGTGCCGTTTTCAGATCCCATTGCCGATGGGCCAGTCATTCAGCAGGCTGCCGAACGGGCCTTGAAGAACGGCACATCGCTTCGGCAGATCCTCGCATCGGTCACCTCCCTTCGGCAGCGCACGCAAATCCCGATCATCCTCATGCTGTACTACAACTCCATCCATGCCATGGGCTGTGACGAGTTTTGCAAGGCGGCGAAGGCCGCAGGGGTGGATGGCTTGATCGTCCCTGATATGCCGCCGGACGAAGCGGAACCGCTCAAGGCTCCGGCCGATGCGGTCGGGCTCTCGCTGATCTTCTTGCTCGCGCCGACCAGCACGACGGATCGGCGGAAGCTGGTGGCGAAGGAATCGCACGGCTTTGTCTACTATGTCTCGTTGACCGGCATTACCGGAGCCAAACTCAGCAACGCGACGGACATCCAGCAGAATATCGACAAACTCAGGAAGGTGTCCGCTGCTCCCGTCGCCGTCGGCTTTGGCGTGGCGACGCCGGAAGATGCCGCGCGGGTGTCAAAGATGGCAGACGGGGTGATTGTCGGCAGCGCGATCGTCAAACAGATCGCCGCGCATCAGCACGATCCCGGCATGGTCGGCCATGTTGCCGAGTTCGTCCGTTCGCTCAAAGCGGCGATGGTGCCAGCATAGCCCATTGCACGCCGATAGCTCCTCCAGTCCAAAAGGAATGCATGGGGATAATCACAACGAAACTTCCTGACTGGTCGCGGGATTAATCGCTTTTTCAGTCGCTCGCTCATGCGCAAGAGCTGCTGACCTAATTGACTCTTTCGGTATCTCCTCATAGGCTAATCGTTCTTCCCGGCAGAAACCGGACATGCAAGGTCTCAACACCGTAACACTGACCGCCCATGAATTAAGCAAAATCCTCACGTTGGAGGAAGGTCATTTTACTGACTTAAAGTCTATAGATGTGTCTCCAGCAAAGTTAACCAAGTCGCTGTCGGGATTCGCAAATGCAGAAGGTGGTGAGTTATACGTTGGCATTGATGAGGATGTTTCTCAGAGAAAACGAAATTGGCGGGGCTTTGACAGAATTGAAGATGCGAACGGATTTATACAGTGTTTCGAAACACTGTTCCCATTAGGCAACGAATATAATTACGGATTTTTGCAAAATTTGACCGCCACTGGGCTTGTGCTCAAGGTTGAGATCCGGAAGTCCAAGGACGTAAAGGAGGCTTCTGACCGGAAAGCTTATATACGCAGAGGTGCACAGAACCTCCCCGTAGACACGGACGAAGGCCTACTCCGTTTACGAAGAAATAAAGGGTTGACCTCGTTTGAAACGGAGCCGGTCTCTGTTGACAAAAATCTAATTACAAATTCAGATCCCATAATCCAATTCATGTTAGAGGTCGTACCCACAGCTGAGCCAGAACCTTGGCTTAAGAAGCAACAAGTTATACTGCAAGACAAGCCGACCGTTGCGGGGCTTCTATTGTTTGCCGACGAGCCCCAAGCTGCTGTCCCAAAACGCTGCGGCCTAAAGATCTATAGATATAAAACCAAAGACGAGGAAGGCAGTAGAGAAACCCTCGCTTTTGATCCTATATCAGTTGAGGGATGCCTTTACGATCAAATCCACAGGGCAGTGCAAAAAACAGCGGAGATAATTGAGTCTGTCAAGATCAACACGACCACTGGGCTTCAAGCTGTAATCTATCCCTCAACCGCTTTACACGAAATTATTACCAATGCTGTTCTGCATCGCGATTACAGTATAGCTGATGACATACATATACGAATATTTGACAACCGCGTAGAAGTCATGAGCCCAGGCACACTGCCAGCACATATCACCCCCGACAACATCCTTGAGGAACGCTTTGCAAGGAATGGGACCATTGTGCGCCTTATCAATAAGTTTCCCAACCCGCCGAATAAGGACGTAGGAGAAGGTCTAAACACGGCTTTTGATGCCATGAGGGCAATGAAACTTAAACCTCCTGTTATTTCTCAGAACGGGGGATACGTTAAGGTAGTGATGAAGCACGAATCTCTTGCAACACCAGAGGAGCTAATTCTCGAGTTTCTGAATACGCACGAGCAAATCAGAAACAAGGAGGCGAGAGAGATTTGTTTTATCGGATCAGAAAACAAGATGAAACGAATCATTCAGGGAATGATATCAAACGGTATGTTGGAACGCGTGCCAGGCACGACCCGCTACACAGCTGCTTATAGGCTCTGCCGCAAGAAAGGGCGATAAGTAAGAAAAATAGGAGAAAAGATTTCAAGAGTCTTTTAGGGATTCCGCCATGGTCTGAACTGTGACAATAGGGTCGGATACCTTTAGTAACGACGCAACGCGGTAGACATCGTCGCCAGTGCGATTTGCAAACAGATCGCAGCGCATCAACAAGATCCCACCATACGGATTCTGCCTCTGTATACAAAGACGTAGTGATGAGCGTATAACTCTCCGCGGGCTTCATCCCTTTATCTTGTCATCCCTGTGTGAGACCCTCTTGCGGTTCGTGACGCGTCTTTGTGACCAAGGAGGCCGGTATGCGTTCTTCTTTCCTGACTCGTATCTGGATATGTTCTCTTACTCTTGCGTTGTTTGGTCTCGTCGGAACACCCTCTGGGTTTGCCCATGATTTCGAAGTGTGGTTGGTTGATCAGTCAGACTCATATGGCAAAGCCTACGGAGGAACGCTCTACATCTACGAAGGGTCTGATCTGAAGGGTGGGGATGCCTCTTCGGCTGCACCAACTGACCTGCTCGATCTCGGTGGTCCTACGGCAACGCTCTGCCTCGAGAAGACCGGCGCCAACCCCGTCCGACCCCATATGTTAGCGTTTAATGCGACCCATAGTCATGCCGTCTTGACCTTCGTCGCAAGCGGTCACGTCGTTGTTTTTGAGGCGGCGACACGCACCCCAGTCGCCTGCATCAGAACCTCTGCGGGCCCTGGAGAGGCGCGCCAGGCCCACGCTGCTCAGCCCACACCTGATGATGCCTACATCCTCGTGGCTAATCAGAACGGGAAGCGCGTCGATCGTATCAGGACGGACTATGTGACGAATACGTTTGTGCTCGATACCTCGCTGGACCTCGCCAATGGGACGACGCCGAATGGCGTTCTCATGGAGGGGCAGGAGCGGCCCGACAACGCCCCTATCTTGGTGGTGCCGGATTCCAGTAGTTCACTGGCCTTCGTGACCTTGCGCGGTGGCGGGTTATTCGTGCTCGATCCGACTACCACGCCGATGAAAATTCTCGCCGAGTACGATAAGACGGTGATTCACGCCAACGGTTTCGGAGGTATCGAAACCAATGGCCGCATGTACATCAACTCTGGAGCGGGTGCGGTCGGCATGAATCCCTCGGAATTCGATATCTACCGGTTTCCGCTTTCCGGGTATGCGCCCTCCAATCCGCCAAATACTCCAGCTCCCCTGGTGACGTTCTCTCAGGACACCGTGTTCCCAGCGCGTGAGCGAGACGCCCATGGTTTGGTGGGGACCAAGCATAACCGTTATATCTGGGTCTTAGATCGCGCACGAAGCGTTGCGGAGGTCTTTGATACCGACTCCGACAGGCATGTGAACACAATCACGCTTGCCCACCAGTCGGCTTCTGATCCCACTCCGGATCTTGCGGATATTTCTCCCTCCGGTGATCGGGTTTTTGTGTCTCTCAGGGGCCCCAATCCTTTGAGTGGAAGCCCGCATGCTGCGACGGGCAGCACGCCAGGGTTAGGCGTTATTCAGGTCAAACAGGGCGGTAAAGGCGGGGAATTCAAAAGTGTGGTTCAGATTAGTAACCTCGACACCGCTGGATTTGAACGAGCTGATGCGCACGGTATTCGTGTGCGACTGAAACGGCTGAAATAAACTCGTCCGTCCTTCTTGGTCGCGTTGCCCTGGGTAGTCCCCGGAGACCTGTTCTATCATACGGATACCTCATAGGGGCCGGGGCAGAGGGTAATACCGGTTCCTTTGGCTTTAGGGAAGGGTTCTGCTACGCAAGGAATCCTGTAGGGCCAGATCTCCCCTTGTTCCTCGCTCATCAAGATTGTCTTGGTCTGAATGATCGGTGGTTCTCGCGTGGGTGCCTACCAAGACATAGGAAGTGGTCCTTATGCTGACCTGATAGAAATCGATGGCCAGTAACTCTCGAGTTGTCATTGTCTGAACTGTGGTAACGCAAAGTTCTTCCTGCCTTTGAGTTGTGGGATCTGGGGATCATCCCATAGCCTTGTCGTGAATGTGTTTGTCCTCGCACTGCCAGTGCGCATTTTCCCAACAAAGCTGTTGTGATTATGGTTTTGTTGCTACAGTGACGAAGTTGCCAGGACGAGTGTTCCGCTTTTCGAGAATCACTTCACCTCATGACCAGTGCGCTCCTCTACGATCGACTTCAGTTCGCCTTTACCGCTACCTTCCACTATCTCTTCCCGCAGTTGACGATGGGGCTGGCCTTTCTGCTCTTCTACTTGCGCAGTCGAGTGCTGCTGACGGGCGATGTCCATTATGAGGAAGTCGCAGACTTCTGGACGAGGATCTTTGCCCTCAATTTTGGCTTCGGCGTCGTCACCGGGATCCCGCTTGAATTTCAATTTGGGACCAACTGGGCACGGTTTTCGACCTATGCGGGAGGCGTGATCGGGCAAACGCTTGCCATGGAAGGAGTCTTCGCCTTTTTCTTGGAGTCTTCGTTTCTCGGGCTACTTCTGTTTGGGAAACGGTTCGGTCGACGCGTGCAATGGTTTGCCACCCTCATGCTCTTCGTCGGGACCTGGTTGTCGGGTTACTTCATCCTGGCCACGAATGCCTGGATGCAGCATCCCGTCGCCTATCAGGTGGCAGCTGACGGCCGAGTGTTTGTCACAAGCCTGAGTGGACTGCTGACGAACCCGTGGCTGCTCTGGCAATTTACCCACAACATGACAGCGACGGTCGTCACAGCGTCCTGTGTCGTTGCCGCAGTGGGCGCATATTACCTGTTGTCCGGTCAGCATCAGGCGCATGCAAAAACATTTCTACGAACCGGCGTTGTTGTCGGCGCGATCGCGTCCGGACTGATGATCTTTCCGACTGGGCACGGCAATGCCGACCAGGTGTTCCAGCATCAACCGGTCAAGGGAGCCGCGTTCGAGGGGCTGTTCACGACGGAGCGAGAGGCGGGTCTCTATCTGATTGGACAACCGAATCTTGAAACGATGACCATCGATAACCCCATTGAGATTCCAGGGGCGCTCAGTTTTCTTGTGTACAAAGATCTTTATGCGAAAGTCAAAGGGCTCGATGCGTTTCCTCGAGACGAGTGGCCAGATAATCTTCCACTCCTCTACTATGCGTATCATGTCATGGCAGGGCTAGGGACGATTTTTGCCCTCCTTTACGGTATGGCTCTCCTTTCTTTGTGGCGGGGGTGGCTCTTCAATATGAAGTGGCTGCTGTGGTGGCTGATGCTCTGTGCCCCGTTCCCGTATATTGCCACATCCGCAGGGTGGATGACCGCCGAGCTAGGGCGTCAGCCCTGGCTGGTGTATGGTCTCTTGCGTACAGCGGATGGTACCTCGCCGCTCGTACATTCGGGGAATGCCCTCTTTACCTTGATCGGCTTCCTGGGCTTGTACCTGCTTCTTGGCATGTTGTTTATCTTGTTGGTCAGCAACATCATTCGACAAGGGCCTGCCTCAATCACTCCATCAGTGACGTACCTTCCTCAAAGCCCAGGGTCTTAATGGAAACGGCGTGGTTCGTCATCGTCACCCTGATGCTCGCCATGTACGTGGTCTTGGACGGCTTTGATTTCGGCGTCGGCATGGTGTATCCGTTCGTCGCTCAGACCGAAGCGGAACGAAGAACGGCGCTGACCTCTATTGGTCCAGTATGGAACGCCAACGAAGTGTGGTTGATCGCTGCCGGTGCCGTTCTGTTTTTCGCCTACCCCAGGGCCTATGCGGCGGGGTTCAGCGGGTTCTATCTTGCCCTGATTTTGGTGCTGTGGCTGCTCATCTTTCGCGGCCTGGCGGTGGAATTGCGGGTACAGGTCGATCATGTGCTGTGGCGACAGGCCTGGGATTCTGCCTTTACCATGAGTAGTGTGCTTCTGGCGATTGTGTTTGGTACGGCGTTGGGCAACCTGATTCGTGGGGTCCCTTTAAACCAAGACGGGTATTTCTTTGTGCCGCTCTGGACCGACTTTTTGCCGGGATCGGCGCCTGGAATTCTTGATTGGTTCACTGTGCTACTGGGGTTGACCAGCGCGGTGATTCTGGCGTTCCATGGTGCCAATTACCTCGTCATGAAAACAGAAGGCCTCCTGTATCAACGGGCTGTCGCGGCCGCCAGGATCCTCGGGTGGGTGGCAGCGGGGTACACCGCATTGACGGTGATGGCTGTGCCGATGGTTCAACCGAGCTTGGCGCTGAACTTTTCCAGAAACCCTGTGGTGTATCTCGCGCCGCTGATCGGCGCCATCGCGCTGGGATACAGCCTGTATTTCCGGCTTTGCCGTCGCGACACTGCTGCATTTCTTGCATCCAGTCTGTTTATTTTTCTGATGCTTGTCAGTGTGATGTTTGGCATGTATCCGTATATCTTGGTCGCAACGACTGACAAGGCGTTCAGCCTGACCGTATTCAATGCATCCACCGATTCCTATGGCCTAACCGCTGGGATCGGCTGGTTTGTCGGCGGGTTTCTGCTTATTCTGGCCTACCAGATCTATCTCCATTCCCAGTTCCTCGGCAAGGTTCGGCCGGACGACGCCCACTAGACGAAAGTCTATGGTGAGCAAGTCTTGCTGCTTGCATTTGCCACATCTGAACTGATTCACCTATAACACCATCAGGCACTCTGCGCTCGATATGGTGTCAGCGGTCGGCGTGTTGCAAGCTGCTGGATGGTACCCTGGTAGCTGTGGCTAATGTGGCGGAAGTAAACATTGGGGAATGGTGTTGCAATACGGATCAGATGACGGCGAGGCGGTCTTACTTCTTCGTTTGCGGGGGCATGTATTTGATCATCTCGCCGGCGAGCTCTTTTGCGATATCTTTGAGGCTCGGCTTGATGAACATGTAACTGTCCGACCGTTCATGGCGTGCTTTCCAGACCGTCGTGCCGGTCGCGGCATCGATCAGTCGAAGGCTGAGCCCCACTCGCCCGACGTTATCGCCTTCCTTGCGCACGTATTCCCAGGAATTCACTCGAACCACGAGGAATGCATCGACGTTCAGGGCTTTCCCGAGCTTGACGGCCGAATCTTTGTCGGATTGTCCGGTCATCTCTAGACGAGAAAAGTAGAACACCAGTGAATCAAAGGCCTCTTTTGAGGCTTGAAAGATATCCGTGACATTTTCAGGCGAGACGACTCGCTCGATATTCCCTTGCCGATTCAGTGCTCCTACCAGCACGTCCTGAATGTCCTCCCGGGCGCTGTCGTACTGGCTGGCCATCGGCGGCAGCACGGCAATGGTCTGAGGTCGAAACACCCTGGCGCCAGGGCCTTCCCAGACCTCCTGCAACCCCCCGCAGCCGCTGACTAACGCGACGAGCAACAAGAGAGATGGAATGCGCACAGAAAATCGAGCCAACATGGGTTTAGTATACCATTAGAACGTCAAGGAAATAGACGCTGACACGAGCGCACCCTTTTCACGAAAGTCATACCCACCACCGGCATCGGCCCGGAAATTAAACCATCGTAGCCCCAGGCCTGCCGTCGGAACGAAGGGGGTGGATGCATCCTGCATATTTTTGAACGTTCCGATCCGAAACGAAAGAAATTCCGACAAAATTGTCTGTTCGAGTCCCACGCTCAAAAGTTGGCTCTTCACACCTGGGATAAAGGTCTTGTTTGACGTTGCATCCACATCGGCGGTTAAGGTCAAAGTCGAATAGGGGTTCAGCGCAAGACCGACTCTGACCTGGGGCTCCAATTTCAGTGTGCCTCCCCCTGCGGCATCGAACGTCGGTGTGTTGAGATCCTTCGCCACGACTCCCAGTCTAATCAAGGAGGATGGCCGATAGATTGCCCCGATGTCAATTCCGTAGGTTGTGGAGATATTCGGTTTACCGAAGTGATCGGTTGTGCTGACCCCACTCCCTCCTTGGAGCTCGGTGGAGCCATTGTACGCAGCACCTTGAATAACCTTTGCCGTAATCCCGATGGAAAAGGTCTTGTCAGCGAAGGCATAGGCATAGGAAAAGGCTAGTTGCCTGGCCTCCAGGCCGCGCAGCGCCATTTGACCGGTTATTGTGACCGGTGATCCCGGCCCAACTGGTGGGGTGACCGTCACGGGTGTTGAGACGAATCCACCGCCTGTGGCGACGTCAGAGACATTGAATCCGAAGGCATGTTCACCGAGATGTCCTTTGAAATAGAGGCCAGCCGATCCGTTGACTGAAACCGTGGCACCGGGCCGGTTGATATGATCGGCAATCAACTGGGCTTTCACCAGATTTGCTGGAGAGGTATCACTACGATCAAAGTTCTCCAGGTCATGGAGGGCATCTCCGATGCCGAGACGGTCTGTTGCTTGCCCGCCGCCTTGAAGGCGAATGTCGACGGTTTGAGTCATGGCCAGGCCGGCAGGATTCCAATAGGTGGCGAGCGCATTGGTGGTCACGGCGACCCCGGCCCCGCCCATGCCCATGGCACGAGGGCCTGAGATGACAAATTCCGCCGCGGATACGAGTGACGGCCATGCTGACAGAACCAACAACAGACCTATGCGGAGGGGATATGAAGGGTGCATGTCGAGCTCTACCGTCAAGGAGAACCTACGCGAGTCTAGAGAAGGATCAAAAGTTCGTCAAGGAATCGCGGGTTGCTCACCGGCCGGTGTGAAGGACATGAAGAATCCGCTTACCACGTGTCTCCGGAGAGATAGAAGCAATGCGAACGAGGTGAGACTTTTGCCGGATGGTAAGTCGTCTTAAACGATTTGTCCGTCCTGCATGTGGATAATGCGGTCGGATTGGGCTGAGAGCTTGTCGTTGTGCGTGACGATCACGAACGTCGTGCCGCGCGTCTGGCTCAACGTGCGCATCAATCCAAACAACCCGTCTCCGCTGTGGGTGTCCAGGTTGCCGGTCGGTTCGTCAGCCAAGACAACATCCGGCTTCTGTATGAGCGCGCGGGCCATGGCGACTCGCTGCTGCTCTCCTCCTGACAGCTCTCCGGGCTTGTGATGCAACCGATGTCCCAATCCGACTTCCGTGAGGAGGGTGGTGGCTTCTGTGCTGACGATGGCGGGGTCGCGACGTTGCACGAGCGCCGGCATGCAGGCATTTTCCAACGCCGTGAATTCGGCGAGCAAGTGATGGAATTGGAAGACGAACCCGATCCGTCTATTACGGAACTCCGCTTGCTGCGCCTCGGTCATGCGAAAGAGGTCTTGTCCATCGAATGTGACGGTTCCGCGGCTCGGCTTATCGAGGGTGCCGATAATGTGGAGCAAGGTGCTCTTACCGGCCCCGGAGGCCCCGACAATGGCCACCAACTCGCCGCGCTGAATCTCAAGATTGATTTCCTTGAGCACGGGCACTTCGTAGGATCCCATTGAGAAGGATTTATACAGATTGGTGACTTTAATCATGATGGATGCTTTCAGCAATCAGCCTTCAGCAGACAGCGGTCGTAAACAGTTGTTTGCCGTGAGTAGTTAGTTTCTGATCCGACAGCTGATGGCTGGTTGCTGGCAGCTGTTTGCCGGACCTTCATTCGTAACGCAACGCCGCCACCGGTTCCAGCTTTGCGGCCTGATTGGCTGGGTGGACTGTTGCGACAAAACTAATCAAGATGGGCGACCCCGCCACGAGCAATACATCCTCGGCCAATACGTGCANNCATAGCCTAACGGGATCCCGATGCCGGTTCCGGTGAAGCCAATAATCAATCCGTTGAGCATGAAAATGCGGCGAATGCTCCGCTTGGTCGCGCCCATTGCCTTGAGAATCGCAATTTCTTTCTGCTTTTCCGTCACGATCATGGTCAATGTGCTGACGATGTTGAATGAGGCCACAATCGTGATCAGGACCAGCAGGAGAAACATCATCGTCTTCTCCAGTTTGAGTGCCGAAAACAGGTTGCGATTCATCTGCATCCAATCTCTGGCCCCATGACTGAATCCTAACTCCTGTTCAATGTTTCGAGCGATATCTGCGGCACGGAACACATCGGTGACTTTGACCTCCACGCCGGACACGCTGGCAGCCATGTTGAAAAACTTTTGGGCTTCGCCGAGCTCGATGTAGGCCAGAGACGAATCGTATTCGTACATGCCGGAATGGAAGAGGGCGACGACGGCAAAGGTTCGAATCTTGGGGACCATCCCCATTGCACTGATCGGTCCAACGGGAGAGACCACATTGACGGTGTCGCCAATAAACACTCCCAACCGAAGAGCCAGCTCTTTGCCGAGGATGATGCCTGGTTTTTCAACGAGATGTGGTGCCCCTTGGGGATCGTCGGCAGGGGCCTGCATCACCTTGATGGGTGTGAGGAGGTCAATGAGCTGTCCTGCCGTGATGTTCTTGCCGAGCTCCGTCACATTCGCTTCTCGCTTCGGGTCGATTCCGCGAAGGACGACCCCCTGCACGCCAGACTGTGTTGTGAGGAGCACCTGGCGGAGGACAAACGGGGTAGCCGCCACCACGTCGGGGACCGTCTGAACCTTGTCGGCGAGACGGTCATAGTCGGCCATATTCTCTTTCATGCGTTCTTGGACGATGATATGGGCGGTGGTGCCGAGGATCTTGCTTTGAATGTCTTCTCGGAATCCGGTCATGATGCCGACGGTGCCGATCAGTGCTGCGACACCCAATGTAATGCCGGCGATCGACACGAAGGTATTCAGTGAAATGGTCCGGTTCCGGCGCTTGGCGCGGAGGTAGCGGAGTCCGACGAAGATTTCAAAGGGAAGGGTCACGCTTAAGATTTCTCCGGTCGGAGCTGAGGAAAGAGGACGACATCCCGAATGGATGCTTGGTCGGTCAACAGCATGATCAGACGGTCGATCCCGATCCCTTCTCCCGCAGTCGGGGGCATCCCGAATTCGAGTGCGCGCAAGAAATCTTCATCGACAACATGGGCTTCCTCATCGCCTGCTTCACGCTGTGTGGCTTGGCCTTCAAACCGCTCACGTTGGTCCACCGGATCGTTCAGCTCGGAAAAGGCGTTCGCAATTTCTCTGCCGGCGATGTACAGCTCGAATCGATCGGTCAAGGCCGGATCTGCATCCTTCCGTCTCGCGAGCGGAGAAATTTCAATCGGGTAGTCGGTGATAAAGGTCGGCTGTTGAAGATTCGGCTCAACGGTTTCCTCAAAGATCTCATTGAGAATCGCGAATAAGGTGGATGTGGGGTCCACGTGGACATTCAGCTGTTTGGCGGCTGCCAGGGCCTTG
>CXWJ01000003.1_pt1 | contig 15544 bp, 11 predicted proteins | sample 590841 | NCBI WGS metagenome assembly CXWJ01 (sample SAMEA3498367, study PRJEB10139) | wastewater metagenome | biome: wastewater treatment plant; material: activated sludge | place: Austria | collected 2015-01-21 | reverse complement strand
GATCAATACCTGACAAATATTGCATGGAGCTCTGATGAGAAAAGAATTTATATGGCTGTTTTAAATCGTGAGCAAAATTACATGAAGCTTAATTGTTATAATGCAGAAACAGGTCAGTTTGAGCAAACCTTGTTTGAAGAAAAGGATGATAAATATGTGGAGCCGCTTAATCCGGTTCAGTTTGTAAAGGGCAATTCATCGCAGTTTATATGGCAAAGCAACCGCGATGGTTATAGCCACATTTACTTGTACGATATAAATGGAAAATTAATTAAGCAACTTACAAAAGGGGAATGGGAAGTTACAGAAGTAAAAGGTTTTGATAAACAAGGAAAGAAAATTTATTTCACTTGTAACATGTCAAGCCCTATAAACAGAGATTTGTGTTCAGTTACATTAAGCGATGCAAAAATAAAGCGCATTACACTTAACAACGGCACAAATGCTTCTTTGTTAAATGCAGAAACAGATGAGTTTATAAATACATTTTCTTCCACCGAAGTGCCACGAAATATTTCTATCTTAAATACCGATGGAAAAGAATTGAAACAACTTTTAAATGCAACTAACCCGCTAAAGGATTTCAAGTTGGGAGAAATTAAAATATTCAGCATCAGAAATAGGGAGAATACCAATTTATATTGCCGTATGTTTTTACCTCCCGGCATGGACAGTGCAAAAAAATATCCTGTAATAAATTATGTGTATGGCGGACCGCATGTGCAACTCATTACAAACACTTGGCTTGCAGGGCAAGGTGATGCCTGGTTTTATTATTTGGCGCAGGAAGGTTTTATAGTGTTTACTTTAGATAACCGAGGGAGTGATAACCGTGGTAAATCATTTGAGCAAGCCACATTTAGAAATTTAGGTGAAGCAGAGATGGAAGACCAACTAACAGGTGTAGATTATTTAAAATCGTTAAAGTATGTGGATGCAAATAGAATAGGAGTGGACGGATGGAGCTACGGTGGTTTTATGACCGTGAGTTTAATGACACGACACCCGGGTGTATTTAAAACTGCAGTTGCAGGCGGACCTGTAATAGACTGGAGCTACTACGAAATAATGTACACCGAACGTTATATGGACACACCTCAAACCAATGCTGATGGCTACAAAAAAAATTCTCTCTTTAATTATGTAGAAAATTTAAAAGGTAAAATGATGCTCATACACGGAACTTCAGATAATACAGTTGTATGGCAGCATAGTATAAACTATTTAAAAAAATGTATTGATAAAAATGTTCAGGTTGATTATTTTGTTTACCCGGGCTACGAGCATAATGTACGTGGAAAAGACCGGGTGCACCTTATGAATAAGGTAACAGATTATTTTAAGGAGAATTTATAACACCTACATCAATCTTTATAATTGAAAGCTTCAAGCAAAAACAACCTCTATTTATTGCTGTTGCTGTTATTGTTTCCAATATTTTTCATCAACATTAAAAATAGTTTTGATTGGGGCGATGATTATGCGCATTATATTTTAAAGGCAAAGGATATAGCTACCGGCTCTTCAAGTGTAAAATTGATGGCGGATGAAAACTATGCGCCATCAATAAGACCACCGGTATTTCCGGTTTTACTCTCCTCTGTTTATTCTATTTTTGGCACTAGCCCTTTAGCCTATAATTATTTCTCATCGGTTGTATTGCTATTGGTTTTGGTGATTAGCTGGTTTTATTTTTTTAAAGATGTAAATGAACGGACAGGGATTTTCTTTACAGTATCTCTTGCTTTTATTCCTTATACATTAAAGTTAAAGTCAGAACTTCCTATTGAATTGCCATTGATGTTGTTTATCTATTCAGCATTGTTGTTTATTAAACTTAAAAGATATGCCATTGCATTTGTATTTATAGTCATGGCCTGTTTAACCAAATACACAGCACTTGCAATGATTCCGGTTTTTGCAATCGTTTATATTATTGATTTTAGAATGAAGGTTTTGAAAAATAAAAAACAGCTTATGGCAATAATTGCAATGGTTGCCTTATTGATGGCTTATGTATTGCTCAATTTTTCCGGTGTAACGTGGTATAGGCAACATTTCATTTCAGGAAACTTGGTTGAACGTATTGCAACTAACTTTAATTATTACACGAATGTTTTTTTTAATGCTTTTGAACAAGAGGTTCCCTCAATAATTAATCTTGCAATTAAATGGTTGGTAGTGATTTTATTTTTAACAGGATTTATTTTGTCTGTTTCAAAGCGTATGCAGGCGCACGATTTATTTTTCGTCTTCTATTTGTTAATCATTCTTATTTACGATTACGGAAAAGGGGGCTACCGTTTTATCTTTCCATTAATGCCTGTTGTGTTCTTTTATTTCTATCAAACACTGAACTTTTTAAGTTGTAAATTGAAATTTAAAACTTTTTATTTAGGTGCAGCTTTTGTTCTTGTATTAATGATGAGCTTTTCTAAAAACATTATAAAAATTAAAACAGAAGAAGATGTAGTAACGGGACCTCAGCAAACAGAGTTTCTTCAAATTTGCGATTACATTAAAAACAACACACCTGATTCAAGCACTATAATTTTTTCAAAACCATTTTTAACTGCACTGTATGCAGAAAGAGAAGGCAAATGGATTAAATCTTATAAGCCGATAATATTTAAAGAGGAAAAAACTTCGCAATATTTTTTGCTTGCTAAAACAAAAGAGTCCGAACTTTATCTTCCTGAATTTGATTCTATATTAGAAAAAAAAGAGATGGTGTTAGAAAATGATAGATTTAAATTATTGAAAAATTCAATTTCTAAGTCTGAATAACACCCACATTATACTGTTTTGTAAGCGGAGCGTGGTTGCTCATTTCAATCCCCATTGAAATTATTTTACGGGTTTCAGCAGGATCAATAACCGCATCTAACCAAAGGCGCGATGCAGCATAGTAAGGAGAAATTTGAGAGTTATACCTATCGGTAATAATTTTTAGTTGCTCTTCTTCTTCTTCTTTAGTCAATTCTTTTCCTTGCGCTTTCATGGCGGCAACCTGTATTTGCAATAATGTTTTTGCAGCTTGTGCTCCGCCCATTACAGCAATTTGTGCAGTGGGCCAGCCCACAATTAATCGTGGGTCGTATGCTTTGCCACACATAGCATAGTTGCCTGCACCATAAGAGTTGCCTATTACAATAGTAAATTTTGGCACCACAGAATTTGACATAGCGTTTACCAGTTTAGCACCATCTTTAATAATACCTCCCTGCTCACTACGCGAGCCCACCATAAACCCTGTTACGTCCTGCAAAAACACCAACGGAATTTTGCGCTGGTTGCAATTCATAATGAAGCGTGCTGCCTTATCAGCACTATCGGAATAAATTACTCCGCCCAACTGCATCTCTTTGCTGTTGCTGGGTTTTTTAGCAGTAACAATTTTTCTTTGGTTGGCAACAAACCCAACAGCCCATCCATCTACACGGGCAGTGCCGCAAACTATTGTTTGTCCGTAACTGTCTTTGTATTCATCAAACTCGCTGTTGTCGGTTATGCGTGTAATAATTTCTCTCACATCGTATTGCTTGCTATTGTCGGTAGCTACCATTCCATACACATCTTTAATGTTTTTTGTTGGAGGTTGCGCAACAATTCTGTCAAAGCCCGCTTTATCGCAAGCGCCAAGCTTTGAAAAAATTCTTTTTATGTAATCAAGGCAAGAAGCATCATCAGCAAATTTTTTATCAGTAACGCCCGATATTTCGCAGTGCGTGGTAGCTCCCCCTAAAGTTTCATTGTCTATGTCTTCGCCAATGGCAGATTTTACAAGATAAGAACCAGCTAAAAAAACAGATCCGGTTTTGTCAACTATCATTGCTTCATCACTCATAATTGGCAAATAAGCGCCACCGGCAACACAACTTCCCATTATGGCAGCTATTTGTATAATGCCCATTGATGACATCACGGCATTGTTCCTAAAAATTCTTCCGAAGTGTTCTTTATCGGGAAAAATTTCGTCTTGCATTGGCAAAAAAACACCGGCACTGTCAACCAAATATACTATGGGTAATTTATTTTCAATGGCAATTTCCTGTGCGCGTAAATTTTTCTTTGCTGTCATAGGAAACCATGCACCTGCTTTAACAGTTGCATCGTTAGCCACAACAATACATTGCCTGCCTTCAATATAACCAATAACCACCACCACTCCAGCACTTGGGCAGCCTCCTTCTTTTTGATACATGCCATCTGCAGCAAAGGCACCTACTTCTATTTGAGGAGAATTTTTATCAAGCAAATAGGATACTCGCTCTCGCGCAAGCATTTTATTTTTTTCTTTTTGTTTGGCAGCACTTTTTTTTCCGCCTCCTTCATAAATTTTATTCAACCTGTCATTGAGGCCTGCAATCAGCGTTTTATATGCGTCTTCGTTTTTATTAAATTCTAAATCTATTTTTTGTGACATACTTTTTTGCGATGTGCGAAGATATGTGTTTTGGGTTCTGTGTTTCGGGTTTTGTGTTTTGAGTTTTTAGTTTTGAAATTTCTATACCGGCTTTGAGTTAGCGTTTAGTATTCCCTTATATCCAGGCGATTGGTGATACCCGAAACACCCCCCCCCAACAGTTTTGAAACATTTTACTAATGCCAAAGAAGATAGCAAGCCATATGAGACCCTTTATAAAAAAGAAAAGAAAGCCTGCCAAGCCAAAACGCTTAAACCACAGTTTTACTTTCTCTCTATTCATTTTCTTTTTTTTTCTAAATAAAAAAGAGCTTTAAGTTTTTGCTTAAAGCTCTGTAAAATTAAGTTTTCAGTTCTTAATAAAAACGACCCCTAAAGTCTTGAACTTTAGCTTTTTCTTTAAGCGCATTAAAGGTTTCGTACTGTGCACGGCCTCCACGCTGTTGCATCAATTGTTTTTTGTTTTCTTTTAAATCTGTAGTAGCAGCGGGTTCTTTTACATCAATAACCTGTGCTAAATAAACGCCCTGTTCACCTCTTATAGCCTTGCTTATTTTGTTTTTTTCAAGGGCAAATGCAGTGCCTACCAAGGCAGGCTCATAACCTACATTAGCTAAATACGGTGATGAGAAGTTAACATTTTCGGCATTAGCCGCAGCTACAGCTAACTTACCTGCAACCTGATCAATACTTGCAGCGCCACTCATGGCAGTAGTAATTTTTTCAATCAGCATTTCTGCTTTTTTAGTTTTACGCGCTTCCACTTCCACTTGATCTTTTACCTGTTCTAAAGGTAAATATCCTTTTGCTTTTATGTCGGCTACTTTAGCAACAACAAATTTATCACTCATTTCAAATGCTTTGCTTACTTCGCCTTTTTTGGCTGTGTATGCCCAACGCACCAACTCACGTGCATTATCAACATTAGGAATGTTTTTGTCATTCTCTTTTAATTGTTCAGCTGTTCGCATGTTAAGGCCACCTTCTTTAACCGCTTTATCAAATGCATCGGCAGTGCGGTTTTTTCCGGCAAAGTCATTGGCTTGAGCAAAATAACTTTGAAAAGTTTTAGAGCTTGGCTCAACTTTACGTGCAACGGTTGCAATTTTTACCTGTTTGCTTTGCGCACCTACACCCGTAACTTCTATAATATGATACCCAAAAGAAGTTTTTACAACTCCTAGTGAGCCGGTTTTATTACTAAAACAAAAATCGTTAAACTCAGGTACCATTACTCCGGCTTTAAACCAACCCAAATCTCCTCCTTTGGCAGCCGACCCCGGATCTTCGCTTAATGATGCAAAGCTCGAAAGTTTTGCTCCCTTTTTTATAAGGTTATAAATGCTGTCGGCTTTTGCTTTCATGGCAGTACTGTCAGCCGGGGAGTTTGATTTAAAAAGAATGTGGCTAGCCTTTACAGAATCAGGCATAAGTTTTACATCAACCAACTTTGAAATTTTCCATGCGTTGTTTTCCATATATGGGCCAGCTAACTGTCCTGGGCTACCGGCAAACATCATAGAGTCAATAATGGGAGATACAACACCTTTTGCCTGAAAGGTCAATGGTGCTTTATCGTCAGAGTTGTTTGCAATAAACAAACTGTCATCAGTAGTTTTTTGAAACGCATCAACCAATTGGTTAATATATGATTGTGCGGCTGCATTATCATCGGCACTAGGTGTTACGCTATAAATCACATAATCAACTTTACGGGTTTCTTCTTTTTGTTCGTATTTGTCTTTGTTCTCATTATATGCTTTTTGCATTTCAGCATCTGTTGGTTTTACAGTGCTGTCAACAATGGTGTTATAATTTAATTGAATATAGCGTAGGGTAAGTGTTTTGTTTTTGTTGAGATAATCTCGTTGGGCTTCGTCTTTTGTAACATAAAATCCACCTTTTATCATGTCGTAATATTTATTGGTAAGGCGTTCGTTTTTTATGTACTCCTCAAAGTTTACCCATTGTGCACGGGTTTTACCGGTTTGGTCATTATCCATATTTTTTAAAAACTGCATAACGTTTGCAGACGAAAACTGTCCTGTTTTGGGGTCGGTAAATGCCTGTTTAATTTGTTGATGTGGTTCTTTACCATTAATCATGTCAAACAATTCATCGCTACTTACAACCAAGCCGGTTTTTTCTATTTGTTTGCCTACGAGCATTTCGTTTTGAATTTCGCCCCAAGTTTGTTCTCTGATCTGATCAATAGTAGCCTGGTCCAAATTGTCTTTGCCCTGGCTGAGTTTTGCTTTTTCGATATTGTCTGTAACACGGGCTTCAAAATCGCGCACATCAATTTCTTTACCACCAATTTCTCCAACTGTGGTTTTGCTTCCACCCCAAAAGGAACGGCCGCTGGTTAATACATCGCCTGCAATAAATGCTACAATACTAAAACCTACAATACCTACTAGTAAATCTGCTCTCTCACGAATTTTTCCGATTACTGCCATACTGAATTTTTAAAAGTGATTAATGATTAATATATTCTCGTTTTTTTAAAAGGGAGTGCGAATATACAATTGATATTGAAATTTGAAAATTGCAGGACATAATTATGGTTAGGTTTAAAAAGTTCAGCCTGAATTGCTTAGGGGCTTCAAAATGACAGAATATTGTGGTTAGTTTTTTAGTGATTTTGGGTGTTGAAGAACAAAACCACTATTGAATGGAGGATACGCTATATGGAAGTATTTTACAACGTATTACTAAAACAGCTATTCATGAAATAATTTGATAAAATGCCTCAATTAAAATAAACTAAAACTTAAAATTTAACCGTGCATTAATTTGCCTGCCGGTTAAATAATTCGGCACTCCATATTTTGTTCCATATACATCACTCACCCATATATATGAGACTGTGTTGTTGACCTGAAAAAGATTGAACACATCTAGCGAAAATGACAGAGATTTAAAATGATTGAAAAACTTTATTCGTGATTTTTTAGGGCTGTCCTCATCAATAAACTGCTTGGTAAAACCAATATCAACGCGCCTGTAAAATGGAAAGCGGTAGGTGTCTTTGTACCTGTCGTTTCCTGGTGGGCCGGTTGGTAATCCTGTACCGAACACCAGTGTCATGTGCATTTTGTATGACGGAAACTTTGGTAAATAATCAGAAAAGAAAATGGAAAAGGTTGCGCGCTGGTCTGTTAAACGTGGTAAATAACCCGGAATAACTTTTTGTGTATCAGCCACAGTTTGGTTAACGGTATATGGATAAATTTTTTCTCCATCGGTATTGTAATAGATGTAATACAAATCATTGGCAATGTCTTCTTCTGTTTTTAAGAACGATAAACTTGCCCAACTCTCTGCATCAGGAACAAATTGTCCGTTAATACGAAAGTCAATTCCTGTTGCATAACCTTTACTAATGTTATCGCCAAAATATCTGATGCGGATATTGTCAACTTTATAAGGAACAAGTTTGCTTAAAGATTTGTAGTAAGCTTCTGTTACAAATTTAAATTCGCGCCCCCATGCTAAAAAATAATAATCGGTGCCTGCAACAAAGTGAATGGATTGTTGCGCTTTTACATCTGTATTTATTTCGCCCTTAATATTTTTTAATTCTTTATAAAGTGGCGGCTGGTAGTACATGCCCGTTGCAAAGCGGAAATTAAAATTACGTTTCCATTTTGGCTGGTAGCTGTATGCAACACGCGGAGTTATGATAAACTGTTCGTTTAAATCCCAGTAAGAAAAACGTGTGCCTATGGTTAAACTGCTTCGTGATGAATCGTTAAACGTAAATGTGTTTTGCACAAAGCCACTGTAGCGCGATGATTCAATATTGTTCTTCTGATAAATAACGTCCTGCAACAAGAGTAAAGGTCGTGGGTCTTGAGTAGAGTCTCCGGGTGTGTCGGGAGGATGAGGCAAAGAATAACCTGCAGAATCAATGTAGTTCCATTCGCTTATTTCATCTCTAAAACTTTCGTGAGAATAACGGATGCCCCATTGCAATTGCGAATTTTTTGAATAGTCGAAAATGCCTTTGTGCTCGCCACTGTAAATTTCGCCACGCAACTCATTTCGGGCATGATTTAAAAAGGAGCCAACTCCTAAATTAAATTTTACTTCGCCAAATCCATCGGCAGCGGGGTCTTTCTCCAACTCATCTAAAAAATACTGACCGAGAATATCAAACGTTTCATCTTCTAAAGTTTGAAAAGAAGATGCAATAAATTTTAAACGCAGCTTGTCATTTGGGTTGTGTGCAAATGTAAGTGCCGATGTTGATGTGGTAAACGCATCAACCTCTTGCCCTTCAAAATAAACGGTTAAGCGCAATGCCTGACTTACAGTACCAAAATCTGTTGAGCGGTTTTCTGGAACCACGTTGTATTTACTGCTTGATAAATTTCCAAGAAAAGAAATGGTTGATTTTTTACTGATGTCGTAATTAACGTTGGCTTGTACATCGTAAAAAGATGGTTTGTATTCGCCTTTTGTATCAAGTGTGCCAAGAAGGTAAGTAGTGGTTTTATTTCTTGCGCCAACCAGGTAATTAAGTTTTTTATTTATTGATGCGCCTTCAATCATCAGGCTTCCTCCAAGCAAACTCAAACTTCCTTTTACGCCAAACTTTGTTGGCTTGCGATAACGAATGTCTAATGCCGATGACATTTTATCGCCATAAGCTGCATCAAAACCACCGGCAGAAAACTTTATTCCTGAAACCATATCAGAATTAATAAAAGTTAATCCCTCCTGAAAACCTGAGCGCACCAACTGCGGGCGATAAATTTCTACATCGTTAACATAAACCAAGTTCTCATCATAATTACCACCGCGCACACTGTACTCGCTACTTAATTCATTGTTTGAAACAACAGGACCGAGCGTTTTTAAAATTCCTTCAAAGTTGAGCGAGGGGTTGGGTATTTCATCCAGCTTCTTATAATCTATGCGCATGATTTGCTGATTGCGGTCTTTTTTATCAATAATGTTTACAACGCCTATATCGGTAGATGCGGGCATCATGTTTTTATTGATGGTTTTTTGTTCACCGCTTTGCAGATTAAGCGTAACTACTATTGGTTTTTTGCCTAGAAGGTTAAATACTAATTGTATTTCTATATCAGCCGGGACTTTAAGGGAATAGCTTCCATCTTCGTTGCTAACAGTGGCATATTGTGTACCGCTAATGCCAATACTCACAGCAGCCAATGGTTTTTTATTTTCATCAAGCACAATTCCACTTACGGTAGCTGTGTTTTGACCAAACAAATTTGTAGAGAAAATAAAGAAGAAAAAAATCAGAAAAAGATTTTGCATTTATTTTGGTAAGGAGATTTGAGGTTTTGGTTTTGTGTTAGCCCCACCCCTGCCTATCGGTAGGCAGGCTAGCCCTCCACGAAGGGGGGAAATAGCAGTGTGCGTTATCTTATTTGAATACTTTATTTTTTTTCTGCAATTAATAATTCATAATTCAGCAACTAGCCTGACGGCAGTCAGGTTCATAATTTCCTCAATCCTCTTTCTTCTTAAAATCTCCGCGCTTCCAGGCTTCAATAAAATTAGCCCAGGCAATTGGGTTTAATAAATTGTTGGGAGGAAGTTGCCCGGCATAATACAACCTGTTTTGGCGTTGTTGCATTGCATACTTGTAATTCATGCTTCCGTCCATTTCAATTTTATTCATTTCCTCGCGCATTTCTTCAATAGCAAGATTGCGTTGTGCATGTGCCAAATCATCATCCGGAATTTTTAAATCTATAAATGCCTGTTTAAACTGCTCGCGCGAGGGCCAAGGATAAATAACGGCCTGCTTAAGTGTAATAGTGTCACCAATTAAAACTTGTATGAGTGAGTATCGGTCTTCGGGCAATGAATCAGGTATATGGTAAGAAGTTTTTTTGTAGCCGAGTGCTTTAAATTCTATTTCATCTCCTTTTTGTGCAACCAAAGAAAAGAAACCAAAAAAATCGGATACGGTGCCACGGTTAGAATTCTTAATCATTAAACTTGTGTAGGGAACTGGGCTTAAACTATCACCGGTTAAAACTACACCGCTTAGCTGAATTAAATTTTTACCTGGCTTTTCGGTTTGAGAATACGCAGCAAAAAGTGCAACAGTAAGCGCAGCAGTTAAAAACAGTTTTTTAATCATCAAGCCAAAAATAAAAATTAGATTATTGAAACGGAGTTTGGCTTATGTTATTGTTATGAATTTTTTTTTGGAAATATAACTTTGGAAAGCTTTAAACTTAAGAAAGTTGCATTATAGCTTTACAATTTTTTTATTGTAGTTAAAAATAGCTTCCTTGTATTTAACTATATAAATTCCGGAAGGTAAGTTTGCTAAGTTTAGAGTGGTTTGCAAGTCAGTGGTTTTAGCCGCCAGTACTTCCTTACCAATGGCATTAAATAATTTAATTGTTTTGTTTGCAGCAGTTCCTTTTACAGTTAATATGTTATTTGCAGTTGATATTATTTGAATGGAATTGGAACCATTGCTATTTAAAACCGATGATGGTGTGCAGGAAGGAGCGCTGAAATTACTAACGTTTACATGAGTAAAAAGAGTAGGGTGTGAGTTGGCAAATTGAGAAGAAAGTGTAAAACAAAAATTATCACCCTGCACGACATTAACCGTTGCAGCTCCGCCATAATATGTATTAAGAGTTAAATCGGTTGCAACATTATTCAGACAGTAGCCAAAAGGTTCGGCTAATAGCGTAGCATTATTACCACCGGTCCATGTCCAAATAAACATAATTGTACCCGTTGAAGGAACAGTAATGCAGGTTTTTACATTTCCATTTGCTGTTGGGCTGCAACCTAATCCAGCGGTGCCATTTCCATTTTGATCGGTATCTGCAATAATGTCGAAATAATTAGAAGTAGTATAAACGCTTCCATTTGTATTGGTGCTGCTTACTGTCCAGTTAGACGGAGCGTAACAATTTACAAATTGTGAGCTAGCAATTTTTATTGTAAGAACCAGCAACAGTAAAAGGCAAATTAGTCTTTTCATTTTAAGGATAGAACAGGGATATTATTTTTTCAATTTGTTGATTTTATTGTCTAAATAAATCAGGTAACCAAAAATTACGGCAAACAAAATGCATACAACAGCTATTACAACATAGATTTTTCCATCTTGTCTAAAAGCATCAGCCATTTCTACATCTTGTGCAGTAGTAATTTTGCTTATAACAACAAGCATAACAAATAACAATAGTTTCTTTAAGTAACTACTCATCTTTTACTCTTTCAATTGTTTTAATTTTAATTTTCAATTGCATAATCCATATGCCCAATAAAGTCCAGCCTATAACAGCAGGATAAAATACCTTTCGCATGTTTGCATCTAAATCGTAAGTGCTAAAGCCGGGGTTGCCGCCATTGCCGGGGTGAAGCGAATCTGTCATTCGGGGCAACACCATAATAAATACCATCATTAATGTGAAAGCAAAAATTGCATATACGGAGGATATGCGTGCACGCTTTGTTTCATCTTCTATAGCATTGCGCAAAATAAAATAGGCAGTGTAAACCAGCAATGTTGCTGCTGCTCCATTTAGCTTTGCATCATTAACCCAAAAGGCGCCCCAGGTATTTTTCGCCCAAATCATTCCGGTTAAAATTCCAATAATACCAAACAGCATACCCACCTTNNACAGCATACCCACCTTTGCCGACATTTCGGCAACGGTATCGTTAAGTGCCAATGGCTTGTTCAAATATTTAATGCTATATACTAAACTAACGGTCATTAATATTATCATGGCAAACCACATGGTTACATGAAAGTAAAGATTGCGAATAGTTTCGTTAAGTATTGGTAGTGCCGGAACAGGTCCTAGAAAGCCTTCAATTAAAGTGTAAAGGATTAATGCAATGCACAACCATTTCCACCAGCTTAATTTAAACATCTTTTAAAAAATTATTCGCGCCAAAGGTATGGAAATAACAAGTAAGCCAAAGCCAGTATGAGCACATTGAGGCAGAGCAATAAAATAAAATATGGTTGATTGACGGACCATGCCAATCCATCAATAGCATTTTTAGAAAAGCGAATGGTAACAGTTAACACCGGTAACAAAACCGGAAAGCCAAGCACAGCAAGTAAGGCCGGGTTATTGGTGGCGCGAGAGGCAATAGCACTTATCATGGTTAAGCACGATGAAAATGATACACTGCCGAGCAATAATGCGATGGAGAATTGCCAACAACTTTGCACCGGGTTGCCCAGAAAAAAAATAAATATAAGCGAGCCCGTTGCAGCCAACACAAACATAAGGGCTGCATGGTAAGTAATTTTAGATACTATAATATGATTGGGGCTCAAAAAACTGTAATAGAAAAGTTGTAACGCTTTACTCTCAGCCATAAAACTCTTTGCAATAGCATTAATGGCAACAAAAAGAATAATTATCCAAAACAGCGCATTCCAAGTGGGTATATCAATAACATTCTTAAAACTTAGGTAACAAATAAACACTGTGGCAAAAACATACATGAGCATACCACTAAGTGCCGAACGGCTGCGCCAATCGTATCGGTATTCTTTAATTATGAGTGAAAATATTTTAGAGGTGTTTTGCACGGGGTAAAATTAGTAATTAGTCTTTAGTTCAGAGCTAGGAACTTGCACGATGCAAACCTTTGGCTACTGACACACTACTACCAACACTGAACTCCCAAATCCAAACTATCATTATTTTTGCTGAAAATAATTTTAGATGAGTTACGCTGTAGATATACTTGCTTTTGGTGCACACCCCGATGATGTGGAACTATCATGCGCAGGTACCTTAATAAAGCATATTAAACTTGGCTACTCGGTTGCAATTGTTGATTTAACAAGGGGGGAGTTGGGTACTCGTGGCAGTGCAGAGTTAAGAGATAAGGAAGCTGCGGAAGCTGCAAAAATTATGGGTGTTAAATACCGCGAGAACCTGAACATGCGCGATGGTTTTTTTGTAAATGACGAGCAACACCAGTTTGCCGTGGCGCGTATGATAAGAAAGTATAAACCCCGCGTTGTTTTTTGTAATGCCATTGAGGACAGGCATCCTGACCATGGCAAGGCAAGTAAATTAGTGAGTGATGCATGCTTTATTGCCGGATTAGTTAAGGTAAAAACGGAGCTCGAAGGTGTTGAACAAACCGCCCACCGACCTACATCCGTTTATCATTATATTCAAGACAGATACCTTAAGCCCGATGTTTTAGTTGATATAAGTGATGAAATGGAACAGCGAATGAATGCCATTAAAGCATACTCATCGCAATTTTATAATCCTGACTCGGTGGAACCGGGTACGGCTATATCATCTAAAGAATTTATGCAAATGCTTGAATCGAGGCCGGCAGAATGGGGTAGAATTATTGGTGTAAAATATGCCGAAGGGTTTACGGTGGAAAGACTCATAGGTGTGGAAAATATTTTTTCTATTATGTAAAAAGAAAAAGCCGCATGATTATAATGCAGCCTTTTAACTAACCCTAACCTGAAATTTATTTTAATTAAGTGCCGATGCTGTTATGCGAAAATCGTAATCGTTTCCGCGCTGAAGCATCATTACAAAACGTGCAGTAGTGGTTACCGGCTGCCCGTTGGCAAGTGTGGTAACAGTCATTTTACCCATTTGGTAAACAAACTTACCACTGCCGCCAATTTCTGTTGCTTCTATTTTTAAATCCTTGCGGTTTTGCAGGCTCAAAAAATATTCGCTTAGCTGTTTGCGCCCTTTTAACTCTGTGCCATCTTGCAATATAAGTGTGGCATCGTCATTATAAAACTCTCCTATTTTTAAAAGGTCGTTTTGTGTAAAGGCTGTTTCCATTTTTTTGTTTACTGCAAGCACTTCCGTTTTTGTTTCGGGGGTAATGCCGGGTTTAACTGTTACTGCTTCTTGTGCTTTTGCACTGTTAATGGTAAGGGCAATGGTTAATGCCGCTACTGTTAATTTAATTTGTTTGTTCATGATTTAACTTCTTTAAATTGTTTGTACTACTTGGTTTGTTTGTGTTTGTTTAATGGTATTAGCTTGTGTAATATGGGTAAGACGTTTGTACTTTTTTAAAAGTTACAGGTGCGGATTTTTTTTCTTTTAGTGATTGTATTTGATACTTTTTTACTTGACCAGATGCTTCTCATCTATTTTATCGGTTTTAATATGTATGCCTTCTTTATTGATTTTGATTTTATAATCGCCATTTTCAATTTTTTCTTTTGTGGTGTCGTCTACTCCATTAATCTGAATGCCGTTGTGATCAATTTTAATATCAACATTCTCATCATTAGAATGTATGGGTCGGGTTCTTATTCGGCTTCTGCCGCCTACGTTGGCATCGGGGTCGTTTTCAAAATCGTAATCGGTGCATTTGAGGCCGGCTTCGGTCATCATCCAATAGTGTCCGCCCATATTGCCATCCCATGTATCGGTAACATTTTTTAAGTCGTAAAAAATGCTTTCCATTCCTTCGTCAATAAATATTTGTTTGCCAACGGGTATTCTTAAAACTAATTTTACCTCTTGCCCGTGAAACTTGTCGCCTTTTTTTACGGGCATGTATTCGCTAAACATAATTACCGAATCGCGCTGCTCGAGGTTGTAAGTGATTTTTTCGGCATTGCTTAAAGCATCTTTCCTGGTAGGGCCATGAGCTGATGCAATTTGCACGAGTTCGAAATTATTGCCGGCTGCACGCTGCACATCAAAGTCAACATTATCGCCATCTATATAAAAATCGTCACCGGTGATGTATGAATCGTTGTTTTTGCCAAATATGGTAATGGTGGCACCTTTGTCATCATCAATGTTATCGTTTTCCATTAATTTTAAATAGAGGGTATCTGCTTCGGGTTTCAGCAACGGTATGTTTGTGCGTATTTTTTCTTCGTGCGAGTAATCTTTGGCAACATTAACGCCTACTATAAACCCAATGGCTACACCTGCAATCCACAGCACCAGAGCAGACATATTTAGCATACGGTTGCTGTGTTTGAGTTTGAAAACCATTTTTACCAAACCGTAAATAAGCATGATGGTGGGCACGCCAAATACGAGTATGATGGCTACAATGCTCCAGAATTGCTGGCTTGAGGTAAGGAAGTAATCGGTAATATATACCGGTATGCTTATACCC
>CXWJ01005247.1_pt1 | contig 15547 bp, 10 predicted proteins | sample 590841 | NCBI WGS metagenome assembly CXWJ01 (sample SAMEA3498367, study PRJEB10139) | wastewater metagenome | biome: wastewater treatment plant; material: activated sludge | place: Austria | collected 2015-01-21 | reverse complement strand
CTAAGAAGCTCACGCAAAGGCGCGAAGGGGCAAAGGACGCCAAGAAGCGTTCATTCCTTTTCTTATGCGCTTTTGCGAACCTTAGCGCCTTTGCGTGCGCTTTCCCTCTCTGGAGATAACATGCGCGTACCGCTATCGTGGTTAAGAGAATACGTCGACATCGACCTGCCCGTGTCGGAGCTGGCCGAGCTATTGACCAACGCCGGGCTGGAGGTGGAGAGCATCGACCTCATTGGCCTGCCCGGCGCAGAGCTGGAGTGGGACCGGGAGCGGATCGTCCTGGCCCAGGTGCTCAAGGTGGAGCAGCACCCCGACGCCGACCGCCTGGTGCTGGCGACCGTCGACTATGGCGCGGCCGAGCCAAAAGTAGCCGTGACCGGCGCGCCCAACCTGCTGCCCTACGTCGGCCGCGGCGATGTGAGCGGCGAGAATCTCTACGCCCCCTACGCTCTCGAAGGGGCCACCCTCTACGACGGCCACAAAGACGGGCGCGTCAAGGCCAGGCTCAAGGGCCGCCCCCTGCGCGGCATCTACAATGACTCCATGCTCTGCTCCGAGAAGGAGTTGGGTATTAGCGACGAGCACGAGGGGATTATTCTCGTGCGGGGTGATGAATTGAGAAGCGCAGGGGAGCAAAGGAGTGGGGGAGCGGGGGAGAATCTGCCGGCACTTTCTTCCTCCCCTGCTCCCCTGCTCCCCCGCCCCCCTGCTCCCGGTACGCCGCTCCAGGATATATGGGGCGACGCCGTGCTGGAGATCGCCATCCTGCCCAACACCGCCCGGGCCACATCGATCATCGGCGTGGCCCGCGAGGTGGCGGCGCTGACCGGTCGCCCGCTGCGCCAGCCGAGCTATGACGTGGTCATGGACGGGCCGCCGCTCGACGGCCGCATCACCATCACCACCGCTGAGCCGGCGCTTAACCCGCGCTTCGTCGCCCTGCTCATCGAGGGCGTGCGCCAGGTTCCCAGCCCCTACTGGATGCAGTACCGCCTGCGGCTGGCCGGACAGCGGCCGATTAACGTCGTCGTCGATATCAGCAACTACGTCATGCTCGAAGTGGGCCAGCCCAACCACACCTTCGACTACGACGTGCTGCGTCGCCGCGCCGACGGTTACGCCCCCGACGGGCCGATTCACATTCACACCCGCCTGCCCCAGCCGGGCGAGACGGTGACGACCCTCGACGGCGCGACGCGCAAGCTGGAACCGTACACCATCCTCGTCACCGACCCGGCCGGCAACCTGTCCATCGGCGGCATCATGGGCGGTCGGGAGAGCGAAATCGGCGACACGACGACCAACGTCCTGCTCGAAGCGGCGGCGTGGAACTTCATCAACATCCGCCGCAGCGCCAACGCCCTCGACCTCCACAGCGAGGCGGCCTACCGCTTCGGCCGCGGCGTGCCACCCAGCCTGGCCCTGCTGGGGGCCAAACGGGCCGCCGAGCTACTGCGCACCCTGGCCGGCGGCACGGTGGCGCACGGGATCATCGACACCTATCCCCACCCCACCGCGCCGGTGGTCATCGACCTCGACCCGGCCTACGTTCGCAAGCTGAGCGGCCTCGACCTGTCGGCCGACGACATCGCGGCGCTGCTGGGTCGGCTGGAGTTCACCGTCGAGCCAAACGGGGAGCGGCTGCGCGTGATCGCCCCCGACCATCGCCTCGACATCGAAGGGGCGCACGATCTCGTCGAAGAGGTCTGCCGCCTCTACCGCTACGACCGTATCCCCTCGACCCTATTGGCCGACACACTGCCGCCCCAGCGGCGCAACGTCGCGCTGGAGCGCGAAGAGCGGCTGCGCGATCTGCTGGCCCAGCTCGGCTTGCAGGAGATCTGGAGCTACCGGCTGACAGGCATCGGCCGCGAGGCCCGGCTGCTGCCCGGCAGCCCGCCCGATGACCGCCCCTACGTGACGCTGAGCAACCCACCCGCGCCCGACCGCAACGTCATGCGCCACAGCGTCCTGTCGTCGGTGCTCGACGTAGCCGCGGCCAACAGCCGCCACGCGCCGCGCATCGCCCTGTTCGAGATCGGTCCCGTCTTCCTGGCCGGTGAGGATGGCCCGCTGCCCGAAGAGCGGACGCGGTTGGCCATTGTTCTGACCGGCCGGCGGCAGTTGGAGGGCTGGACCGATGGCGCGCTGCCGGCGGTGGACTTCTATGATTTGAAGGGTATTCTCGACGCCCTCTTCGCCGCGCTGCACCTGGCCGTGACCTTCGAGGCGGCCGGCCACCCCAGCTATCGTCCCGGCCGCACAGCGCGGCTGCTCGTCGACCAGCAACAGATCGGCCTCATGGGCGAGTTGCACCCCGGCGTCGTCAAGGCGTACGATTTGCGCGTCGAGCGCGACCAGCCGGTGCTGGCCGCCGACATCGACCTCGACTCCCTGCTGGCGCTCATGCCCGACAGTCACAAGTACGCGCCGCTGTTGACCTATCCACCGGTGCGCGAAGACGTGGCGCTGGTCGTCGATGCCACGCTGCCGGCGGCATCCGTCGAGGCGGCACTGCGGACCGCCGGCGGGACGCTGCTGCGCGAGGTGGCTCTGTTCGACGTGTACCAGGGGGGGCAGTTGCCGCCGGGCAAGAAGAGCCTGGCCTATCACCTGACCTTCCAGGCCCCAGACAAGACGCTGACCGACGCCGACGTCTCGCGCCAGCGCGGCCGCATCTTGCGCCTGCTGGAGCAACAGCTCGGGGCGACTTTAAGAGGTTAGAAACCACCGATTACGCACGGCTGAGGACAGCCGTGCGTAATCGGTGGTTCGCTTTCTGAATATGTCTGCATTGCTGCGTTCGCTCATTCGCGCCTTCGTGCGGCTGCTGTTCCGACTGGCACTGCGGCTGGAGATCGAGGGGCGGGAACACCTGCCGCCGGGCGGCCCGCTGGTCATCATCGGCAACCACTTCAGCATCTTCGAAGCGCCGCTGCTGATGGTCTTTCTACCCTATGGCGACCGCATCACCTGGCTGGCGGCAACGGAGCTACAGGAGTCGCGCATCCTGAAGGCGCTCATCCGGCTATTCAACGTCATCCCCGTCTGGCGCGGCCAGCCCGACCGGGCGGCGCTGCGGCGAGCGTTCGACTGGCTGGCCGGGGGCGGGCTGGTGGGCATCATGCCCGAGGGGGGCGTCGATGAGTCGCTGCGCCACCTGACGCTGGCCGGGCAACAGACCACCCTCCACGGTGGTCCCAACGCCCGGCTAGACGCCCAACTCATCACCCCCCGCCCCGGCGCGGCCTATCTGGCCGTGCGCAGCGGCGCGCCCGTCTTGCCCACGGCCTGCCTGGGCACAGAGCGCATCCTGTTGAACCTGCGCCGCCTGCGCCGGACGCCGGTGCGGCTCATCATCGGCCCCGTCTTCGGCCCGCTGGTCGTCGACGAGTCGCTGAGCAAGGCCGAGCGTCGCGCCCAACTGGACGAGCTGGGGCACGAGATGATGCGCCACATGGCCGCCCTGTTGCCGCCCGAAAACCGTGGCCCTTTCTAGATGAGTATGAACTATATGAGTATGAACCATTAGGTATATTCAACCCGGCGCGTTTGACACACTATGACCCATATGCTATTGTAAGCGCCAATATCATTGCATAGTCAACAAGCTGTCACCTACGCAACACTGCACCACAGGGGAACCATGACCAGCAGGGGGCATCTCTACAACCTGATCAAGGAGTCATTCCTGTTGCTCGATTTCGGCGATCGGGGCCTTTTCGTCCAATTTGGACTCTCCATCTCGCGTTACTACGCACTGCACCACATCGCCGCCGACCCCGGCCTCTCTCCCAGCCGCCTGAGTCAATTGATGTTTTGCGACAAGAGTAATATCACCCGCCTGCTCCAGGGGCTGGAGGGTGACGGCTACATCGAGCGCCACCAGCACGAACAGGATGGGCGCATCCAGCGGCTCTACCTGACTGAAACCGGCCACCATTTGCACAGCCAAGCCTGCGCGGCCCACCTCTGCTCGATTGAGCGGCGCTTTGCCGTGCTGCCCGAGCCGACCACCGCCCAGTTGGCAGCAACGCTGACTGATCTCAATCGTGCGCTGGCAGATACCTTATCCGGTAGTTAATGATTGCTACTGTTTTTTTGGATTCATTGTATACTCGGCTGCCAGCACCATTCGGATGGCAGCGATGGAGGTGATAGATCGAGTAAAGCGCCGATCGTTTACACGAAGCCAAATCCGAATCGATGCGGACGCCCGCATGGGCATTGTTGACAATTTCCAAAAGTGAGGAGACTGATGAAAAACACCAAGTGGTATCTATTGATCGTCGTGCTGCTTCTGGGCACGATGGCCCTCGTCGCCTGTGGCGGCGGGACCGAGACGACCGAACAACCGGTCGCCACGGAAGCGGCCGAAGAAGTGATGGCTGAGCCGACCGAGGAAGTGATGGCTGAGCCGACCGAAGAAATGATGGCTGAGCCGACCGAAGAAGTGATGGCTGAGCCGACCGAGGAAATGGCTGAGGAAATGGCCGGCGAGATGACCCTGGCCAGCGACACCAGCAAGTCCATCGCCACGCTGCTGAGCGAGGACCCGAACTTCAGCACCCTGGTCGCGGCCATCACCGCGGCCGAGATCGCTGAGCCGGGCCCCGACGCTCCCGTCACCATCTTCGCCCCGACCAACGCCGCCTTCGAGGCGCTGCCGGAAGGCATGGTGGACGAGCTGCTGGCCGACCCGGCCGGCGACCTGACCCGCATCCTGCAGTACCACCTCGTCAACGGCGCCGTTAAGGCCGCCGACGTGACGGCCGATGAAGATGGCTTCGTCGACACCCTGGCCGGCGAGCCGCTCGACCTGGCCGCCCTGGGCCTGGTGGCCACCGACATCGAGGGTTCGAATGGCGTTATCCACGTCATCGACGCCGTCCAGGTGCCGCCGACCATCGCCAACGCCGCCCGCGCCGAGGAACTGGCCGCCGCCGGCACGCCCGTCATCCGCATCTGGGCCGACAACCTGCGCATGCCCGCCCTGCGCCAGGTCGAAACGACCTTCGAGGAAGAGTACGGCGTCGAGTTGCTGCTGGAGCAGGTTGGCTTCGGCGACATCCGCCGCCTGATCTCCACCGCCGGCCCGGCCGGCGAAGGCCCGGACATCATCATCGGCGCTCACGACTGGCTCGGCGAGCTGTATGCCGGCGGTCTGATCAGCGCCATCGACCTGGGCGACCGCACCAGCGAGTTTGCCCCGGCGGCCATCCAGGCCTTCACCTACGCCGGTGACCTGTACGGCATGCCCGTCAACACCGAGAACGTAGCCCTGTTCATCAATACCGATCTGGTGCCCGAGTGCCCGGCGACGTGGACGGAGGTCTATGAGATCTCCAGCGAACTGCACACGGCCGACGCCGAGCAGTACGGCTTCGTCCGCATGGAAGGCGACCCGTACCACTTCTACCCGATCCAGACCGCCTTCGGCGGCTTCATCTTCGCCCGCGACGAGCAGGGCAACTATGACCCGACGCAAGTCGGTGTGGGCGACCCCGGCTCCATCGCTGCGGCCGAGTGGTATGAGACCATGGTGACGGAAGGCCTGCAGCCCCCGGCCATGGACTGGGACACGATGCACCTGTGGTTCGAGTCCGGCCAGGCGGCCATGCTGGTCACCGGCCCGTGGGTCACCGACCGCATCGTCGAGTCCGGTGTGCCCTTCCAGATCTGCGACATCCCCGGCGAGACCGAGGAAGCCGGCCGGCCGTTCCTGGGCTCGCATGGTTTCATGATCAGCGCCTTCGCCAAGGATCCGCTCCTGGCGCAGATCTTCCTGACCGAGTTCGTGGCCACGCCCGAAGTGATGATGGCCATGTACGAAGGCAACCCGCGTCCGCCGGCTTTCCTGGAGACGCTGGACGCCGTCGAGGATGAGTACATCACGGCCTTCGGCCGCGCCGGCGCCAACGCCGACCCGATGCCGGCCATTCCCGAAATGGCCTCCGTCTGGGACGCCTGGGGCAACGCCGTCGTCATCATCTCGCAGGGCGCGGATACGGCGGTGAACGCCTTCACCAACGCCCAGCAGCAAATCGTTACCGCCATCAGCGGCGGCTAATGAGTGAGTAGCCAATCACGGCGGCCTCTCGCACGAGAGGCCGCCGTGATTGTTTTCTGAGGTTTGTGGCCGGGCGGCGTGCCCTCTCCGCCCGGCCCTTCCGGCGGTTGCGGTTCCTGTCTTCTGGGCAGGGCCGGCCGGGGCACATTATCAAGGCATGGAAGTAACCATGAGGGAGGAAATTCATGGCTGCCATCGACGTTCAACCGGACAAAGGCCAGTCTTCCCGACGTGAACGGCCGACGACCGTCACCGGGAGCTTGCTGCGGATTCTTGGCCTGCTCATTTTCGACGCCTTCGCCCTCTTTTTCATCTACTTGCTCCTGTCCGACGGCTACTGGCCACTGGCGGGCATCATCGGGTTTATCACCCTGGTGATGAACTACATCTTCCTGGCCCCGAGCGCCTACCCCATGCGCTGGATGTCCCCGGGGTTGGCCTTCATGCTTTTGATCTCCGTCTACCCCATCCTGTTCACCATCTACATCTCCTTCACCAACTTCGGGGCCAGCAACCTCTTGCCCAAGGTGCAGGTGATCGAGGTGTTGGAGCAGCGCACCTTTTTGCCGGAGGCGGGGGCCACGCTGGCCTATACGGTCTTCGTCAACGAGGCAAACCCGAATGAGTTCGGCCTGTGGCTCGTCGGCGGAGAAGAGCCGTTCTTTGCCACGCCCGGCAGCGAATTTACGGCTGAGGAGATCGGCGCCGGGGCGCTGGATGCCGACGGCGTGCCGGCCAGCATTCCCGGTTGGCGGCCGCTGACGCGGGCCGAGACGGTGCGCAACATCTCGGTCATCAGTGCCACCACGTTCGGCGCCGAGGAGACAGCCGTCTCCTTGACCGGCCGGCTAGGCGAGGCCGCCCAGTTACAGCCGCGCTTCGTCTTCGACGAAGAGCAGGACGCCATGATCGACATGCGCGACGATGTGACCTACTTCGCCGACGCAGCCACGGGCTTCTTCACCACCGCAGACGGCCAGCGCCTCAGCCCCGGCTATCAGGTCAACATCGGCCTCCAGAACTATCAGCGCTTCCTGACCGATCCGTCGTTCCGCGGGCCGCTGCTACGCATCTTCGCCTGGAACGTCACTTTTGCTCTGCTCAGCGTGCTCTTCTCCTTCGCCCTGGGGTTGATGATCGCCATCGTATTCGGCCGCACAATGCCCGGCCAGAGGATCATCAAGTCGCTGTTGATCATCCCCTTCGCCGTGCCCCAGGTCATCACCCTGTTGGTCTGGCGCGGCATCCTGAACCCGCTGGAAGGCGTCGTGCCCAACATGCTGCAGAGCATCTTCAATCAGCCGGTCGGTTGGCCGCCGTTCTTCGCCGACCCGACGTGGGTCAAGGTGGCGCTGATCCTCATCAACGTCTGGCTGGCCTACCCCTACTTCATGCTCATCTCCAGTGGCGCGCTGCAGGCCATCCCAACCGACATGTATGAGGCGGCCGACATCGACGGCGCCGGCGCCTGGGAACAGTTCCGCAGCCTGACCCTGCCGCTGCTGCTGGTGGCCGTTGGCCCGCTGTTGATCTCGTCGTTCACGGTCAACTTCAACAGCTTCAACGTCATCTACCTGTTCAACAGTGGTGGCCCGCCCATGGTCGGCACGGCGTTGCCTGCCGGCCACTCCGACATCCTGATCAGCTACGTCTATAACCTGGCCTTCGGGCGCGGGTTGGCTCTCTATGGCTACGCGTCGGCGATCACGATCATGATCTTCTTCATGATGGTCGTCGTGACGATATTTCAGCATCGCCGGATGGCAACCTGGGAGGAGACGACAAACTAATGGCCGCCGCATCCACCACCAAAACCAGTTCTCTGCAAGCGCTGCGCCAGAGCCAAAAGGCGCGCTTCCGCATCACCCTGGCCTTCAAGTACCTGATCGCCGCCGTCGTCCTGATCTACTCGCTCTTCCCAATCATCTGGACGATCTCGGCCTCGTTCAGCCCCACGGGCAGCATCTCCGGCCAATCGCTCATTCCCGACCCGCCGACGCTGCGCAACTACGAGCGCATCCTCTCCCAGGATTTCTGGACGTGGATGTGGAACTCGTTCAAGGTCTCGTCCGTCAGCGCCCTTCTGGCGGGGCTGATCACACTCATGTCGGCCTTTGCCTTCTCGCGCTTCCGTTGGGCGGGGCGCAGCCAGTTGCTGCTGGTCATTCTGCTCATCCAGGTGTTTCCGGCCATCCTGGCCATGGTCGCCCTGTTCGCCATCCTGCAACAGATCGGCAACTACATCCCGTTCCTGGGGCTGAACACCCACGGCGGGTTGATCCTGATCTACATGGGTGGCGCGCTGGGTGTCAACGTCTGGCTGATGAAGGGCTTCTTCGACTCTATCCCGCGCGACATCGACGAATCGGGTAAGGTCGACGGGGCGTCGGACTGGCAGATCTTCTGGCGGCTGCTGTTCCCGCTGGTGCGGCCGATCATGGTCGTATCAATGATCCTAACCTTCTTCGGCACCTATAGCGACTACCTGATGCCGCGCATCATGATCACCACGGCCAGCAAGTTCACGCTGATGCTGGGCTTGCAGACGTTCATCGGCGCGAACTACGCCCAGGAGTGGGGCGCGTTCGCTGCCGGGGCGGTGCTGGGGGCCATCCCGATGGTCACTATCTATCTGCTCCTGCAAGACTACATCGTCGGCGGTCTGACAGCCGGAGCGGTGAAGGGCTAAACGATTGCCGTTGCCCGGCTGCCGGATCCATAGCCAAGTAAGAAACCACAGATTTCACAGATTACACCGATTGCGGTCTGTGTAATCTGCGGAATCTGTGGTTTCTTTATTATGCGGAGTAGGAATCATGCGACGTAAAGTCATTCAGCCTCTTTTGCTGGCTACGCTTCTGGCCATCCTTGTCGCCTGCCGCCAGGGGCCGGAAGCAGCCCCCACCCAAGCCCCGACAGCCACCGACGAGACGGCCGCCGCGCCAACCGCCGCGCCGACGAATACGCCCGCGCCGACCGTCGCCCCGCCGCCGGAGCCAACCGCCGCGCCGACGGCTGTGCCCGCTGCCTGCTCGCCCGACGACCCGATTTACCTGGCTATCGTCTGGCACCAGCACCAGCCGGTCTACTTCCAGGACCCGGAGACCGGCGTCTTCGCTCGCCCCTGGGTGCGCCTCCACGCCGCCAAGGACTACGTCGACATGGCCGCCATCCTGCGCGACTACCCCAACGTCAAGGCCACCTTCAACCTGACGCCCAGCCTGCTGCGGCAACTGGAAGCCATCGCCGCCGGAGCCACCGACCTGGCCTGGGAGCATACCCTTGTCCCGGCCGAGGAGTTGACCGACGCACAGAAACAGTTCATCCTCGACCGCTTCTTCGACACCAACCGCCGCATCGTCGCCCGTTTTCCACGCTATCAGGAACTGCTCGACCTGCGCGACAATAGCGACGCCCCCCTGACCGCCTACAGCGCCGACGACTTCCGCGATTTGCAACTGCTGTTCAACCTGGCCTGGACCGACCCCGACTGGCTGGCCGAGGAGCCGCTAGCCTCCCTGGTCGAGAAGGGGGAAGGGTTCAGCGAAGAAGACAAGACGCTTGTTCTCGATGAGCATCTGCGTCTGGTCAATGAGGTCATCCCCCTGCACCGCGAGTTGCAGGACGCGGGGCAGATCGAGATCACGACCACGCCCTTCGCCCACCCCATTCTGCCACTGCTGGTCAACACCGATCTGGCGCTCAAGGCGCTGCCCGAAGCGACGTTGCCCAATCCGCCGTTCATCTGGGGCCAGGACGCCGTGGCCCAGGTAGAGCTCGGCGTGGCCTACTACACCGAACGCTTCGGCCAGCCCCCGCGCGGTATGTGGCCGTCGGAAGGCTCGGTAGCCGAAGAGATGATCAGCATGGTCGTCGCCAGTGGCATCCAGTGGATGGCCAGCGATGAAGGGGTGCTGGCCCATAGCATCAACCTTGACAGCTTCGCCCGCGACGGCAATGAGGTCGTTGTCGAAGCCGACCGGCTCTACCGCCCCTACAACGTCCAGGGGCGCAACGGCGGGCCGGTGGCCATGCTCTTCCGCGACCGCATCATCTCCGACAAGGTCGGCTTCACCTACTCCGGCCTGCCGGGCGAGGCGGCGGCCGACGACTTCATGCACCGCATCCACGCCATCTGTGGCCGGCTCCAGGCATCCGACGCCACCGGGCCGCACCTGGTCTCGGTTATCCTCGACGGCGAAAACGCCTGGGAGAACTACGACAACGACGGCAAGGCGTTCCTCCACGCCCTCTATCAGCGGTTGAGCGACGAACCATCGATCGTTACCGTCACCCCGAGCGAGTTCCTGGCGACTGCGCCGGAGCCGCAGCGCCTCGGCCGCCTGTGGGCCGGGTCGTGGCACAACGCCGACTTCAGCATCTGGATCGGCGAGGAAGAGGAGAACCGCGCCTGGGATCTGCTGCGCGACACGCGCGTCTTTCTGCAAACCTACATCACCGGCCGCAACCGGGACACGGTGACGCCGGAAGCGCTCGACGCCGCCTTTACACAGATGTACATTGCTGAAGGCTCCGACTGGTTCTGGTATCTCGGCTCCGACCAAAGCTCGGCCGACGACGCCTCGTTCGACAGCCAGTTCCGCAACGCGCTGAAGCAGGTCTACGTCGAGTTGGGCACGGAACCGCCAAGCGTCCTGGACGTGCCTATCATTCCCACCGCGCCGGCGTCGGCCGATCGGCTGTCCGGCGGCCTGCTGTCACCGCTGGTCGATGGCGTGGCCACGGTCGGCGAATGGGATGCCGCCGGGGCCTATATCGCCACAGGCGGTGTGATGGCCACAACCCCGGCGTTCGCGGAGATGGCCTACGGCTTCGACGCGCGCAACCTTTACCTGAAGACAACGCTTAACCCCGACTTCACGCTGCCGGCGGCGGCGACGATCGAGTACTACTTTGGCTCCCCCGCAGGCGGCGCGGTCACCAACTTCAGCCGTAGCGGCGGGCTGTTGGGCTTTGCTGCCAACCGGATGCTGGAGTTGAAGTTCAGCGGCGGGGTGCTGGGCGCAGTGACGTTCTATCAGGCCACGACCGACCGCGTGCCCGATCACTGGGCCGTCGTCGCCGCGGGCACAGCCAACAACGGCCAGGCGGCGTTCGACGTGTCTGACGAGATCGCCGGCGGCGTGGCCGCCGGCGAGGTGATCGAGATCGCGGTACCGCTGGCCGCCTTGGGCAACGCCGACGTCGGCGCGCGCCTGATCGTGCGCGGCATCTATGGCGAGACGATCGAGCGCAACCGCGTTGACGTGGACTTCATCCCGTCACAGGGGCCGGCGGAGCTGGCTGTGCCCGACCTGGGCACGACGGCCGCCCTGCTCGACGTGACCGACCCGACCGGCGACGACACCGGCCCGGGCAGCTACACCTACCCGACCGACGCCGTCTTCCAGCCGGGCAACTTCGACATCACCAACTTCCAGGTGGGCGCCGACGACGAAACCATCGTCTTTCGCTTCACGCTGGCCGGCCCGGTGGATAACCCGTGGGACGGCACGAATGGGCTGTCGTTGCAGACGTTCGACATCTACATAGACCAGGACGGGAACGGCCAGGGGGGCGTGGCCTTGCTGCCCGGCCGCAACCTGGCTCTGAGCGAAGGCGGCACCTGGGACTTCGCCATCACCATCGAAGGCTGGGAGTCGAAGATCTTCGCCCCCGGCGAAGAAGGAGCGACAGAGATAGCCGGGCCGGGCGATTTCGAGGTCATCACCGACCCTGGCCAGCAGAAGGTCACCATCCGCGTGCCCAAGAGCATACTGGGCGACACGCCGGAAGCTTGGCGCTATGCGGCGATGGTCATGAGCCAGGAGGGCTTCCCCAGTAGTGGCGTCCTGCGCGTGCGCGACGTGGGCGTGGCCGCCGAACAGTGGCGCATCGGCGGCGCGCCGGCGGGCAGCACCAACCACACCCGCGTCCTTGACCTGGTCTGGCCGGAGGCAGGGCAGCAGGAGGCATGGCTGAGCGACTTCGCGCCATCGACGGCGGCACAGGGAAGCTTGACGGCCGACGACTTCGCCCGCGTGGAGATGTTGACGCCGGGGCCGTAGGGAAGACAGAACCACAGATTACACGGATTTCTCCCTAAAATCTGTGTAATCTGTGGTTGCATCCGCTCCGCTAACTTGCAGGAGCGCTATGCTATAATAATGGGACTGTTTAAGTACGGAGGCTAATTATGGAGGCACAACTACCAGAAACCCGAATGAAACGACGTTCCTCGCGGCTGGCGCAACTGATTCGCATCTATGAGGCAGGGCAGATCAGCGAGTTAATGGATCGTACCGTTGACAAGCTGCTCTCCGTTGAGGAGACGGAAGCGCGTCAGGACATCGAGGACTTGACTGCTGCTTTGCTCGCTTATGAGGAGCGGTTTGGTATGGCCTCCGAAGCATTTTACCAGCGCTTCGAGGCCGGTGAACTCGGCGATAGGGCCGATTTCATCGAGTGGGCATCATTCTACGATATGCTTCAAAATGCTAAGAAGCGCTTACAAGCTGTGAGTGATGAAGGGTGAAAGTCGGCGAGCATATCTATGAGGTTGAGAAACTCATCGTCAACAGCCCAATCATCCGGTCCTTTCAGATCAAGGAGAGATGGCTACGCCGATTCGACGCTTACATCAAAGTCAGAGTCAACTTGATCGATGACAGCATCCTTGAAATTACACAATTCCTGCACGCGGACGAAGAGAATTACGCTGAGATCAAGCGCTACAATTACCATTGGATGGATTCATCCAATCGCCTGCGACGGCGCTGGGACAATGTGCGTCACTATCCCGATCTGCCGAACTTCCCCCACCATCACCATGACGGCGATGAGAAGAACGTCCTGCCCGGCGAGCCGATGAATCTGTTCAAAGTACTCGACATCATCGCCGAAGAACTCAATCAAAAGAAGACAACCAGCGGCCGACAGTGAGCCGCCAACCCTAGAGCTACTATGAGCGAAACCATCTTTGGCCGCCTGGCCACCGTCGAAGTCCGCAGCCAGTTTGCCCAGATGCGCCTGCAAGGGCTGCAACACCGCCGCCGCCTGTCGCCCGGTTCGCCGCGCGCCGGGGAGCAGCCAGTCGTTACCGTCATCGTCGGGCCAGACTTGCCCATTGACGAGGTCGTCTGCCTGGTCACGGAGCCGGAGGCGGCCGTCGTGCCCCTGCGGCGAATCAAGGTGGAGTGGGATCTGACCCTATGGGCCTACTACGAAATTTGGGAAGCCGCCCTGCCCGCCCACCCGGCAGGCACGCTGGTGCGCTACCAGATTCGCGCCCACGACGAGGACAGCGGCGAGACGTACTGGATCGACGAGGGGGCGCAATATAGCTACGTCGTCGGCGACGCCGGCCCGCCGGCCTGGGCGCTGCCGGCCATCATCTATCAGGTCTTTCCCGACCGCTTCTCGCCCGGCCACGGCCGCGCCTGGAACGCGACAACCCGCCTGTCCGACATCTATGGCGGCACGCTACGCGGCATCATCGACAACCTGCCCTACATCGCCGGGCTGGGCTTCACGGCCCTCTGGCTCAACCCGTTCTTCCCCGACGACACCCACCACGGCTATCACGCCAGCGACTACTTCACCGTCAACCCGCGGCTGGGCACGCTCGACGACGTGCGCGAGCTGGTGGACAAGTGCCACGAGCGCGGCATTCGCCTGCTGCTCGACTTCGTCGGCAACCACTGGGGCAGCCAGCACGCCACCTTCCAGGCCGCGCTGGCCGACCGCAACAGCCCTTACTATGGCTGGTACTACTGGAAGAACTGGCCCGATCAGTACGTGGCCTACTTCGACGTGCCCGATCTGCCCAAGCTCAACGTCGATCACCCCGCCGTGCGCGACCACCTGCTGCGCAGCGTCGGCTTCTGGCTGGGCGACATGAACTTCGACGGCCTGCGCCTCGACCACGCCGACGGCCCGTCGTATGACTTCTGGACCGACGTGCGCGTCGTCGCCCGCAGCATCAAGCCCGACGCGTGGATGTTCGGCGAACTGGTGCGCACGCCGGACCAGCAGCTCAGCTACGCTGGGCTGTTCGACGGCACGCTCGACTTCCTGCTCTGCCAGGCCATGCGCAATACCTTCGGCGCGGGCACGATGAGTCTGACCGCCTTCGACGCCTTCCTGAACCGACACGAGGCGTACTTCCCGGCGCAAAACGCCTTCAGCCGCCCCAGCTTCCTGGACAACCACGACATGAACCGCTTCCTGTGGCAGGCCGGGGGAGACAAGCGGCGGCTCAAGATGGCGGCACTGGTGCAGTTCACGCTCGGCGGCGCGCCCATCGTCTACAACGGCACCGAGGTCGGCGTGACCCAGAAGCGCGGCATCCACGACGCTAACAGCCAGGGGATGGAGGAGTGCCGCCAGCCCATGCTGTGGGGCGACGAACAGGACACCGATCTCTATGCCAACTTCTGGTATCTGAGCCACCTGCGGCGCAACCACCCGGCGCTGTGGCGCGGCGGCCGGCGCACGCTCTTCCTCGACTCGGCCACCCAGACCTACGCCTACGCCCGCGAGGACGGCCACGAGGCGCTGGTCGTCGGCCTGAACATGAGCGACGAACCGCGCACGCTGGTTGTGCCCTACGTCGAGCGCGGAACGAAGATCACCTTCGAGTTGCCGCCCTGGACGGGGGACGTGGCCTCTGTGTAGAATGACCGCCGACGGCCGACTGCCGACTGCCGCCGAAGCAGAATCGGGCTTCCAGAATACAGGTTTTGACGAAGAGTCCTCCCCTAGCCTCTGGTCTGTGGCCCCTGGTCGCTTTTCTGACGGCGGTCGTCCGTCGGCCGTCGGCGGTCTGTTATGTCTCCTCACTGTGGGGTTGTTGCTACTCAGCTTCGGCCTGCGCGTCCATCGCATCGGCGAGCAGCGCGTCTGGTGGGACGAGGGCTGGTCGGTCTGGGCGGCGCGCTTCCCCGTGGCCGACATCCTGCGCGAGACGGGCAACGACGTTCACCCACCGCTGTACTTCGCGCTTCTCCACGGCTGGCGACAGATCAGTGGCGACAGCGAGGCGGGCTTGCGCCTGCTGTCGGCCTATCTGGGCCTGCTGACCGCGGCCGCGACCTATACCCTCGGCCGCGACATGGGCCGCGGGCTGCTGCCGCCGGGCGCGGCGCGGGCGGTGGGGCTGCTGGCGGCGCTGCTGCTGGCTGTGTCGCGCTTCGCCATCGCCTGGTCGCAGGAGATTCGCATGTACGCCCTGGCGACGCTGCTGGGGGTGCTGGCGGTGTGGGCGGCGCGGCGGGTCTGGGCAAGCAGCCGCCGGCGCGACGCGCTGGCCTACGTTCTGGCTGCGACGGCTGGGCTGTATACGCTCTATCTGTTTGCCCTGGTCTGGGCAGCGATCAACCTGGCCTGGCTGGTAGGCGTCTTGCGGCGGAAAGACCCCCTCCCTAACCCTCTCCCCCAGGGCGAGGGAACCAAAGGCCCTCTCGCGCAGAGCGAGGG
>CXWJ01009966.1_pt1 | contig 15564 bp, 10 predicted proteins | sample 590841 | NCBI WGS metagenome assembly CXWJ01 (sample SAMEA3498367, study PRJEB10139) | wastewater metagenome | biome: wastewater treatment plant; material: activated sludge | place: Austria | collected 2015-01-21 | reverse complement strand
GTCCATGTACACCTGCCCGCCGTTGTCGTGGATGATCTTGCAGATCTCGCCGATGGCCGCCTCATAGACGCCGTGGGTCGAGGGGTAGGTGATCATCAGCGCCGCCAGCTTATCGCGGTGCTGCTCGGCCTTGGCCTGCAGGTCGGCCACGTCCACGTTGCCGTGGTCGTCGGTGGCGACCACGACCACTTCCATGCCGGCCAAGGCCGCGCTGGCCGGGTTCGTGCCGTGGGCGCTGGCCGGGATGAGGCACAGGTGGCGGTCGCCCTGGCCGCGGGCGATCTGGTAGGCGCGGATGGTCAACATGCCGGTGTATTCGCCCTGCGCTCCGGAGTTGGGCTGCAAGGAACAACTATCGAAGCCGGTGATTTCCGTCAGCCACGATTCAAGATTGTGGAACAGTTCCTGATACCCCTGGGCCTGATCGAGAGGCGCGAACGGGTGCAGCATGGCGAAGCCGGGTAGGGTGATCGACAGCATCTCGGCCGCGGCGTTGAGCTTCATCGTGCACGAGCCGAGGGGGATCATCGAGTGCACCAGCGAGATGTCGCGGTTTTCCAGCCGCTTCAGGTAGCGCATCATCTCCGTCTCCGACAGGTAGCTGTTGAAGACGGGATGGGTCAGGAAGTCGCTCTCGCGGCGGAAGGGGGCGTCGTAGTCGAGGGTTACGCCGTCGGCCAGGCCGGCGATGTCGATCTCGCCCTCTTGCGCGCCGAAGACGGCCAACAACGCCTCCAGATCGGCCACGGTGACCGTCTCATCGAGGGCCACGCCGACGCCGGTCGTGCCGTAATAGCGCAGGTTGATGCCGTGACTCAGCGCCGCGCCGCGCAGTTCGATGTCGCTGCGCCGGCCGCCGCTGATGGCCAACGTGTCGAATACCGCCGGCGCGCCCTGATTCACCTGATAGCCCATTTGCTTCAGCCCCGCGGCCAGCACGCCGGTCAGCAGCCGCACGCGGGTGGCGATGCGCCGCAGCCCGACCGGGCCGTGGTAGACGGCATACATGGCGGCCATGACGGCCAGCAATACCTGCGCCGTGCAGATGTTGCTGGTGGCCTTCTCGCGGCGGATGTGCTGCTCGCGGGTGGTCAGCGTCAGCCGGTAGCCCTTCTTGCCGGTGGCGTCGATGGTTACGCCGACCAGCCGGCCGGGCATGATGCGCTTGTACTCGTCCTTGGTGGCAAAGAAGGCGGCATGCGGCCCGCCGTAGCCCATCGGCACGCCGAAGCGCTGGCTGTTGCCCAGGGCCACGTCCGCGCCCCATTCGCCCGGCGGTGTCAGCAGCACCAGCGCCAGCAGATCGGTCGCGGCCACGACCAGCGCCCCGGCCTTATGGGCCTTCTCGGCATACGCGCGGTAATCGTAGATGTCGCCGTTGGTGGCCGGGTATTGCAGCAGCACGCCGAACGTCGCCTCGGCGAAGTCGTACTCCTCGTGGTTGCCGACGACGACCTTGAAGCCGAACGGTTCGGCGCGGGTGCGGACGACAGCGATGGTCTGCGGGTGGACGAGTTCGGAGACGAAGAAGACGTTGGCCGTGGAGCTGCGCGGCATGGCCCGGTGGCAGAGGGTCATGGCCTCGGCCGCCGCCGTGGCCTCGTCCAGCAGCGAGGCGTTCGCGATCTCCAGGCCGGTCAGGTCGGTGACCATCGTCTGGAAGTTGATCAGCGCTTCCAGGCGGCCCTGCGAGATCTCCGGCTGGTAGGGGGTATAGGCCGTGTACCAGCCGGGGTTCTCCAGCACGTTGCGCTGGATGACCGGTGGGGTGATCGTGCCGTGATAGCCCATGCCGATGAACGAGCGGTAGACTTTGTTTTTGGCGGCCATGCGGCGCAATTCTTCCAGCACGCCCGACTCGCTGCGCGGCGGGTCGAGGGCCAGATAGCCGTCCATGCGGATGATGTCGGGGATGGCCTGATCGATCAGTTCATCGAGCGAGTTCAGGCCCAGGGTGCGCAGCATCTTGGTCACGTCATGGCTGCGCGGCCCGATGTGGCGCTTCACAAAGCGGTCGGCGGGCAGCAGCAAATCGCGGTTGCTCAGGTGAATGGCCCCATTGCCGCGTTCTTCATCCTGGGCCTCGATAATATCCTGCCAGTTGGCGCGGGGAGTGGTAGTCATAGGATTCTCCAAGTGATAACGAATTAGGAATTAGGAATTACGAATTAGGAATAACCGTGCTTCCCAATTCTTAATTCCTAATTCCTAATTCGTAATTCCTAATTGATTAGTGTTCGCGCGTGGCGCAATACGCCTCATAGGCCGTCGCGTCCATCAGCTTGTCCACCTGGGACGGATTGCTCATGGCGATGCGGACGAGCCAGGTGGTATACGGCTCGCTGTTGAGCGATTCGGGCGAGTCGACGGCGGCGTCATTGACGGCCACCACTTCGCCGTCGATGGGCATCAGCACGTCGGACGCGGCCTTCACCGACTCGACGACGGCGAACGGCTTGCCGGCCTCGAACGTCTCGCCGGGGCCGGGCAGCTCCACGTAGACGATGTCGGACAGGGCATCCTGGGCGTAGTCACTGATCCCGATGACGGCTTCGTCGCCCTCGACGCGCACCCACTCATCGGTCTTGGCATAGCGCAGGTCGGGCATAATCTTGATACTCATCGCTATTTCTCCTTATTGATCAATTAGGAATTACGAATTAGGAATTACGAATTAAGAACCTGGAATCCGGCTGGGCAGCCATTCCTAATTCATAATTCCTAATTCCTAATTAAAAAAGGACGCCGGGCAATGTCGCCCGCGCACGGGACGACATTGCCGGCGTCCTCTGTCATAAACCTGAGAGATTCACGGCGGCCACGCTGCCGGCCCGCCCGCTTGCCCCTTCGGTGGGAGCACGAAATCGTGCTCAACACTTTCCAGAAGAAACCCGGCCACTCGGTCCTTTGTGCCTGAGAGATTCGCGGCGGCCACTCTCCCGGCCCACACGCTTGCCCCTTCGGCGACCCCGCGCTGTAGCACAGGTTTCGTAACCTGTGGGGAGATTAGGATACTCTCCCGGGCGGCCGCTGCATCCTATTTGGTTGGCAACAACTACTATCCCCTATTCTAGTACACGAGGGGGATGCGTCAAGCGTAGGTGCGAGGCACTTTCCGAAGTGCCTTGCACCTGAAGCCACACCATGCTACGCTTTTCGCCCATTCAAGAGACAGGTGCAACGCACTTCAGAAAGTGCGTCGCACCCGGACACCACCACCCCCGGAGGTTGCCATGCGCGACTTGCTATCCGACTCCGCCCAACGAGCGATTGCCTATCTGGAAGGTCTGGAGGATCGCGCCGTCGCCCCCTCGGCCGCGGCCATCGCCGACCTGGCCCAACTGGACGGGCCGCTGCCGGCCCATTCGACCCCGCCGGAAGACGTAATGCGCCAACTCGACCAGCTTGGCTCCCCGGCCACGATGGCGATGGGCGGCCGGCGCTTCTTCGGGTTCATCATCGGCGGCGCGCTGCCGGTCACGCTGGCCGCCAACTGGCTGGCCGGGGCGTGGGATCAGAACTCGGCCCTCTACAACGTGACCCCGGCCACGGCCAAGTTGGAACAACTGGCGCTCAGTTGGCTATTGGATCTGTTCGGCTTGCCGGCCGATTGCGGCGGCGGCTTCGTCACCGGGGCCACGGTCGCCAACTTCACCGCCCTGGCCGCCGCCCGCCACGGCGTGCTGGCGCGGGCCGGCTGGGACGTGGAAGCCGACGGCCTGATCGGCGCGCCGCCGGTCACGGTCGTCGTCGGCGAGGAAGCCCACTCGACGCTCTTCAAGGCGTTGGGGCTGGTTGGTCTGGGCCGCAAGCGCGTGGTGCGCGTGCCGGTCGACCGCCAGGGGCGGATGCGGGCCGACGCCCTGCCGCCGATCAACGGCCCGACCATCGTCTGCGCCCAGGCCGGCAATCTCCACTCCGGCGCGTTCGACCCGCTGGCCGACATCTGTGAGTGGGCGCACGCAGCCGGGGCCTGGGTCCACGTCGATGGCGCGTTCGGTCTGTGGGCGGCGGCCGTGCCCTCGCTGGCCTATCTGACGCCCGGTATGGCCGACGCCGACTCGTGGGGCACCGACTTCCACAAGTGGCTCAACGTGCCTTACGACAGCGGCCTGGCCCTGGTGCGCGACCGCGACGCGCTGCGGGCGGCCATGTCGATCACCGCCGAGTATCTGCCGACCGACAGCCCCAATCGCAACCCGTCCGACTTTGTCCCCGAACTGTCGCGGCGGGCGCGGGGCGTGGAGGTGTGGGCGGCGTTGCGCCATCTCGGCCGCGCCGGGATTGTCGATCTGATCGAGCGCACCTGCCGCCACGCCCGCCGCTTCGCCGAGGGGCTACAGGCGGCCGGCTACGAGGTCTTGAACGACGTGGTGCTCAATCAGGTCTGCGTCGCCTTCGGCGACGCGGCCACGACCAACCGGGTCATCGCCGCCATCCAGGCCGACGGCACCTGCTGGGCCGGGCCGACGGTCTGGCAGGGGCGGGCGGCCATGCGCATCAGCGTAAGCTCGTGGGCGACGACGGAGGAGGATGTGGAGAGGAGTTTGGGGGCGATGATTCGGGTGGCTGGGGAACACCGCTGAAAGTAAAATTTATTGCGAGGGTAAGCCAACCTGTGCCTCCTTTGTTTTCCTAAGATGTTGTTCGAATATTCGCCCACGGCCGACATCCTGGTCACGGCGGACTATGCTTGGTCGGTGGAGCGCTGGCGGTGGGATGAGAAAGAGTGAAAGGGAGCGGGCGCGAAAGGTGCGGGCTAATACTGACCCTGCCCGTGGGCAAAAGGGAAGGGGAGCGTGGTTATAGGCAGATTTGTGTCAATGTTATGCTTACACATTCCATCCTTACTCCGTCAACGGGAGGGGCGCTTAAGATATTTTGAAAGAGACTGGCGCTAAAATTTTGGATAGAGGGCGTGTCCAGGGTTGGAGTCGAACGGACCACCATATTAACTTAAAAGGAATCGTCAATGGGTCATACGATATGACCTACGGAACAGCCGGCCGACACCCCATTTTGTTCGTATCGCCACATGGATGTCAGGAGCAACCAGAACATGCCTAGAATCCTGCATACCGCAGATATCCACCTTGACGCGCCTTTCCACTTTATGGGCTCTCAAGGCAAGAGCCACCGTCGCCAGATTCGCCAGACTTTCGAGCGGATCGCCCATCTGGCAGCCGTTGATCACTACGATCTATTGCTGATTGCCGGCGATTTATTTGATGACCCCATGCCATCGCGCGACACGCAACAGTTTGTCAGGAGTACGCTCGGCAAGTTACCACTGCCTGTATGCATTCTGCCCGGCAATCACGACCGACTGGATAACACCTCTTGTTATCGTCAGATGGAATTGCCGCCAAACATCCATGTCTTGCGGGAACGCCCTACCTACATTTCTTTTCCCGATCTCGATCTAACCATCGCCGGCAATCCACTTCTCAGTCGCTACGACGCCGACGCGCAGCTCACGAGCATCGTCCGCACCGGTGCGACGCGCTGGTTTGTAGCTATGGCCCACGGCAACATGCAAGTTCTAGGGTCATCCAACGCGACGACGCGGCCGATTGCGCAGGCGTCTATCGCCGCGACCGGCGCTGATTATGTGGCCCTGGGCGACTGGCACGCGTTCGCTGACTATTCTCACCAAAGGGTTAAAGCGTTCTACCCCGGTGCGCCCGAACCTACAAAGATGTCGGAGGACAAGACAGGCAAAGTGATAGCCATCGATCTGACGGAGCAGGGCATCGTGGTTGAACCGCAACAGGTTGGGACCATTGAAGCGCGGTCGCTGGAGGTTGACATTTCAAATTGTCACGATTCGGACGTGGTGGCAGCGATTAGGACCGCAGCTGGCGACAGGCGCATGTTGAACGTGAAGTTAACCGGCTTGAAATCGGCTGCCATCCGGCTTGATCTGGATGCGATTCATCACGCTACGGCTGAGTTGTTCTATTGGTTGCAGATCAGTGACGAGGCGACGTTGAGTGTAGTCAATATCGATCCCAATGAGTTTCCTGAGGCGTTCGTCATCGGCCAATACGTGCGGCTGATGGCCGAGCGCATCGAACAAGCACCTGATGAGCGCCAACGGCACATCGCCGAGCAGGCGTTGCAATTGGGCATTGCCCTGCTGCAAGGGCAAAAGGTGTTGTGATGTTTCTCAAGCGAATTCACTTGAAGCGTTTTGCCTGCCTTCATGATTTCACTGCCGAGTTCCAGCCCGGGCTGAACGTGATTCGTGGCCCAAACGAATCGGGTAAGAGCACGCTACATCAGGCGCTTCTCATGGCGCTAATGGTCCAGCCGACACACAACCAAAAGACGCACCTGTGGTGTAACTGGAACAGCGATCAATGGTATGAATTGCGGTTGGATTTTACCGATCAGGCCGGCCGCCTCTATCAGATCACCAAGGATTTTCACGCTAATTCACAGACGATTGTCCAGCCGAACGGTGAATTCGTGAAGGGTCGCGACGGCGTTGATAGAGCCTTGGCCGACACGCTAGGCACTAACTCGATGGTCATTGTGCAGAGCACGCTCTGTGTGGAACAGGATGCCCTGGCCGCCATCGCTGACGGCCGGCGCGAGATTTCCCAAAGCCTAGAAACGGTGCTGACCGGCAGCGAAGACGACATCTATACCAATCAGGCGCTCAAGCGGCTGGAGAACCACATCAAGGAGTTCAGAAAGGGCGCCGACCGCCTGGCAGCGCAACCGGGACCGTTGGCCAAGGCCCGCGAGGTGCTAGAACAGCATCAGAAGCGTGCCCGAGACGCCAGTAACCAACTGGCCGCGCACGGCGACGAAGAACGGCAACTGATCGATATCGAATCACGACTGGCGCAGTTGGATCGTGAATTGCGGCCGTTGCAACTGACACTCGAACAGGCTGGTCGTTCCCAGAAGGCTGAGAGTGATTTGCTGAATTGGAGTCAACAAGAGGCGGCACTGGAGGCGAAGCACGAACAGGTTAAATCGGCACAGGAGAAGGTTGTAGCGACCGAGGCCGAGTTGAAGAATTTAGGAGCGACGGCTGGACTAACCGATGCACAAAAACAGGCCATTGACCAACTCGCCGGACGTGTGGTCAACTTGCGAGAGGAACGCACCCGCAATCAAAACGCCATCGCTCGATACGAAGTAGAGATAGTGACGTATCAGCAACGGCAAGCTGACTTCGCCAGGCAGCACGCTGCCTATTTGTCTGAGCTGGCGACCTACAGTAGTGAGCAAGCTGCGTATGAGGAGCAACTTGGCGCTTATTATGCGGCGCAAGCAGCGAACAATCAGGGTTCGGCGGGCAACGCGCACCCGGAAGTGGATGATACGGCCGCGGCCCGCTACCTGTGGCTGTGGTTATTGCTCGGCGGCGTGATTGCAGCCGTTGCCGGCGTGGTGTGGATTGCGGCGGCCAACAACATAGTCGCGGGCGGTGCGTTGGTGGCGGCGGGGCTGTTGCTAATGGCGACCGGTGTGTGGCAGTGGCGGCGGAAAGCCGGTCTGGAGCAGGCGACGGCGACCAACGATGAACTGAACGCGCCTGTCGTCGCTGCGCGCCTGTGGGCCTCGGCCGTTGAATTACCGGCGCGGCCGGTACGACCGCGACCTGAACCGCCGACGCCCTTAGCGCCGCCGCCGGACAGGCCTATTTATGACGAAACGCCGCTGAGAGCGGCTGAAGCCCAACTTCAGCGAGAACTGGCGGTGCTGGGTTGCCAATCAATTGATGAGCTAAACGGCCGCTATGGGCGCGTTGTGGAACTACGCCGGCAACAGGAGATGGCGCGTTCGTGGCTGGCGGGGCTGTTGGCTAACGATACAGTTGAGGGACTCGAAGGGCGAAGGCGAGAGGTCAGTCGCTGGCGGCGTGACGTTGAAGAAACCTTGCAAGACAGCGCTCTGCAAAGCGTTGCCACCATGACGGCCGTGCAGATTAATCAACTTAATGGTCAAATTGCCCAGCTGGAGGCCGAGCAAAGCCAGAAGCAGGACAACCAGCGAGAGTTGACCTTTAGGCGGAAGCAGCAATTAATCTCCAGAGAGGAGTTGCTGCAGGCGCAGGAAGCAGAGGCCGCAGCTGTGTTGGAATACGCGCGGGCAGAGGAGCACATCGCCACCTGTGAATTGGCCTTCGAGGTCCTGACGAAAGCAAGAAGCCGCACGCTTGGCCAGGCGCAAGAGCGTCTGGGGCCGATGACGGCCCACTATCTACGGGCGCTCACCAACGGCCGCTACCAGACGGCCTGGATCGACGCCAATTTGAACATCGCACTGCAAGACCCGACGGATTCGCAGCGACGCATTGAGCCGCATCGCCTGTCGCGTGGGGCGCGGGATCAACTCTATATGGCGGCGCGCCTGGCGTTGGTTGACTTGTTGTTTCCGCAAACGCGGCCGCCTATCCTCTTGGACGATCCGTTTGTCCATTTCGATCCGGCGCGCCTGGCCGCAGCCATCCGAATGTGCTGTGAAGTGGCCCAGAAGCGGCAACTGCTGCTGTTTACATGTTCAGATCAGTATAATCACGTCGGGCATCAAATTGTAATGCCAGCAGTGGGAGAGTAGGCCTTGGGGCGATTGACAATTGATTGCATGTTACAATTTCAGCGTCAATGAGCCAATTTAGTTTATAGGACAATATGAATATGGTTCAGACTATTGTCCGCGTTAAGGCAATTGTGTAACTTGAGGGGCAAATCACTATCACTGATCCAGCTCTCCACATTGGCGAGGAGATTGAAGTGCTGATTCTCTTGCCCGAACAATCACCCGAACCACGCCACTCGATACTTGATGTATTAAATAGTGTTCCCGGTCACCAGCTTTTCAAATCGGCCGAAGAAGTTGACCAATATATCCGCGAGGAGCGCGACTCGTGGGACTTCTGAGGTAAGATCGCGGCGTTACAATGCTTAACTATCCTACCATTTCCCACTCGGCCGACATCCTCCGCCCCACCCAAGTCGAAATCAACCTCCCCCGCCTGGCCGCCAACTACCGCGCCATCCAGGCCCACGTCGCCCCCGCGGCCGTCATGCCCATCCTCAAGGCCAACGCCTACGGCCACGGCCTGGTCGAGGTCGCCCGGCTGATGCAGTCGTTGGGCGCGCCCTATCTCGGGGTGGCCTTCCTGGAGGAGGGCATCCTGCTGCGCGAGGCGGGTATCACCATCCCCATCCTGGTGCTGGGCGGCATCATCGGCAATCAGATTCCGCTGTTCCTGGCCCACGACTTGACGCTGACCGCCTCCTCGGTCGAGAAGCTGGGCCAGATCGAGGCCGCGGCGCTTGCCATGGGCGTGCGGGCCAAAGTCCACCTGAAGATCGACACCGGCATGGAGCGCATCGGCGTCCACTACTACAGCGCCGGGCCGCTGCTGGAGGCGTCGCTGGCCTGCGATCACTTTCAGGTGGAAGGCATCTTCTCCCACTTCGCCAACGCCGACGCCGCCGACCAACGTTACTCCCAATTGCAACTCGACCGCTTCCACGGCGTGCTCGACTTCTACACGGCGCGCGGCCTGCCCCCGCCGCCGCTGCGCCACATCGCCAACAGCGCGGCCATCGCCGGCTTCCCGGCCAGCCACCTCGACATGGTGCGGGCAGGCATCCTGCTCTACGGCGTCTACCCGTCGCCCGACGTGCCGCGCACCATCGCCGTGCGCCCGGCGCTCAGTTGGAAGTCGCGCGTCGTCTACTTCAAGGTGGTGCAACCCGGCCACCCGGTCAGCTACGGCTCGACCTGGCAGAGCGACCACCCGGTGCGCGTCGTCACCGTGCCCGTGGGCTATGGCGACGGCTACTTCCGGGCCATGAGCGGCCGGGCCGAGGTCATCATTCGGGGCAAGCGTTACCCCGTTGTCGGCCGCGTCTGCATGGATCAGATCATGGTCAACATCGAATGGGCGACGGCCTACAACGGCGACGAGGTGATCCTCATCGGCCAGGCCGAGGACGGCGCGGCCATCACCGTCGAGGAACTGGCCGAGTGGGCGGGCACGATCCCGTGGGAAATCCTGACCAACGTCAATACGCGGGTGCCGAGGGTGTTTGTGGAGGCGCAGGGGAGCAGGGGAGCAGGGGGGCAGGGGTGAAAGGGAGAAACTGGCTACCTGCCACTCGCCACTTGCCACTCGCTACCCGCTACTTGACGCCCGATGAGGATTATGGGTAAATTCCATTTAAAGTACCCGAAAGGAGAGCCGAATAACGAATGGATGCCCTGATCACATTGCAAGAAGATTTATTTTTCACCGCCGTGCCCGATAGCGGCGTCGTCGTCAACATGGAATCCACCCCGCCGGAGGGCAAAGAGCGGCGCGGGGCCAGCCCGATGGAACTGCTGATGATCAGCCTGGCCGGTTGCACGGCGATGGATGTCGTCTCCATCCTGCGCAAGAAGCGGCAGAATATGACCGGCTTTGAGATTCGCATCCACGGCGACCGCGCGGCCGACCATCCCCGGCGATTCACCGACTTCGAGTTGGAGTACATCGTCAAAGGGGTAGGGATTGACCCGTCGGCCGTCGAACGGGCCATTCAGCTTTCGACCGAGTCCTACTGCTCGGTTCACGTGATGCTGGAAAAAGCGGCCAACATTCGGACGCGCTTCACCATTTTGGAAGATTAAGACCGGGGGTCTATGTCCTTAATTACCCTGCTGGAGAACGAAGGCGAGCAGATCGTGGCCGAGGCCGGCGACGCGCTGGGCCGCTCCGACCTGGCACACTATAAAGAGGCCGGTCAGGCCGTCAGCCGCGAGCGGTTGGCCGAACTATATCGCCTGACGGTCGCGGCCATCCGGGACCGCAACCTGACGCCGATCATGGATTACATGGGCCAGGTGGCCGACGACCGCTTCCACGCCGGCTATGCCATCCGCGAGGTGCAGATCGCCATCAACGTGCTGGAGGAAGCGATCTGGAACCATATCGTGCGCAATACCCCGCCGGACGAACTGGCCGAGGCACTGGGGCTGGTCGGCACGGTGTTGGGCGCGGCCAAGGATGCGCTGGCGCGGGCCTACGTCTCGCTGGCCGGCAAATCCAAAGCGCCGTCGCTCGATTTGTCGGCTCTGTTCGAGGGGCGCACTAGCGGCTAGGTGATCCACCTCCTACGCCGCGCGCTTTATCCCGCCCGCTACCACGGCCGTCTGCGTGGGCAGCGCCCGCCGTTTTTCGAGGGCTGGTACTTCAAGGTCATCGACGCCACCGGCCGGCATCGCTTCGCCTTCGTGCCCGGCGTCTTCTGGAGCAGCCGGCCCCACGCCTTCGTCCAGGTGCTCGACGGCGCGAACGGCACGGCCCACTATCACGAGTTCGCCGTGGATTCATTTTGGGCGGCCGAGGATCGTTTCGACGTGGCCGTCGGGGCCAATCACTTCACCCATCACGAGCTAACGCTGCTCATCGACCGGCCGGAACAGCAGGTGAGCGGTACGTTGCGCTTTGGCGGTCTGGTTCCCTGGCCGGTCACCCTGGCCGCGCCGGGCATCATGGGCTGGTACGCCTGGGTGCCGTTCATGCAGTGCTACCACGGCGTCCTCAGTCTCGATCACACGATTTACGGGTCACTGACGGTTGACGGCCGCGAGATCGACTTCAGCGGCGGCCGGGGCTACATCGAAAAGGATTGGGGCCGCTCCTTCCCCGAAGCGTGGATATGGTTCCAGACCAATCATTTTGGGCAGGTGGGAACCAGCCTGACCGCCTCCATCGCCATCATCCCCTGGGTTGTGACGGCCTTCCCCGGCTTCATCATCGGCCTGTGGCATGGCGGCCGGCTCTATCGCTTCGCCACCTACACCGGGGCCAAAGTCGAGCGTCTGGCGGTGACGGAGCAAACGATTGATTGGGTCGTGGGCGACCGGCTCCACCGCCTGGAGATGTTCGTGACGCAGGGGCCGCATAGCCAGTTCGGGCTACTGAAGGGGCCGGACACCCTGGCGATGGGCAAGCGCGTGGCCGAAACACAATCGGCCGTCGTGGCGGTTCGCCTGACCGAGCGAGCGTCGGGCCGGGTCATCTTTGAGGACACGGGCCAACACGCGGGGCTGGAAGTTCATGAGGTGGAGGCGCGGCTGTTAAAGATGATCTGAGGGTGGCGGGTGGCGGGTGGCGAAGTGCAATCTGTGCAATCTGTGAAATCTGTGGATTCTCTTCTCACATCAACGTGATGATCATCTGCGTCGCCAATACCCCCAGCACCATCAGAAAGACCACGAGCACGCCATAGGCGAACGGCGACTTTAACCCCAAGGCCCGCGACACGTACAGCAGCCGGGGCGGGCCGAACATCACGATCAGAACCGCCAGGGCCACGATTGTCCACCACCACGCCGCCCCGGTTTGCAGCAGGATCGCCCGCGCCTGCGCCGTAAAAACGACCACCATAACCGCCGTGGCGACCAGCCCGACCAGCGACCACGCCCCATAGCGCAGCGCGGGAGTGGGCTGGATAGCCGGATTGACCCGCAAGGCGAAGACCGGCACGTAGAGCATCGCCAGCGCCAGCCATGCCCCCGGCCCGAAGACGAAATAGGAGGCTGACCCGCCTTCGCCCATCTTGGTCGTGTCTACCAGAGAACTGGAGGCAAAGAAGCCCAGTTGCCAGGCGAAGGCCAGCCCGGCGACGAGGGCGAAGGCCACGGCCAACCCGAAGCGCCACGGGCGCGCCGGCCAATCGGCCGTTCCGCCGGGCGTCGGCTCCAGGCGGCGAAACACGAAAACCCCGGCCACAAACAGCAGGAACGCCCCGACGAGGATGAGAGCGCCCCTGCCGCCCGGCGCCTGCATGATCGGCCCCAGCCAGGGCAACACCAAATGAGTCGCGGCAAAGGTGGCCGCATCGACGACAAAGGCTAATAGCGTCAGAAAGAGGTAATTGATTTGCTTCATCTAAGGCGGCATTATAACCCAACCCGTCTGAACCCGGCAGCCTGGCGAAAGTAGATCGCGCAATTGACAGCTAGATGCCACGCCCTATAATTCTAATTGTATTATTGATCTGTCCTAACGGTATTCAACAGCAGTACCACGATTTCGGCTTATAGAGGTAGTGGGCCGCCGGCCGGCGGCATTGTGGGCGCATTGTGGTCGGGAAGTCCGCACTGTGTCCGTCACGTAATGGTTGTGCGCAATGAGCGAGGAACAAGGGAGAAGAATCCACGCGGATCCGGTGGCCGATGAGTCCTATTGGTCGGCCCTATTCCAAATGGAGGATGCATTTCGTCAGGACGAGGCGCCGGAGCATCATGGCCCGGCCCAGCCGCCGGCGCCGGAGCACGAACCGGCCCCCGCCCCCACCGGCAACGGCCAACACAATCAGCCCGCCGCCTTCGCGTCACGGGTATCCACCGATCCCTGGCAGATGGCCCAGGAGTTCATGGACGGCGACCGCCAATTGCAGCTCAAGGTCACCGGCCACAACAAGGGCGGGCTGCTGGTATCCTGGAACGGTATCCAGGGCTTCGTGCCCGCCTCGCAACTGATCGACTTCCCGCAATTCCACGTGCCGCGCGAACGGCTGCAATCGTTGGCCGATTGGCGCGACCGGACGTTGCATCTCAAGATCATCGAGGTCAACAAGCCCAACAGCCGGCTCATCCTCTCCGAGCGGGCCACGCTGGTGGCCGCCACCCAGCGCACGAGTTTGCTCAACGTCGTGCAGGCCGGCGAACAGCGCGAGGGGACGGTGACCAACCTGACCGACTTTGGCGCGTTTATCGACCTGGGCGGCGTGGAGGGTCTGGTCCACATCTCCGAGATCTCCTGGAGCCGGGTGACCCATCCCAGTCTGATGCTGAAGCCGGGGCAGGTGGTACGGGTGCTGATCCTCAACGTCGATCCGGGCGCGGCCCGTGTCGCCCTCAGCATGAAGCGGCTGCGGCCCGACCCGTGGCTGACGGCCGAGGAACGCTACCGGCCCGACCAGCTCGTGCGCGGCGTGATCGGCACGATCACCACCTACGGCGCGTTTGTCATCCTGGAAGAGGAGTTGGAGGGGCTGGTGCATATCTCCGAGTTGGCCGAAGGCATGTTCATGCACCCTCGCGACATCGTCCGGCCCGGCGAGGAAGTGACGGCCCGCGTGTTGAGCGTGGACGGCCGCCATAAGCGCATCGCCCTCTCGCTGCGCGGCGCCGACCCCAAGAGGCCCTGAGCCGCCTATGGCGCGCACGGGTTCGCCCTCCGGCCGGCCGCCCAAGAAGCGGCCCGATCCGCCGGTTGAGCCGGCACCACTTTCCTGGGACGAGCGTCTGGTTGACGGGCTGGCGGCGCGCCGCCGCGAGGTCGCCGGCGTTCTCCTCATCCTGCTGTCCCTCATCACCCTGCTGGCCCTGGCGGGGCTGGCCGACCTGGGTTGGCTGGCCTGGTGGACGCGGCTGTTGCGCCAGATTTTCGGCTGGGGGGCGTTCATCGTCGCCCTGCTCATCGCCGCCGCTGGGGCGCGTTTGCTGCTCGGCCCCCTGGCGCGGGTCAACCTGTCGCCGTCGAAGGTCCTGGGCGTAGGCATCATCATCGTCGCCGTCATGGGCATCAGCCATCTGGCCGGCGGCTACTCGTTGCGCGACGCCTTCGCCGGGCGGGGCGGCGGGCTGGTGGGCTGGGCGCTATCGGAGCCGCTCTTTGATTTTCTGGGCTTCTTCCTGGGCCTGCTGGTCTATGCCGCTCTGTTCGCCTGGGCGCTGATGTTGCTGACCGGCCGCACCTGGGCCGACGTGGCGCACGCGCTGGTGGCCCTCTCCGAGCGGCTGGCCGGCTGGGCCGACCGGCTGGACCCGGATCGCATCGACGTGATCGGCCACGCCGAATTGAGGACGCCGAATACTGCCGGCGCGGCGATCCCGGCCGAACGGCTGCAAACGATCATTGATCAGCCGGAAGGCATCGATCCCGCCCGCCGCGATCCCCGCCTGCCGGCCATCGACTTGCTGGAGCGCAGCGAAACGCTGACCCACGCCCGCGACGAGATCGAGTGGAAGAGCAAGCGCATCGAGGATACGCTGTTCGATTTCGGCCTGCCGGCCAAGGTGGTCGAGGTGCTGCGCGGCCCGGCGGTCACCCAGTTCGGCGTCGAGCCGGGCTACGTGGAGCGCCCCGGCCCCGACGGCGAGATCAAGCAGCAAAAGGTGCGCGTGAGCCAGATCGCCGCGCTGCAACGCGACCTGACGCTGGCCCTGGCCGTGTCGCGGCTGCGCATCGAAGCGCCCGTGCCCGGCCGCAGCGTCGTGGGCATCGAGGTTCCCAACGGGCAGACGAGCGTCGTGCGCTTGCGCGGCCTCATCGAATCGCCGTCGTTCGGCCGTCTGGGTTCGTCGCTGGGCGTGGCCCTGGGCCGCGACGTGGCCGGGGCGGCGGTGGCGACCGACCTGGCCCGGCTGCCCCACCTGCTCATCGCCGGGACGACCGGCTCCGGCAAATCGGTCTGCATCAACGCCTTCATCGCCTGTCTGGTATTCAACAACGCCCCCGAACAGTTGAAGCTGGTGATGATCGACCCCAAGAAGGTCGAACTGGTGCGCTTCAATGGCCTGCCGCACCTCATCGGCAAC
>CXWJ01008630.1_pt1 | contig 15565 bp, 10 predicted proteins | sample 590841 | NCBI WGS metagenome assembly CXWJ01 (sample SAMEA3498367, study PRJEB10139) | wastewater metagenome | biome: wastewater treatment plant; material: activated sludge | place: Austria | collected 2015-01-21 | reverse complement strand
CGGCTGCAGCTGGAACACGCCATGCACCGCCTGCAGCGCCTGCAGCGGGCCGTTGAGCCAGGCGGAAATAGCGTCGGCGGTGGTCGCGGCCTGGCGCTCGAAGGCACTGCGCAGGCGCTGCTCGTCCCAGCGCGCCACCGCCAGCGTCGCCGCCACCAGCAGCGCGGTGGCCAGTGCCAGCGGCACCGCGACGGTGGCGCGGCGCGGCGCCCATGCAGTGCGCGGCCTGCCGATCAGCGTCAATACCGCCGGCGCGGCGATCAGCACGCCCAGCGAATCGCCGATCCACCAGGCCCACCAGGTGAAGGCCAGCGCCGACGCCGGCAACACGCCGGACAGCCCGAGCGCGGCGGTGGCGATGCTGGCGTTGCTCAGGCAGGCCAGCGGCGCGGCCAGCAGCAGGAAGCGCCAGATGTCGCGCGGCTGTGCCAGCGTCAGCGGCTGCGCGACGAAACGCCGCACCAGCGCGCAGCCGATGCCGGCCTGCAGCGCGGCACCGAAGGCGATGACCAGCGGCACGCCCAGCGCCGACACGTCGAACTGGCCGCGCGCCGCACTCAGGCCGACGTTGACGCTGAACGCGCCGAGGGCGGCGGCAGCCAGCGCCGGCCGGCCGTACACCCACGCCGCGGCAAAGGCGATGCCGGCCGACGGATACAACGGCGCCGCATAGCCGGGCGCGAAGGCCAGCCGCAGGGCGAGCCAGCCGGTCAGCGCATAGGCCAGCGCCGTCAGGCCCAGCACCCAGGGCCAGGGGGCTTTGGAGTCTTCGGTCATCGATCAGTCGGGCCGCCGACGCGGTGCCGGGCCGTCGGCAAGGCTAGCATCCCGGCGGCGCTCAATGCAGCCATGCCTGCAGTTGCACGCGCAGCTGCGTGTCGCGCCAATCCGGCTCGCCGCCGCGTGACAGCTGCAGGTGGTCCAGCGCCAGCGTCAGCGCGAACGCGCGGTCGAAAGTGCGGCGCCATTGCAGCGAGGCGCCGCCCAGGCGGGCGTCCGGCCAGCTCGGATTGATGCCGGCCTGGTCCAGCTGTCCGTAGCGCAGCACCGCCAGCGCCTGGCCGCCGAGAACGTCGCGCAGCATGCCGCCGACGCTCCACAGGTTCGTGTCGCCGTCGCTCCAGTGGCCCAGCGGCTGGCCCTTGTAGCGGTAGCCGTCGGTATAGATCGAGTGGTTGTAGGCCACGCCGGGGTGGGCCCTGCCACCGGCGTTGGTGAGGCTGTCGGTCCATTCGAAGAAGGCCATCGCCCCGGCGTGCCGCCAGTCGACGCCGGCCAGGTACATGTTCTGCGCGGGCACGGGGATGTCGTCCGGCCGGCTGTCCTCGCCGACCAGCTGACCGTACAGCGCCACCCCGGGCAGCCAGGCGTCGAGGCCGAGGCGCATGTCGTAGCCGCCGAGTTGGTTGCCCGGCTGATTGCTGCAGTCCGTGCCGTTGCAATGATGGTCCCGCGCGAGAACCGACCGCAGGAACGTCCTGGCCGAGTTGCTGCGGCCGTCCCCGCCCCACATGGCGGTGCGCGAGACCGCCAGCTCCAGCCAGGGCCAGGGCCGAACGACGAGGCGCATGCCCATCAGGAAAGGCCGGTCGTAGTCGTCGCGTTCATCTTCCAGCCTGCCGAAGAAGGCACTGGCGTCCACCTCGCCCAGCCACCACCACCAGCGGCTGTGGTCGAGCGGCCCGGTGGCCGCGTCGACCGACAGGCTGGGAATCGGGCGCGCCGCCGTGCCGAGGATCAGGCTGCCATCCCAGCCCGGCCCCCAATGCCTGGCGATGCGACCGGCGCCGACGCGCCAGTGTTCGTCGATGCGCCAGGACAGCGCGCTGCCGTCCCAGGACCAATAGTCGCCCTGCACCGACACCTGGCGCTGCAGCGCCAGCTGCGCGAAGACGCAGCCCCATTGCCCGAAGGCATCGGCCTGCAGCCGGTGCCGCGTCTGCACCAGGCTGAACAGCCCCGGCTGCACGTCCTGCTTCGGCTGCGAGGACTCGAGCAGCAGCAGGGCGTGGGCCGACAGCTGCCGGTCGTCGTCGCGGCAGCCTTCGCCCGAAGGCAGCGACGACCAACTGCTGGCGATGCGCCCGGCATCGAGCGTCTGCCAGGTGGTGAAGGGATCGGGCCGGGTCGACACCGCGGCCGGTTGCGGCTGGGCCTGCACCGCGGCGCAAGCGGCGATCAGGGCAAGAGNNCCGCGGGAATGGGCAGGCCACCAACGCTGGCCGGCAGGTCTGGAGCCATGCCTGACGAGCGGGCTTATACGTTGAACAGAAAGTTCAACACATCCCCATCTTTGACCACGTATTCCTTGCCTTCGGCGCGCATCTTGCCTGCCTCCTTCGCACCCTGCTCGCCCCCGCAGGCGACGAAGTCGTCGAAGGCGATGGTCTGGGCGCGGATGAAGCCGCGCTCGAAGTCGGTGTGGATCACGCCGGCCGCCTGCGGCGCGGTGTCGCCGACATGGATGGTCCAGGCGCGCACTTCCTTGACGCCGGCGGTGAAATAGGTCTGCAGCCCCAGCAGCTTGAAGGCGGCGCGGATCAGCCGGTTCAGCCCCGGCTCGTCCTGCCCCATCTCGTGCAGGAACAGCAGCCGGTCGTCGTCGCCCATGTCGGCCAGTTCGGCCTCGGTCTTCGCGCAGATCGCCACCACCGGCGCATGCAGCTTCTCGCCGAAGGCGCGCAGCTGGTCGAGATAGGGGTTGTGCTCGAAGCCGTCCTCGGCGACGTTGCCGACGAACATCGCCGGCTTGGCGGTGATCAGGCACAGCGGCTTCAGCACCACCAGCTCTTCCTTGCTGAAGGCGATGGCCCGCACCGGCCGGGCCTGGTCGAGCGCTTCCTGGCACTTCTTCAGCACGTCGACCAGGCGCTGCGCATCCTTGTCCTGGCCGGCCTTGGCCACCTTGCTCCAGCGCGCCAGGCTCTTTTCCACCGTGGCCAGGTCGGCCAGGCACAGCTCGGTCTGGATGACCTCGATGTCGGCGATCGGGTCCACCTTGCCGGCGACATGGATGACGTTGTCGTCGTCGAAGCAGCGCACCACGTTGACGATGGCGTCGGTCTCGCGGATGTGGCTGAGAAACTGGTTGCCCAGGCCCTCGCCCTGGCTGGCGCCGGCCACCAGGCCGGCGATGTCGACGAACTCGACGATCGCCGGCACGATGCGCTCGGGTTTGACGATGGCCGCCAATGCGCCAAGGCGCGGGTCGGGCAGCTCGACGATGCCGACATTCGGCTCGATGGTGCAGAACGGGTAGTTCTCGGCGGCGATGCCGGCCTTGGTCAGCGCGTTGAACAGCGTCGACTTGCCGACGTTGGGCAGGCCGACGATGCCGCATTTCAGGCTCATGGGACTTCGGAGTGAGGTCTTCGGGAGCGGCGCATTCTAGGGCTCTACACTGCCGCCGAGGAGGCTGCACATGAACCCCAGAACCCTGCTGCGAGGCCACGACAAGGATCTGGGCGGCGGCTTTCGGGTCAGGCGGCTGCTGCCCGCGGTGCAGCGCCAGGCGGTCGGCCCGTTCCTGTTCTTCGACCACTTCGGCCCGGTGACGCTGCAAGCGGGCGAACACCACGACGTGCGGCCGCACCCGCACATCGGCCTGGGGACCGTCACCTACCTGTTCGAAGGGGCGATGCTGCACCGCGACTCCACCGGGGTGGTGCAGCGCATCGAGCCGGGCGCGATCAACTGGATGACCGCCGGCCGCGGCATCGTGCATTCGGAGCGCTCGCCCGACGACCAGCGTGCGCTGACGCGGCGTCTGCACGGCCTGCAGCTGTGGACTGCGCTGCCGGCGGCGGACGAGGAGATCGCGCCGAGCTTCGTGCACGTGCCGGCCTCGGCGCTGGCGCTGCTGCCGATCGACGGCGCCAGCGTGCGCGTGCTCGTCGGCACGGCCTATGGACAGCGCTCGCCGGTGGTCACGTGCTCGCCGACGCTGTACCTGGACATCACGCTGACCGCCGCTGCCGCGCTGCGGCTGCCCGACGCGCCGGAGCGCGCGCTCTATGCGGTGGACGCGCCGTTCACGCTCGACGGCGAGACCGTGCCGGCGCGGCAGATGGTGGTGCTGCAGGCCGGCGAGCAGCCGGTGCTCGGCGCGCCGGCCGCGTCGCGTGTCGTGCTGATCGGCGGCGAGCCGCTGGGGCATCGATTCATGGTCTGGAACTTCGTCTCCAGCCGCAGGGAGCGCATCGTGCAGGCGCAGGACGACTGGCGCGCACAGCGCTTCGACCCGGTCCCCGGCGAGACCGAGTTCATCCCGCTGCCTTGAGGCTCGGGCCAGGCCACGTCCGAACGCGGGGCATCGAGCGGCCGCTCGCGGTGCAAATGCCCTGTGCAATCCGGTCGGGCCTGTTGAGCTATCGGACCTCGACCCGATGTTCGTCGTGAGTTTCCTTGGCCACCTTGATCCGGGGCGTCGCGGCAGCGACCGGCATTTCCATCCTGATCAGCGTCTCGCGCAGGATCCGGTCGAAGTTGTGCGACGAAAGCCGCGCCTCGGCCAACTCTTCCGCGGCCGCGGCAAGGCGACTCCAGAGATCAGGGTCGGTATGCAGCCGGACGATCTGCTCGGCCATGGCCTCGGGCGTGTTGGCGACAAGGACATCGTGACCGTGAATCAGGTTCATTCCTTCGGCGGCGATCGGGCTGATCACGCAGGGCACGCCGTTGCACAGGCTGGATGCGATCTTGCCTTTGGCCCCCGCGCCGATGCGAAGCGGTGCCACCGTCATGCGCAGCCGGTCGAACCAGCCTTCGACCTGAGGCAGCGCGCCGAGATAGTGCACCTTCCCTTGTGCCGCCTCCAGAACATCGGGCGGCAGATCGGAGCCGACGATTTCGAGTGCGATATTGGGGTCACGGGTATGGACCAGCGGCCAGACCTCGCGCAGGAAATAGCTGATGGCGTCGATGTTCGGCGCATGCTGAAAGCCGCCGATGAAACCGATGCCCGCCCGCTTCTCGAAGGGAATGCGCGGATGACGGACTGCGCGCGACAAGGGCAGCACGGCCGTGGCGCAGCCGGGCACCGAGGCCTGCAGGATCTCCTCCTCGACCGACGAAACTACGAGGGTCATGTCGGCCTTGCCAGCGAGAAATTCTTCGCGGTCGCGGGTGCGGCCGGCCCGCGCCAGCGCTGCCTCGTCACCCGACAGCCGAGCCGCCCGGGCCTCTCGGATGTGATGCAGGTCGACCGTGTTGAAGACGATCTTCGCATGCGGGCAGTTGTAGCGTATGAGCTCGAGAAACAACCCGCCCGCCGAGACCCGGCTGAGAACGAAGAGATCGACGTGGACACCGTGCTGCTCGACGAAGGCCTGAACCGAAGGAGCGTCGTTGTCGCGCATCCGGCGGGCGCCAAGCTCCTCGATTTCCGTCGTATAGCGCGCAATCTGCTCTCGCTTGGGATGCACGGCGAAGACCACGTGGTATCCGGCGGCGACCAAGCCGCGGACCATGTTGACCGCATCGATCGAGCCGCTATCGCGGTCAGGTTCCGGCAGGCGGTCGTCGATGATCATCGCGACCGGCTTCTCGACTCCGGCCAACGCCGGCACTTTGGCGCGAGCGATTTGCACATCGGCCCAGGTCGTCAGCTTGGCGGGGGCCGGCGCGCGACTGCCAATGCCCGCCAGCTTGCGCAGCATCCGCTTTTCGCGCTGGCGCTCCCAGAAGCGTCGAGTGAAGGGCTTCTTCAGCTCGCGGAAGATGCGGCTGGCGAGCGGCTTCCTCCGCCTGCGGACCTCTTCCGTCAGAGTGCCGATCCGATTCTTGAGGTCTTGGACCTGCTGCAGAACCGGTTGCACCGCTTGCGCAACCACGACGTGGGCCGGTACTGAGTCCTGCATCGTCGCGACGGCCCGGACGAGACTGTCCTGCATTCCACCAAGCGACTCCTCGTTGCGGCGGGCGGCGGCCTGGGCCTGATCCAGACGGGCCTTCAGCTCGTTCGGTACCTCGAGCCGGGAATGCAGGGCGTGGACACGAACATCCAATGCCTGCAACTGGCGGCTCAAGCTCTCCAGGCTGACATCCGCGACGCGGTCGGCGGGCGTCACCCGAACCGGCGGCGCGGGCAAATGCGTGCGGAAGGGGCGCGCTTCGCAGCAGGCGACGATGTTGATGAAGAAGCCGGCCTCGGCGGCCGCGGCGGGCAGGCCGTCCAGGCGCCGCCCGGGGCCATCGGCAGTCAGCTCATGGATCCGATAGCCAAGATCGCGGAGCATGGAAAGGTAGGCCTCCGGCTCGACCCTGCTGACCTTGCGCAGCCACTCGGGGAAGAGTTCCGCAATCAGGATCGGCTTGTCGCGCCGCAGCAGTGCCTGCGCGCCGCTCAGGACCATGGCCTCCGCGCCTTCGACATCCACCTTGATCAGATCCAGCGGACGGCCGAAGTCGAACCCGTCCAGCGGGCGGACTGGCACCTTGCCCCAGGAGACCGCTCCCACCTGCAGTCGCTCACGCACCAGGAAGCTGTGGCCGGGGTTGAGCTCATCCGGCACCGATGCGATTTCCATCTCGGAGTCGGTCTCACCGAGTGCGATGTCGTGCAGACTGCAGCGGTCGAGAAAGCCGTTGGCGGCGACTGAATCCCGCAGCCTTCTGTAGAGATCGGCGCGAGGCTCGAAGGCGGCGACATGCCCCGAAGGCCCGACGCGGTGCGCGGCCAGAACGGTAAACCAACCGATATTGGCCCCCACGTCCACGAAGCAGCTACCGCTCTGCAGTTCCGACAGGATGAACTTCGTTTCGGCCGGCTCCCAATCGTCGCGCAGCGCACCGGCACCGACGCCCAGATCCATCAGGTTGACCCAGAGCCGCAATCCGTCGCGGATCTCGGCGCAGACCCAGCGTTCGGCGTGGGCGGAAAGATGGCCAACGCTCGCGCGGCGACGGAACTCGGCCGAGCCCATCAGAACCATCGCGACCTCGTTCAGGTCGGCCTTGCTGCACATGAAATCCAACACCGCCGCGCTTTCGGGTTCGCGCCCGAGGAGCACCCGATAAGCCGTCAGTATCTGTTCGCGTTCAACCATGATGGCCTTTGTCGAGAAGCGCCTTCACCGAAGGCTCGTATCGCATCCATTCCACGGTGCGCAGGATCGCGTCACGCCAAGCCGTGCGGGGCACCCAGCCGAGCTCACGCCGTGCAAGCGTGATGTCGAGCACATTGACCGGCACATCCGCCTTGCGTCCAGGCAAATGGACCTTGGCTGGGTTGGCGATGGCCAGCACGGCCGCGGCCTCGTCGACTACAGCATTGACCGACATCCCTGTGCCCGTGCCGATGTTGAAGACACGGTGCGCCCCGTCATAGCCGGCGGCGCGCAACAAGGCCTCGGCGACGTCGTCGATGTAGATGTAGTCGCGCACGACCGAGCCGTCACCCCAGATGTCGACCGCCTGCCCGCGCAGGAGCTTCATCAGCGCAGCGGCGACCAGACCCTGACGGCGCAACGGATCCTGATAGGGGCCGAACGGGTTCGAGATGCGCAGGCTGACATGTTCCAGTCGGTGCAAATAGCCGTAGAGGTGCAGGTATTTCTCGACGGCCAGCTTGTGCACGCCATAGGCGCTGATCGGATCGGTGGGCGCCGTCTCGGGGATCGGTACCACCTTCGGCGCGCCGTAGACGGTTCCACCCGAAGTGGCGAAAACAATTCGCCGCGCGCCCTCGGCTCGGCAGATCTCCAGAAGTTCGACGCTACCCGCCACGCTGGCCATGAGGTCGCCCACGGGCGCGGCATTTGAACGCTCGGGGGTGCTGCCCCCGGCGAGATGGAAGACAACCTCCATCCCTTCGACAGCGCGGGCCAGCGCCACCTGATCCTCGAAGGAGCCGTATATCCACGGCAGACTCGTCGCCGGCTCGCCGAAGCGCGAGACGCGGCCGAAGCCGCGGACCACCGCCCCCTCGGCCAAGAGCGCTTTGATCAGCGCACGCCCGATGAACCCCCCGCCGCCTAGGACGACGCAGGAAACGCCTTGCAGCGATCTAGGCATCGGCATTTGCGACGCGGCTTTTCAGGTGCGCTTCCATGGCCGAGACCATCTGCTCGGTCGAGAAGCTGCGGGCACGCTCGGCTCCTGCCAGCCCGAGGCGTGACGCCATCGCCGGGTCGTCAACCAGCCTGAGCACCGCCTCGCCGAGGCTGCGCGCATCGGCCTTCGGGACGAGAAGACCCGTCTGACCTTCGGTCACGATCTCGACATTGCCGCCGATCGCGGTGGCCACGGTCGGGATGCCCGAGGCCATGGCATGGATCAGCGTCAGCGAGAAGGGCTCGTAAAGCGAGGGAAAGAGGTAGATGTCATGCGAATCGAACAGGCCGGGCAACTCTTCAGGGGCGACGCGTCCGGCAAAGGCGACCTTGCCGGTCAGGCCACTTTCGGCGGCCTCGTTGCGCAGGCGCTCCAGATAGGGCCCGTCGGCCGTATCGCCGACGAGGTTCAGCCGCCAATCGGTCTCGGGTCGCATGCGGACCAAGCGCGCGAGGGCACCAATTGCCGTATGCGCGCCCTTGATTTCGACCACCCGTCCCGCAAAGAGGAGGTCCACCCGATCCTTGCCGATGGCGCGGCTGCGCTTTTGCTCCAGCGGAGGCAGGTCGACGCCGTTATGCACGATGATGGAATGCTGGAATACCAGCCCGCTTGCAGCATAGAACCGCGCCATAAAGCGCGAGCCGAAGATGGCCGAGATATTGGCGGGCAGCGNNGCAGCGGCTGACTGCCGTTGTCGCGCTCCAGATAGTCCGATTCTGCGCTGCCGCCGTGGACGGCATGACGAAAATAGCTTTTGACGAACTTTGAATTCACCATGGCGCCGAGCCAGTTGTCGGTCAGCATCACCACGATGGGGACGGACAGTTCCGAAAGGCAGTCAAAAAAAGCCTTGCCGAGACCATAGAGATTCCAGCAGAAGATGACATCAGGTCGCACCTGCTTCACCAACTCAGTCAGACTGTGGCGGTTTTGAGCTGAGATCGTTTCGCGCCGAAATTGTGGTCCGTCAAAATCAATATACACCGAATTGCCGATCAGAAGCCGCAACGACTGATATATCTCCTGTTTCGGCCAATGGCTGATTTTGCCGCCGTTGGCACTGGTCAATACTGAAATATCGTGACNNTCATCGACTCGATCGATCCCCTTGGCGTCGAGAAATGCGACCATCAGGTCTACTACACGGGACAAGCCGTGTTTCTCGAGAATCGCCCGAATCTGCCCTGGACGTGGATCATTGGTGCGGTGACCCGCCGGATATTTCAGCCGCAGATAAATTGCTGCGCAGAGCGCCCACTCGAGGCGAACGCTGGCGTGGTTCTCTGAAATCGTATTGGTAGCGTGGAAGCGGTAGAGCATCAGCGGGCGGTCGATGAAGCAAAACCGCACGCCGTGCGCCGCACAGCGAAGAGCAAACTCAAGATCGTGGGCATAGCGCAGCGGCGCGAAGTATCCCATCCGCTGAATCAGGCTGCGCCGCATGAAGAAGTTCGACGTCGTCATCAGGTAATTCGCATCGATCAGCGACACCGCCACGTCGCGGCGATGCTTGAATCCATCGAGCGCCGTTCTGAACCATTGATTTTCGATCGCTATTTCTTGGCCATCGACAAAGGCAATGCCGGACGAAGCAAAATCCGAGCCCTCGTCCAGGTCAAGACAATGGGCAAGGGCGCTAAAACGACCCTTGGCAAAATAATCATCGGAATTCAGAATGGTTACAAACTCACCGGATGCCATTTCGAGCCCACGGTTTATCGTGGCATGAGCCCCGCGGTTTTCATGTTGCAAGAAAGTGATCCGTGGATCGCGGGTCGCCAATATATTCATGACTTCGGCGGAACGATCCTTGGAGCCATCGTCGATCACGATCAGTTCGCGCAGAATATCGCCCTGCGCCAGCACGCTTTCTACCGCCCTGGTAATGTATTTTTCGTGATTGTAAAGTGGGATGATCGTGGTGACGCGATCCATCTGGTTGGCTTTCTCGGTTGGTTCAAAGGGCGCTATGGCAACACCTCTGTTTCAACTGTCTGGGACCGAACCTCAGCCATCCACGAGACCGAGCAGCCCCAAGGCCGTGCAGGACGGTTTCAGCCCGATTCCGTGGCCAGAAACCCGCGAACTCCTGCATGGCGTGTGCACTCCTTGAAGCCTCAAAGGGACCGGCTGGGGACCGTTGCGAATGAGGCCATCTCAAGGCGCATCATTCAACCTGACAATCGATCTGCTAGTCGAGCGCCTGCGCCCGCACCATGTTGGCATACAGGCCGCCCAGGGCCATCAGATCGTCGTGCCGCCCGGATTCGAGCACGCGGCCTTCGGCCAGCACGTAGATCCAGTCGGCGTTGCGCACCGTGCTCAGCCGGTGCGCGATCAGGATCAGGGTCTTGCTGCCGTGCCAGTCCTCGATCGACTGCTGCACCACGCGCTCCGATTCGGTATCGAGCGCCGAGGTCGCCTCGTCGAACACCCAGACGCGCGCGTTCTTGTACAGCGCCCGCGCGATCGCCAGACGCTGCCGCTGCCCGCCGCTCAAGCGGCTGCCGTTGGTACCGATGGTGGCGTTGGGCCCGTCCGGCTGCGCCTGGACGAAGTCCCACAGATTGGCCGCCCGCAGCGCAGCCTCGACGCGCGCCGCATCCTTGGGCTGCGCGTACGCCACGTTGTCCGCGATCGGGCCGTCGAAGAGCACGATGTCCTGCGACACCACCGCGAACTGCCGGCGCAGCGAAGCCTTGCGGATGTCCTGCACGTCGACGCCGTCCAGCGTGATGACGCCTTCCGTCGGGGCGACGAAACCGAGCATCGCGTTGATCGCCGTCGATTTGCCCGAGCCCGAGGGGCCGACCAGCGCGATCGTCTTGCCGGCACCGATGTCGAGGTTCAGGCCGTCGAGCGCGCGGTGCTCGCTGCCGGGGTACTGCACGCGCACGCCGTCGAACTTCAACTCGCCGCGCAGCTTGTCGGGCTCGAGCTCTCGGGTGCCGGTGTCCTGCTCGGGCGGCGTGTCCATCAGCGCGAAGCAGGCCTGCGCGCCGACGAGTCCGGTGACGATCGGCTGTGTCACGTCGGTCAGGTGGCGCATCGGCGCGATCGCAATGATCAGTGCGGTGATGAAGGCGACGAACTCGCCGACCGTGGCTGCACCCTGGTTGGCCTGGTACAGCGCCAGCGTGACGATCATTGCGATGCCGATGCTGGACACCACCTGCGTCATCGGCGTCATCGACGCCGTCGCGGCCACGTTGCGCAACTGCAGGCGCTGCAGCTGCCGGGCCTCCTGGAAGAACCGCTGCCGCTCGAAGTCTTCGGCGTCGAAGGTGCGCACCACGCGCCAGGCACGGCTGACGTCGTCGACGATGCCGATCAGCCGCATCTGCGTCTCCCAGACCCGGCCGCCGACGCGCAGCGCCCGGCGCTGCACCCTGCGCACGATGTAGATCATGGCCGGGATCGTCGCCAGCGACAGCAGCGTCAATTGCCAGTTCAGGTAGATCAGGTAGCCGATCATCGCGATCAGCGTCGTGCCGTCGCGCAGCACGGTCGTCGTCGCGCCGGCCAAGGCCTGTGTCGCGTTCTGCGGGTCGTTGATCACGCGCGAGGCGACCACGCCCGGGCTCATCGTGCTGTACAGGTTGGCATCGGCGCGCATCACCGCGCGCAGGATGTCGGTACGCAGCGCGAGCACCGCCCTCGAGGTCGCCCAGTTCAGCATGTAGGTGCCGCTGAAGGCCAGCGAGCCGCGCAGCATGAAAAGGCCGATGATGAGCAGCGGCACGAGCCAGATGGAGAACCCCATGTCCGGCTTGAAGCCGGTGTCGAAGAGCCTCTTCAGCAGGGCCGGCAACAGCGGGTCGACCGCCGCGGAGAGCATGAAGCAGACCACGCTGAGGACCATGCCCCACTTGTGCGGGCGGATGTACTGCAGGAGCTTGGATGCGGCTNNTTCATGAGCTGCTGAACCCGCCACGGATGCGGCGCGTCGTCAGGCGTTGCCGGGCCCCGGCCGGGCCTGGATGCGGGCGCAAGGGCCCTGGATTGTGCACATCGACATGGCTGTGCATGGGGCGGGCGGGGCCCGCGCTGCGGTGCTGTCGATGCGCGACGGCGCTCACCGGGACGCGATCGCGCGCCTGCATCAGAACGCGAAGCTGGCGCGGCAGCGCTGGCCGACGGCCAGTTCGTGCTCGACGCCGTCGACGACGATGGCGTTCATGCCGAAGGTGATCGCACCGCCGACGCGCGCATCGGCGCGATAGGCGGCCAGCGTGTCGGCCACCGCGTGGCCTTGCACGGCGGTGTCCGGATCGACGTCGGGGATGGTGCAGCGCGCGCAGGGCTTGACCAGCTTCAGCCGCGCCGTGCCTTGCCCGGTGTCGATCTCCAGCCACTCGATGTGGTCCTCGTCGTGCGCGTCGATGCCGTCGAGCACGAGGTTCGGCCGCAGGCGCTGCATCGTCACCGGATCCCGACCCTGCTTCTGCAGCCGGCGGTTCAGTTCGGCCAGCGAGGCGGTGGAGGTGACGAGCAGCGCGAAGGCGTCGGCAAAGGCCGCCTGCCCGATGTGCGCTCCGGTCCAGCGGCTGTCGGACAGGCGGCGGAAATCCGGGTCGAAGCGCACCAGCCGCAGCGGCCGGCCGGCGAAGTCGCTGCACCACTGCGCCGCCAGCGCGCCCATGTCCCAGGCCGGCACGCAGTCGTCCCAGATGCGCACGCGCAGCGCGCTGTCCACGCGATCCAGCGCGACATGCAGGCCCAGCATGCCCGGTGCGCGCAGCACCAGCTCGTCGCGGCGCAGCGTCGGCCGGATCAGCGCCAGCCGCGGCAGCTCGCGCTGCGTGACGAAGTCGCCGCGCGCGTCGACCAGCATCCAGGCGCGGTCCAGGTCCAGCCCCGTTTCCAGCAGCAGGCTGCGCTGCAGCGCGATGCCGGCGCAGGACTTCACCGGGTGGATGTACAGCGAATGCAGCGTGCACTCGAGATCGCTCAAGACTTCACTCCGCGCCTTTCGGGATGGGCAAGGGGTGGGCATTGTGCGGCAGGCCGGGTGCCTACAATCGGCGCGATGAAACGGGTCGATGTGCATGTGCGCGGCGCCGGCGCGGTGGGTTCGTGCCTGGCGCTGGCGCTGTCTCGGCAGGGCTTGTCGGTGGCGCTGCAAGGCGCCGCGCGCGCCGACGTGCCGCCGCGCGACGACGTGCGCGCCTATGCGCTGAATGCCGCGTCGGTGCAGTTGCTGCGCGAGCTGAAGGTGTGGGAGGCACTGCCGGCCGACGCGCGCTGCGCGGTCTACGACATGCATGTCGAGGGCGACGCCGCCGGCAGCGCACTGGACTTCTCCGCGTGGTCGCAGGGCGTCGAGGCGCTGGCCTGGATCGTCGATGCGGCCGAGCTCGAGCGTGTGCTGGCCTCGGCCGTGTCGTTCGCGCCGCACGTGCAGTGCGTCGGCAGCGACGAGGTGCAGGCGCCGCTGCAGGCGCTGGCCGAAGGCAAGGCGTCGAGCACGCGCGGGCAGCTCGGCGTGGCCATGCCGGTGCACCGCTACGGCCAGACCGCGGTGGCGGCGCGGCTGCAGTCCGACGTCGCGCACGCCGGCGTCGCGCGCCAGTGGTTCCGCTCGCCCGACGTGCTCGCGCTGCTGCCTTTCGAGCGGCCGCTGCCGTCGATGAGCTACGGCTTGGTGTGGTCGGTGCCGAGCGCGCGCGCCGACGCGCTGCTGGCGCTGGACGACGCCGCGTTCGAGCTGGCGCTGGCCGACGCCACCGGCGGCGCTGCCGGCGCGCTGCGACTGGCCAGCGAACGTGCGGCCTGGCCGCTGTCGCTGGCGCGCGCCGAGCGCGTCTGCGGCCCCGGCTGGGTGCTGCTCGGCGATGCCGCGCATGTCGTGCATCCGCTGGCCGGGCAGGGGCTGAACCTGGGCCTGGGCGATGTGCGCGCGCTGACGCAGGTGATCGCCGACCGCGAAGCATGGCGCTCGCTGGGCGACGAGCGGCTGTTGCAGCGGTACGCGCGCAAGCGCGCGGTGCCGACGCTGGCGATGGGCCAGATGACCGACGGCCTGCTGCACCTGTTCGCCAGCGAGCAGCCGCTGCTGCGGGAACTTCGCAACCGCGGGCTGAGTCTCGTCAACGGCATGCCCCCGCTGAAGCGTTTGCTGACCTCGTTCGCGCTCGACTCCTGAAGCCAAGGACCCCGATGACCAAGCCACGCCCCCTTCTCGCGCTGTGCAGCGCGCTGCTGCTGTGCAGCGCCACCGCCTGGGCGCAGGAGGCGCAGATCCGCAAGAACCTGGCCGAGCGGCTGCCGAACCTGCCGAAGATCGACGAGGTCGGCAAGACGCCGATTCCCGGGCTGTACGAAGTGCGCATCGGTCAGGAGATCCTCTATGCCGACGAGCAGGGCAACCACCTGATCCAGGGCAACATCATCGACACGCGCACGCAGACCGACCTGACCGAGGCGCGGCTGAACAAGCTCGGCGCGATCGAGTTCGCCAGCCTGCCGCTGAAGGATGCGCTGGTCATCAAGCAGGGCAACGGGTCGCGGCGCATGGCGGTGTTCGGCGATCCGAACTGCGGCTACTGCAAGCGCTTCGAGCGCGACCTCGCCAAGCTGCAGGACGTGACGATCTACACCTTCCTGTACCCGATCCTCGGCCCCGATTCGAGCGCCAAGTCCAGGGACATCTGGTGCGCGCCCGATAGCGCGAAAGTCTGGCGCGCGTGGATGGTCGACGGCGTGACGCCGCCGAAGCCGATGGGCAAGTGCGACACGGCCGCGCTCGAGCGCAACGTCGCGCTCGGCCGCAAGCACCGCGTGCAGGGCACGCCGGCAGCGGTGTTCGAGGACGGCACGCGCGTGCCCGGCGCGGTGCCGCTGGAAAGCCTGGAGAAGCACCTGGCGGCGGCCGCGAAGAAGAGCTGAGCGGCGCGCGTCGATGGTCGACTACCTGATCGAGGTTCTCGATCCTCACGCCCACCTGTTCCGCGTCACGCTGAAGCTGCCGCACCCGGCGGCGACGCAGCGCCTGAGCCTGCCGGTGTGGATCCCGGGCAGCTACCTGGTGCGCGAGTTCGCCCGCCACCTGTCGCGGCCGCGTGCGCGCCAGGGCGCGCACGAGCGCGCCGTCGAGCCGCTCGACAAGTGCAGCTGGCAGGTGCGCTGCGAGGGTGCGCAGCCGCTGGTCGTCGTCTACGAGGTCTATGCCTTCGACACCTCGGTGCGCGCCGCCTTCCTCGACGCGCAGCGCGGCTTCTTCAACGGCACCAGCCTGTGCCTGCGTGCCGAAGGGCGCGAGGCCGCGCCGCACCGGCTGCGGCTGGGCCGGCTGCCCCGCGGCTGGCAGGTGGCCACCGCGATGCCGGCGACGTCGCGCCGCCACGAATACCGGTGCGCCGACTACGACGAACTGGTCGACCACCCGGTCGAGCTCGGCCGCTTCTGGCGCGGCGAGTTCAGCGCGCGCGGCGTGAGCCACGAGTTCGTCGTCGCCGGCGCCTGGCCCGGCTTCGACGGCGCGCGGCTGCTGGCCGATGCGCGCCGCATC
>CXWJ01025780.1_pt1 | contig 15574 bp, 16 predicted proteins | sample 590841 | NCBI WGS metagenome assembly CXWJ01 (sample SAMEA3498367, study PRJEB10139) | wastewater metagenome | biome: wastewater treatment plant; material: activated sludge | place: Austria | collected 2015-01-21 | reverse complement strand
AGTTTGAACAGGGCGAGCGGGGCGAAGCAGCCGACGAGGATGAGCATGACGCCGGGTACTGCGGTGCCGACGGCCTTGTGCAGGCTGTCGGTTGCGCCTAGGGCGACATGAGAGGTGACCTGGACCCCCAGCCCGAGCATGAGCATCATGATCACGGGGGTGAACGCGGCCGCGTGGAACCAGCGGAAGGCCTTCCAGAACCACGACCGGCCGCCTTCCCAGACCAGTCCGGCGGCCGCGATGGGGTTGGTGGCGGCCAGGACGAGCAGGGCCCCGGCGCGGGTCAACATGACCAACAGGTGCCCGAAGGCGGCGAAGATGAGGAAGAAGCCCATGACGCCAAGGACCGTGGCGATGGTGCCGTCGGTGATGTCGGCGGTGGAGAATCCGGTCCACGGCTGCCACGCGTCCATGGCGTTGACGTGCAGGAGCGATTCCATGAGGGCGCGGGTGAGGCCGCCGGCGGCGGCGACGACGGCGACTGCATAGACGACGCCGGCGACCCAGATCATGACGAACTGGCCGGTCCCGATCAGGACCCGGGCCAGGGACTGCCCATCACGGCGGAAGGCGGCGATGCCCAGCTGGATCATCAGCAGGATCAGGATCATCGAGCCGGCGATCCAGAAGGTGTACGGGTAGATCCCGCGCATGGGGCCGTTCTCGGAGAGGTCGGGGACGAGGAAGTCGTCCTCGATGCCAAGGATGAGCTTGAGCAGCCACAGGCCGGCATTCCAGATGCCCAGCATCGCGGCGGTCCAGCCGTCGGCGACGATCTTGCCCGCCGCGTTGCCGAGGTAGGTGAAGGGGTTGATGTAGTCCCACCAGTTCATCGGGTCGTCTCCTGGGTCACTGGTCCGCTGGCGTGGTCACGGTCTTCCACCCGGCCTCGATGGCCAGGTCGGTGCCGGGCCAGGTGGATGGGGCACGGGCGGGCACGGCGCCCGCGCCGATGACCCATCGGCCGCCGTCGCGGGGGGTCCACTGCATGCGTTCGCAGTGGCCGTAGGCGATGCGGGCTTGGGTGGCGATCTGTGCCTTGACGTCGAGCAGGACGCAGGCCAGGACCCAGTCGGTGCCGTCGGTTCCCTTCACTTGGGCCGCGATCGGTGTGGTCACGACTGCGGTGCGCAGATCGCCTGCGTACTGGCCCGCGGAGCTGGCGAGGAAGGCCTGGATGTTGGTGGTCAGCTCCCATGATTCGGCGGCGACCGCGCCGGGGTTGCTCCATGCTGCGTGCACCTGGTGGGCGCGGTCGATCGACATGCTTTGCAGGACGGTGGTCTCGATCGCGGCCAGCTGCGCAACTGCTCCTTCTGGGCTGTGCGGGAATCCGGTCGGGACCCCGGCGGGCCCTACCCGTCCTGCGGGAGGGATCGTGATGGTGGGGCCGACCTGAGCCGAGGGCTTGCCCGAGCGGCTCGCCTCTGGTGGGACGGCGAGCATCGGGGCCGCCGCGATGGCGTCGCGGCGAGCCGGTCCCGACGGCAGCTGTTCCGCGCTGCGGATCTCCTGTCCCGGCGAAGCTGCAGCGGCCGAGGACCGGGTTGAGGCGATCGCGCTGTACACCGCGTATGACAGGCCAGCCAGCAACAGCGCCGCGACCACCGCCACAATGGCTAGGGTGCGCACGAGCCGGCGGCGCCCCCACGGGTCGGTGGCTGCGGCTGCGCTGCTCATCCGACGCAACCGGACCCGGTGATGCCCGAGAGCATGCCGGGCACGACCATGTAGGCCACGGCCGCGACGAACACGACGGCCACGCCCACCACGCCGGCCTTGCTGGCGTGGGGCATGGCGAAGACCCGTCCACCCACGACCGCACCGATCGAGACGACGATCCCGACCAGCATCAAGGCCAGGACTCCCCACAGGACGTAGCCGGTCAGGGTGTTGGCATAGCCCTGGGCACCGGGAGGGGCGATGGGGCACACCGAGGCGAGGGCGCTCACTCCGGAGGAGGTGAGGGTGTTCATGTTTGCGGTCCCTTCTGGTGGTGGAGTCCCGAAGCGGTGTGCTCCAGGAGGTTCTCCGCTGCTTTGAGCAGGGAAGCTGGTAGGGGTGAGGAGTCGAGGCCGCGCAGCAGCAGCCCCTTGTCGCTCGGGATGGCGACGACTGGGCCGTCCTGGACTGCGGCTGAGGACCGTGCCCCCAGCGATGCGAGCAGGGCCTTGGGCCACCGGCGCGGGTGGGTGCCTTGCACCGCGACCGCGATCTTCTGCGGGTCGAGCAGGGTCAGGGCCATCTCGAGGCGCCGCATGGCTGGGACGGTCGGGGTGGTCACCAGAACCAGGCTCGAGGCGCTCTCGACCTGGTCGCGGATCCAGCCGCCGGATGCCATGACCTGACCGATCTCCCACCCGATGTCCAGCACGGTCAGGTCGACTCCAGCCGGCGGGGAGTCCGGCAGCGGTGTCTCATCGGGCTCCAGCAGCACCTGGCTCGTGCGGGCCATCCAGACGCGATCACGGCGACCCAACGCCCAGGTGTTCTCGCCCCGTCCGAGCTCGGCGGTCGCAGCTGCGGCCAGGCCGCTGGCTGTCGCTGTGCAGCACTCCACAACCCGGGCCGAACCGCTCACGGTGGCCAAGGCCAGAGCCACTGTGGTCGTCCCACACTGCCCGGCGCAGCCGAGCACGGGCAGCACCGGCTCTGAGGAGATCCACTCGCCCGTGGTGGGCTTAGCCCGTGTGTGGAGCTGCCGGCCGGAGCGCGGCTCTCGGGTGCGGAACTGGCCGTCCTGAACGGCGTGCCACGCTCGGCGCAGCTCGTCGACGCCAACGGGGCGCGTGGCCGTGGACTGGGTCATGTGGGCTTCCTTGCCAGTTCGATGCGGCGCAATTGCAGGGCGGCACGCAGTTGGTCGGCGGGCAGCCCGGCCAGGGCGGTCTTGGCATCGCGGGCGCGCAGGAGTCGCCGCACGCACCCTTCGAGCTCTGCCATGGCAGCGTCCTCGTCGCGGGCTTCGCGCACCAGGCGCTCCAGGTCAGGGTTCTCGGTCACGGTCATCACCTCGCTGCCTAATGCAGCCGTAAGAGGGTGGCGGTTCACGGGTCACGCCGGAATCTGGTCGACTGCGGATTCCAAGGCCTTCAGTGACGCCGTGGCGCGGCGTCGGATCGTGATTGGTGAGACCCCTGCCTGCTCGGCCACAGCGGTGGTGACCTGGTGGGAGGTCAGCCCTCCCCTCCCCCGCCCGTTGTGACGGACTCCGGCCCTGTCCGCCGCCGTGGCCAAGGTGATGAGCAGGTCGCGATCGCGCTCATCGATCACGCCCTGCGCCACCGCCCAGATCAGAACCTCGGCCAGCTCTGCCTCGGGTCGTGCTGCCTGGGGAGGGCGGCGAGCGTCCATCACCACCCACAGTTCCGCGTCCGGGCCCAGCGGCACCGACCTCGCCCACGTCGGGTCGGCGTACCGGGCGTCCTGACCGATCCCGAGGTCGCGTAGGACCCCGCGGCGGGTGTTCATCGTGATGTTCGCGGCGACCTTGCGTTGACGCTGCCAAGGGAACCCGCGCACCTCCAACCACAGCTGCGCGGCGACCACCTCGTCGATGCGAGTCGTGAGGGCTCGCAGCCGGTGGGCGACGACGCACGCACCGGGCAGCAGCAGCCATGCCAATGCCCCGGCCGCCGTGACGTCATCACCGCCGGCTGGGCTGGCGAGCTGGGCCAGGATGTGCAGGACGTCGTCGGCCTCCTGCCGGTCGGCAACGCGCAGCCACGCGGGTAGATCGAGTAGTTCCTCGACCACTCCCAGACCGGGGTGGCCGGCACACCATGAGGGCCACGCCTCCCGCGCCTGGGCCAGGAGTTCTTGGTTCGGGTCTGCCAGTCCGAGTTGTGTCGCCACGCTCATCGCGATGTCCTTTCGCCGTCGTTCCACGGCTGGAAAGGTCTCGCCAGGTCATCCCCACACCCGTCCCCGCCCGGGCGTCCCCCCTCCCCCAAATGACCCTGCTCGTTGAGGGACAGAGCGTCTTGCGGGGCGTGTTTGCGCAGGTCAGGGCCGGGGAAGCGCTCTTTGGTGCAACGTCCCCCCGATTTCTTCAGCTAACTAAAGGGTTTGCCGCTATTAGAGTTAGGCGGTCACCACGGCTACGAGGTGCAAGGACCCCTCTCCGGCCGGGCGCGGCGCCGACCGGGCTCAGTTGTGGGTGAGCCGCACCCGCGTCATGCAGCCCTGGCTCGCGCGGGGTGAAGTCCCGAGTTCCTCGAGGAAGGTGACGTCGACGGAGTCCTCCGGTCGGCGGCCGATTGATCCGAGCCATGTTGATCGAGGGACCTGCGTATGCGGCAGGCTCGCACCCACAGACCCGAGGCAGCTGGCGCACGAGGCGAGAGGTTCCGGTGACTCAAGGAACTCGAGTAGCCCGGCGACCCCTTCCACCTCGTCGAGCCGGAGACCGTCGTAGGCGAATCGGCCCGCTGCGGTCCTGGCCCGGTAGAGGCTTTGAGGGCACCGGAACAGCCAGCCGCGATCGACAGTGATGCATCGCCAGAAATGCGCGATCTGGCAGGTGTCATAGATCCTTCGGACAAGTGACGGATCGGGAGACTCGTTACTCGTGATCGCTTCGCGGAACGTGGCGTACTCAAGCACATCGACACGCACTCCGAGTGCGGAGATCCTGTGGGCTGATCGCCGCACTCGGGACAGGGTGCGCTCGGCTAGCGGGTAGAGGGAGATCTCGACCGCCGCGACGCGCTCCCAGACGGAATCGTGCACCCGGTCGAGCAACAGCCCATTTGTGACCAGGGTGACGGACTGGGTTATCCCCGCGTTGAGAACCGACTCGACGAAGTCGCCTAGCCCAAGGTGCAGCAACGGCTCGCCGCCGACGATGCGTACGTTCTCGACCTGCATCAAGGGCGCCAGGGCACCGAGATCGCGGCCAACCTCGGTCGCCGACATCTCATTCTTATCCATGATCGGAGACGCGTGAGAGCACGCTCGGCAGCTCAGATTGCAATGTTCGACGGCGTTGACCTCGACCGACCTGGTGTGCACCCGACCGTCGAGCACTCGGTACCGGCCAGGTCCGTTCAGGGGCAGTTCCGCGCGATCAACGTCCACGGCTGTCCCCCCACGCCGCGACATGAAGCCGGCTCGTCGCATTGAGGCCACGCTGTATTGCTGCCTCGGCGATCTCGGACCAGCGCTGAGCCAGGATGTCGGCAGTGGTGCCCTCTGGCATCACCCAGACTCGCGAACGCGGCCAGCCTGTGTCCTCCGCGAACGCGGCCGCCCGGGAGACGTCGTCCCCGTCGACGCAGACGATCTTTAGGTGGACCTCCTGACGGTGCGCCACCTTCGACCATCGCGGGTCGAGCAACGGGCTCTGGCCCGACTTGTGCGGGCCCGCGTTCGGCAGCTTCGGAGAGAGCACGATGACATCGAGCAACTCCAGGATGTCCGGCGGGGGGACGACGGTTCCGTTCGACTCGATGTGGATCTGCACCCCCCGAGCTCGCAGACCGGAAGTCAGCTCCCGGAACTCCGCTGTGTGCGCATGGATCAGCGGCTCGCCGCCGGTGATCACGACGATTCCGCCGACCCCGTCGACGCTCGCCAGAATCGTTGTGACCGGCGTGGGCGTGATCTCTTGTCGCAGGTCGAAGCGGCGTGCGTCCCAGCTGTACGGAGTGTCGCACCACGAACAGGAGAGGTTGCAGCCGCCCAGTCGGACGAACATGGCACGGCGCCCGGAATAGGGCCCCTCTCCCTGGATTGTCGGTCCGAAAACCTCGGACAACGGAAGCGTGTTCACCTGCAAACCGGGCTCGAGCACTCGGCCCAACTCGACCGGGACTCGGACACCGCGATGGCGATCTCGGAGATGCGCGGAGCCTCCGGCCGGCCCGATATCCACGGGATTACGCGGGCGACGAGCCATACCGCAATGTTCTCGGCAGTTGGATTGACGTCGACGACGTCATTGAGGTGCCGGTGATCGAGCTGCTCCATGATGAGAGCGCGAACCCAATCCAGTTCGCCGAAGTCAAGGATGAAGCCCACCTCGTCCACTTCACCGTGAATGGTCAGCCGGACGCGGTAGGAATGGCCGTGAAGACGCGAGCACTTGTGACCGTCGGGGAGGCCTGACAGCCTGTGAGAGGCGGAAAAGTCGAACTCTTTCGAGATGCTCAGGTTCACGCTTATCATCTCCGGGTCCCCGCGAGGGCGAACGATGGCAACATCATCGTATGCGAGTGCTGGTCGCGCCCGACAAGTTCAAGGGCACGCTGAGCGCCGTCGAGGCGGCGAGGGCGATGGCCGCCGGGATCCTCGACGTCGATCCCGAGGTTACGGTCGACTGCTGCCCGATGGCTGATGGCGGTGAGGGCAGTCACGAGGTGGCGCTGGCCGCCGGATTCACCGAGCTACCCGTGCGCGTGCGCGGGGCGGACGGAACCGAGCACGTGACCACGTACGCCGTTAGAGGCGCCACCGCGGTGCTCGAACTCGCGCGCCTGTGCGGCACGCCGACCCTGCGATCCGGCCCGCAGCCGTGGACAAGCACAACCTTCGGCCTCGGTCAAGCCATCCGCGCCGCCGTTGATCGCGGCGCGAGAGAGATCGTCCTGTGCATCGGCGGCAGCGCCAGTGTCGACGGCGGGACGGGCATGCTTCGCGCACTGGGATGGCAGTTTCTAGCCGCCGGCGGCTCCACGGTCGCCAACGGGCTGGTCGGGCTGGGGGACATCGCTACGGTGCGTCCCCCGAACCGCGGGGTCGACGCCGAGGTTCGCGTGGTCTGCGACGTGGACAGCCCCCTATTGGGGGCGAGAGGCGGCATCCGGCAGTTCTCCGCTCAAAAGGGTCTCGACGCTGAGGGTGTCTTAGAGGCGGAACGACGCAGCGCGCACTGGGCCGAACGTACTCGGTTGGCTCTGAGCCGCGACCTGACGGATACACCGGGCGGTGGGTCGGCGGGAGGGGTCGGCTTCGCGGCGATCGCCTACCTCGGGGCAGAACTCGTCCAAGGCGTGGACTTTTTCGAGCAGCTGATCGATCTGTCGGCCCGCGTCGATCGAGCGGACCTCGTGTTTACCGGCGAAGGAGCGTTCGACAAGGGTTCGCTCGACGGCAAGACACCGGTCGGGGTGGCGAGACGCGCTCGCTCTGTGCACAAGCCCTGCCATCTGATCGCCGGCCGCGTTGAGTTCGACGCCGGCGAGTGCCATCCTTTCGCCGGTCTGTGGTCCCTTGTCGACGAGGTGGGTGAAACCGTGGCCCTAGAGGATTCAGGGGTCGCGGTGAGAAGGGTGGCGAGGCGGGTCTTTCGAAGCGTGACCCCCGTAGTTTAGAGGTGCGCCCCGACCTCGTCGCAGAACCCGGCGATCGTGACACGGGTCGTGTCGAAAACGAGCCCGGTAACACCCGGATGGGCGCCCACCCGCGCCCACTCGCGGCGCTCGGCCAACATCTCGATCTCCACCTCCTCGACCGACGCCGCCCGGCGAGCGCGTGTCCGGGCGCCCGCTCGTTCGAACGCCACCTCGGGCGGCGATTCGAGGAGGATCGCGAGCAAGTTGAAGTCGTTCGCCAGTCGGGTGACGAGCCGACTGCTCAACGTTGCGACATACGGCTCGGCAGGTGCGGCCGAAGTGAGCCCAAGAGCGAGTGCCGAATCACGTTCAAACTGGATCGCATAGTGGAGGTCAGACACGACGATTGGCGCTCGAGCGCAGAGAGAAACATAGTCAACTTCGGCGACCTCCGAGGGGATGTCGGTGAAACCGCGCGACGGCGCGATCCCGTGCTCGTCGGCAAGGCGCAGATAAGAGTCGGCCGGGCGCACCAGGATGGCGCCGAGGGCGGTAGACAACCCCTCCGCAAGGGTCGACTTTCCGGTCGCGGCAGCGCCCCCCACCAGCAGGACAGTGCTCACCTGACATCCCGGCGATCTGCCAGCTCACGCCGACGGGCGACGACCTCAGGAGCGTACGCCGCTGCCGCATCTTGCGCGCGGTTGAAGGAGCTCGGCAGCTGGTCTCTCAGCAGATCCAGCGCGATCAGGAGGTCGGCGCGACGGACCACCGGCAGGTCGGGCAGTCTCGGAAGCCAGGAACCGATGATCAACTCCTCTTGGTTGGCGAACACAGAGAAAGGTGTGACCAGATAGCCGGACGCCACCATTGCAACGGCTCGCTTGGCGCACGCGGGGCAGTCCTGGCAGTCCCCGTCGGCCCGGTAACAGCTCACAGTGCGGGTCGCGCTGAGGCGCTCGTCCCAACCCTGAGACCAGACGCGAAGGATGTCGGTCTTGGTCATGGCCACGAACGGCGAGGTCACCGGCACGCCAAGGTGGCGGACGGCTTCGGCATACATACGTAGGGACTTGTCGGGCACGACCAGTTCGTCGGCGAGCCCTGCGAGCACGATCCCCGAGGGATGGAGCGATGCGGCGCAGGCCGCGATCAGCAGGTTGCGGGCGGGGATGACGTGACCGAACATCCGATCCTGAGCGACACGGTCTCCCAGGTCGATCGCGACCTCGATCAACTCGACCCTGAGGGCCGAGCACACCTCCCGCACCGCCATCTGTTCCGGTTCTGCATACGACTGGCCGTAATCGCACCACAGCGCGACAGGGTTACAGCCGGTGTCCTGCAGGTGCAGAATCGCCGCAGTCGAGTCGATGCCTCCCGATGCGAGAACCACCGTTCGGCCCCTAAGTGCGGCGGGCGTGTCGTCGCTCTGAGGCGCCAGCAGCCCGTGTGACGTGACTACCGGCGTCTGGACGCCGGGTGGATAGGCGAGAACGAAAGAGAGGAAGGAGCCGAGCCCGTTGGGGTCTCCAGATTGTCGGGAATCACCGATTACGACGCTCCCCGCGCCGTCGTAAGCGCCGTCGATGCAGCTCAGAATCCCCGTAAGCAGAGGGCTGCGCAGGTGGACGCGACATTCCGGGAAGTGAGCGGTGATCGTTGGGTTCACCCGCGCCTCGCTCTCTCTCGCCAGTATCCGAATTTGTACGAGGGCCGCCAAACTAACAAGTGGTAGACGGCGGCCAGCAGACCAGCCTTGCGCCCACACGCCAACGCCAGTCGCCATTCGCCCGCTCCCATGAGGTCTCTCCAGAAGACCCTTTGTGGGTCCTTGAGAACTCGTTCGCGCAACCGGCGGCCGACGCCGAGCCTGCGAGCAGAGGCCGCGTCCGCGCGGAAGCCGAGGGCGCGGTGCCAGACGAGACCACCTGATTCGCCGGTCGGCAGGCCGGCGGCCGCGAAGCGGCGTGCGGGATCCGTGTCCTCGCCCCACGCCAGCGCCGAGTCGAAGAGGTGCCCGCCGATCTCGGCCTGGGCGTCCAGCCGAAAGGCCGACGGGATGAACAGGACGCCCTGTGGTGTCGTGAAGGTGCGACAGCGCGCCACGACGGAGGTGACGAAGCTGGCCGAGCGATATCTCATCGGCACGCTCACCGCGGGAGTGTCATCTAGGGCGACCTCCACGGCCGCGACGGTCCCCTCAGTCACCTCGCAGTCTGAGTCGAGGTAGAGAACGGCGGGAGTGTCGACGAACCGCGTTGCGAGTTGGCGAAGCAAACCGAGGTTGCGTTCATCTCGTCGCACCACCCGTACCCGTGGGTGCCGCCCCAAGATGCGGAGCACTTCTTCACTCGGGAAGTTCGCCATCACCACGACTGGCGTCTCCCCGGGTATCGACTTCAGGCACTTGTCCAGGAGCGGGTCGCGCGAGCAGACGATGACGACGGTCAGCTTCATTCGATCGGCCCCGGAAGCGAGGCGACTTCGCGTCGCGCGCGTTCAGAGGAATCAGCCGTCCAGGTGCCCATCGGTCCCCCCGACAGCGTCGGGGGAGAGCCCTGGGCGTCCCTGGCGGCGAACGCCGCCGCCGCCGCCGCAGTCGCAACGACGCTGAGGGCTGGGAGCGCTTCCCTCCGGTAGGGCTGGTCGGTGTCCGTCTCGGGGAACCGCAGCGCTAGGGTGTCCGTGCCGTCGAGCAACAGCGCGAGCGGCGCCAGCACCATCGGGACGAGCTGCGCCACGGTCGCTCGATCGAGCGGATCCTCCGGCAGAGCGGCGTGTGTGAAACCCTCCAGCTGCTGCGTCGCGGAACCCCGCAGTAGCTCCATGAGCCCGTGCATTCCAAACCCGGCTGCCGCATGACGCACCGAGTCAGGATTCGGAACAGTGTGAGTGGGAACGCCGTCCGCTAGGGTCGCGCGCCAGATCTGGAAGCCGTCGCCCGCCTTAGAGGCCGTCGGCCGGTGTCGCACATTCACCATCCCGAGCGAAACGGACGCCACAGCAGAGCCGCTGCGCCACAGCCCGGCGGCAATGTCCCACTCCCCTCCCCAATCGTAGTGGTAGCCCGGAGCGGAGACGATCGCCGCCAGTAGCCTCGGCGATGCGGCGACCGCGCCGGGAAACGGGGTCGGGATAGCCGCCCGCATTCCGGGGCACAGGAGATCCATGGCAGGTTCGCCCACCAGCCGATTCGCACGCCCGGCCCATGCCGTGATGTCGGGGAGAGCTGCATCGGCTTCTCGACGGAGCAACGGCGAAAGCAGGCCGTCGACGAAACTCGCGATCGAGTCAAACGCCCAATCGGCATCGACAATCGCGACGAAATCAGCCCCTGCGCGCTCTGCGATCGTTGCAATCTTCGCGACCCCGAGGTTCTTGTTTGGGTACGCGTCGACATGGGTGGATACGATCTCGCAGGCTAGGTGCGCTCTTATCCACGCGCGGGCGGCACGGTCCCTGTCGTGGCGCGCATCGAAGACCACCTGAACCACATCCACCCCGAGCGTTCGCAACGCGGATCGGATGGCCGCAAGCGAACGCAAAATATCCTGCGGCTCCTCATCGAACCAGCACGTTCCCCAGACGACTTTGGGACGGGGTCGACTCATGCGCCAATCCCTTCGGAATCGAATCCGACGTGGTTCCATGTGGGGCGCGGATCGAGTCACCTTGGACCGATACGGCCGGGCTCGGAGCAACCGTGCGAACCGACAGATTCCAATGACCAGTGGTGCACCTGAACGTACGCTTCCCAGTTAATCACATGTCAGCCAGCCAACGTCTGCGAGGGTTCGCAGCGGGCTGCGCTTGCCCTAAGACTCGCGGGTCCGGCCCCCGGTTTAGCCTCGGCCCTTCATGGGTGAGGGGGTGACACGCCCCCTGGATGTACCAAAGTGCCTGTCCTGTAACGGAATACTTGTGGTTGCGAAGACACAAGGATCTGGTACGGGAAGGCACTTGGTACGTGAAGAGTACATCGTGGGCTGCGGGCCTGTCGGTCTCCGGTGATGGTGTCGGCGTGGTCGCTCACGCCGGCGGGATAGCGGTGCGGCTGCTGGCGGATCGGGTCGGCCTGACAGCCGAGCTCTCCGAAGCGTTGACCCGTCGGGGTTTCGTGCCGGGGCATGACCGTGGCCAGGTCCTGGTCGATGTGGCCACCATGCTCGCCGGCGGCGGGGAGGCAATCGCTGACATCGACACTCTGCGCCACCAGCAGGAGGTGCTCGGGTCGGTGGCCTCGCCGCCGACGGTGTGGCGGGNNGTGGAGAGGGCGCGGGCGCGCACGAGATCGCGGGTGTGGGACCTGGCCGGTGGACCACCGCCGGCGCGGGTCACCGGCCGCGCCCTCGACCCCGACTTGGTGGTGCTCGATGTCGATGCCACGATCGTGGTCGCTCACTCCGAGAAGGAGAACGCTGCGGCCACGTTCAAGCGCACCTTCGGGTTCCACCCGCTCGGTGTCTGGTGCGACAACACCTCCGAGCTGCTCACCATGCAGCTTCGTCCGGGCAACGCCGGAGCGAACACCGCGGCCGACCACATCGACGTCCTCACTGCCGCGGTCGCGCAGGTCCCGAGGGCGCACCGCAAGAAGCTGCCCGTCCGCGTCGATGGGGCGGGTGCTTCGCACGCGCTGCTGGACTGGCTCACCACCGAGGACGCCAAACGCGGCCGCAGCGTTGAGTATTCGGTCGGGTTCGCGGTCACTGAGCACGTCCGCACCGCCATCGCCGCGATCCCGAAGAAGGGAGTGTGGTCCCCGGCGGTCAACACGACGGCGACCCGCGCGAGAAGGCCGACGTCGCCGAGATCACCGGCCTCCTCCCGGAACACGTCCGGGAGTTGTGGCCGGACGGGATGCGGGTGATCGTGCGCCGCGAACGACCCCACCCCGGCGCCCAGCTCTCCCTCTTCGAAGAGGCCGACGGGTGGCGCTACCAAGCGTTCGCGACCAACACCACCACCGGCGCCCTGCAGTTCCTCGAAGCCCGCCACCGTGCCCACGCCCGCGTCGAGGACCGGATCCGGCACGCCAAGGACACCGGCCTGCGCCGGCTGCCCTCCAGGGAGTACTCGATCAACACTGCCTGGCTGGCCACCGTGGCGATCGCGGCCGACCTGATCGCCTGGCTCCGCCTCCTCGCCCTCCCGGAGCGGCTCGCCGCCTGCGAACCCAAAGCGCTGCGGTACCGGCTGCTGCACGTCCCAGCCCGGATCACCCGCGGCGGAAGACGACGTCGGCTGCGGTTCCCCAAAACGTGGCCCTGGGTCAACGACGTCGTCGCCGTCTTCGCCCGCATCACCACCATCCCGCGACACGCCTGACCCGCCCTGACCACCCACAACCCGGAGCACTCGGAGACCCGCACCGCAGCGCCACGCGGCGCTCCGTCCTACCCGCACTCCGGTTCGCGGTCCAGCTCTCACGCAAACCGCTTCACGGCAGCGGCGTCGCGGACTCATGAAAGACGGAGGTTAGGCATGTGTGGGTGGAGGCTCCGTCTGCGGAGACCAGCGCGGGCGCGATGTGGGTCGCGGGGGTGCTGTTGCGCTGGGAGCGCCCGGCGGAGGGGTTACGAGGCCTGGTCGCGTACGTGATCGCCGATGACTCAGGTTCGCCAGTATTGGTCACTCAGGCCTTGGCTGCCGGCCTGATCCGGCCCGCTGATCCTGGGCCCCCGCCGGGGTGAACGAGTCGAGTTAGGGCAGCACGATGCAGGCCATGTCTCAGCTGGCCTTGGAATCGGTCCAGCCCTTGCGGCTGCGCAGGATCTGCTCAGTGCGCTCCGGCAGCTCGGGGGGTGCAGAGTCGTCGTCGGTGCGGTTGCAGACCTCGTCACGCAGGATGCGTTGCGCTTCGGCGTGGCGGCCCTCGGCGTCAGCGACAGCGGCCAGGTCCAGGCGTGGGATCTCCTCGTGAGGTGCGGCGAGAATGGCCGTCTCGGCCGCGAGGCGGGCAGCGGGAAGATCGCCCTGGGCCAGGTCGTGGGTGACGACGAGGTGCGCGACGTCGACGACGGCGACGGTCAGGTGCTCGTCGAGGCGAGTTCCCTCGAGGAGCCAGGTCCAGCCGCCGCCCTGCTCACGCTCGATGGGGTAGTCGAAGGGCCGCCCCTCAACGAGGCTGAGCGCGGTACGCAGGTCCTCGATGCCCTCGGCTCCTCCGCGGGCTTCTCCCCGCACCCGCAGCCTCCGGAAGAGATCCGCGTCGATGAGGAGGTCGAGGACCTGGTAGACGGGGACTTCGCGGATTGCTGCGGCCGGGGCCAAGCGCGCGTCGGGCAGGTGGTCGGTGCCGGTGCGCGGGTTGGTGCCGAGCCAGTGGCGGATGGTCAGGACGTAGTCGCGGGCTTTGGCCTTGGTGATGTTGAAGGTCTGGGCGACTTCCTCGGGGGTGGCACCGTGCCGGCGTAGGGCGATGAAGGCCAGCAACTCGGTCATGTAGGGCTTGCGCTTGGTCAGCGGCTTACCTCGTGTGGTGGCCCTCACCGGTCCAAGGAGGCGGAGTTTGGGCAGTGCGGAGTCCTCGCGCCACCACATGGCCATGTCATCGTCGAGGCTCGGGTCGGCCTCTTCGACGGCGTGTCGCACGGTCTGGTTCACCCGCGGGGCGATGGCTTGCAAGTCCTCGGCGGTGGTGGCGCCGGCTTGGACGTAGGTGGCGTCGGGGTCGTCGAGGAGGCTGGTGGTGTGCGGCTCAGGAGCCAGGTCGGGGTCGGGTCGAGGCAGGGTGTGCTCTGCGCGGAGGGCACCAGCCTCGTCGGACATGGATCTCCAGCCCTCGGTGGCGCTCTCGTCGACGGGGACGGGAACCTCGATCAGGGTCTCGCTGTGGGCCAGGAGTGAAGCGCAGCCAAGGGCCTCGTCACTGGTCAGACCGACCGCGACGAGATCCAGCCCCGCTGCCGGCATCGTGACCCGGCCGTCACCGGTGACGTGGAGAACGGTGCCCAGGGTGTGGGGTCGGGCGCCGGCGACAACGACCGAGGTCGCGGTGTGTCCGGCCTGCGTGTGCACGAGCTCGAGCAGTTGCTCGAGCGCTGGGGTGGCGGCTGCGGCGTCGACGAGCAGCAGCCTGGCGGGCCACGCGTCTGCGCCGGCTTGGTGGCTGCGGGCGGTGTTGACGTCGCTGTCTGCGTCGTGGGATCGGTCGATGGTGGCTACGGCGTCGGCGAGGAACTCTTCGACCGGGTCGTTCTGGCGGGTGCCCGGTTCGTAGACGTGGATTCGGTCGGGGTTGAGCGAGCCAAGCTCACTGGCCACCCCGAGGCAGGCGACGTCTACGCCCGCCGACCATGGGTTGCAGGCCACCTCTGCCGCCAGGTACCGCGCGAAGTCCTGCCCATAGGTGACGTCGCCGGTGATCGTGATGTTGAGGTCCTCGACGTTCAGCAGCCAGATCTCCTCGTGGGCGCCCAGTCCGATCGTGACCAGCAAGGGGTACGGCGCGGGTTGGTCGGGAATCGCCGGACCGATTTGCTCCAGCGGGACCTCGGGCGTGATCCTCCAGTGGAGCCGGTCCTCGCTGCCGTCCCACGGTGCCGGCAGCGGCGCGGGTTCGGACAGGTGGAGGATCAAGTGGGTGGCCGTGAGCTCGACTGCCGCGAGCACCGGCATTGGGGTTGCCGTCTGGGCGGCTGATGCGGCCAGCCGGCGCAGGGCCAGGTCCATGTGCTCCACGGTGGGTGCAGTGACCGCGCCGATGGCGGTGATGGTCTTCTCCACGGGACTGAGGATCGGGTCCGGGCTGGCCAGGGTCCGCCCTGGGCGGCGGTTTCGGAACTGGGCTCGCCGGCGCCGGCGCAGGAGCATCCGCATCGACCCGGCGAGCAAAGCCCCTCCCCCGGTGAGGCCGGCCAGCATCCACGGGGCAGCAGTTGCGGGCACGGCGGCGTCGGGGGACGTGTTTACCGGCGCGGTCTGCGCTGCCCCCGAAGGAATCGGCGAAGCAGCGGGGGGCACCGCCGCCGGCTCGTCGATATCGGGTCGAGGGTTGGGTCGCGGAGGCTTCGTGGGAGGGGTCGTGGGAGGTGTCGGTGCTGCGGCGGCGGGCACCGGCTCTTTGGTTTGCGGGGGCGCGGCAGCGGCGCGCGGCCCCGGGATGGTCAGGGTCTGTCCGACGTCGATCTGGTCCGGGTCGCTCAGGTAAATCCCGCCGGGCTGGAGGGTGCTCCGGCTGGCCTGGAAGATCTGGGGGTACTTGGCGGCATCACCCATCTCTCTCTGGGCGATCCCCGAGAGGGTGTCGCCGGCCTTGACCGTGTAGGGGCGGGTGGGTCCGGGCTGGGGTGTGG
>CXWJ01000856.1_pt1 | contig 15583 bp, 12 predicted proteins | sample 590841 | NCBI WGS metagenome assembly CXWJ01 (sample SAMEA3498367, study PRJEB10139) | wastewater metagenome | biome: wastewater treatment plant; material: activated sludge | place: Austria | collected 2015-01-21 | reverse complement strand
GTGATGAACATGACGTCGGAGAGGTCGAAGTCCACTTCAAGATAGTGATCCTGGAACGTCGCGTTCTGTTCCGGATCCAACACTTCGAGCAGCGCCGAAGACGGGTCACCGCGCCAGTCGGCGCCGAGCTTATCGATCTCGTCGAGCAGGAAGAGGGGGTTCGCCGACTTCGCCTTCTTCATGCCTTGAATGACTTTGCCCGGCATGGAGCCGATGTAGGTGCGGCGGTGACCGCGAATTTCGGCCTCGTCACGCACACCGCCAAGGGACATGCGGACGAACTCACGGCCGGTCGCTTTCGCGATCGACTTGCCAAGGGATGTCTTACCGACGCCGGGCGGACCGACGAGGCAGAGGATCGGGCCGCGCAGCTTTCCGGCGCGTTGCTGGACCGCGAGGTATTCAAGGATGCGCTCCTTGACCTTCTCAAGGCCATAGTGATCGTCGTCGAGAACCTTCTCGGCCTCGTCCATATCCTTCTTGACCTTGCTCTTCTTGCCCCAGGGGAGCGAGAGGATCCAATCAAGGTAGTTGCGCACCACGGTCGCTTCGGCCGACATCGGCGACATCTGACGCAGCTTTCTGAGCTCCGCCATCGCCTTGTCGTTGGCTTCTTTCGACAGCTTCGTCTTCTTGATGCGGTCTTCGAGTTCGCCAAGCTCGTCGCGCTGTTCCTCGCCCTCGCCCAGTTCTTTCTGAATCGCTTTCAGCTGTTCGTTCAAGTAGTACTCGCGTTGCGTCTTCTCCATCTGACGCTTCACGCGCGTACGAATCTTACGTTCGACTTGGAGGACGGACATTTCGCCCTCCATGAAGCCGAAGACTTTCTCCAGACGTTCGGCAACGCTCGTCGTCTCGAGCAACGCTTGCTTGTCGGCGATCTTGACGGTGATGTGCGACGCGATCACGTCGGCGAGCTTCGATGGGTCGGTGATCTGCTGAACTTCGGACTGCGATTCCGGCGGGATCTTGCGGTTCAGCTTGATATAGGCCTCGAACTGCGAGGCCGCCGATCGCGCTAGGCCTTCAACCTCGCGCGGGTCCTTGAGATCGTCGGGTAGAATTTCGGCTTCGACTTGGAAGAAATTGGCGTTCGGTACGAAGCGGCGGATACGCGCGCGCTGCTTGCCCTCGACGAGAACGCGCACGGTCTGGTCCGGCAGCTTTAGCAACTGCACGACGGAGGCGAGCGTACCCACCGTATAGATATCGTCTTCCGCAGGCTCGTCCTGCGCCGGGTTCTTTTGCGTGACTAGCAGGATTTGTTTTTCCTCGAGGCCGACGTCTTCAAGCGCACGGACCGACTTCTCGCGCCCAACAAACAGCGGAACGATCTTGTGCGGGAAAACGACGATGTCGCGCAGCGGCAGAACGGGGAACAATCCCACTGTTCCCGCGCCTTCGTCGTTTGAGCTCTTCATATCAACCTGCCTTTCGGTAGTTTTCGGCGCCGCCAACCCAAGCCGTCTAACGGCCCGACTCTTCGAACGCCACAATTCTTAACGAGCGAGAGAAGTGGAGGCGAGACATCCTCCCTTCAAGGGGCCTGTAACAATGGGCAGCGGAGGGGGGAACCTGCCGCCGATTACGATGCTGCGGAAGCTTCGCCGCGCTTGTCCGCGTAGATGAGCAGCGGGCGCGCCCGACCTTCAGCCACTTCGCCGTTGATGACGACTTCCGTAATGCCGCGCATTCCCGGCAAATCATACATAGTGTCGAGCAGAATGTTTTCCATGATGGAACGCAAGCCGCGCGCACCCGTCTTGCGCGCAATCGCTTTACGCGCGATCGCCTTCAAAGCGTCGTCCGAGAACGTAAGGGAAAGCCCCTCCATCTCGAAGAGCCGTGCGTACTGCTTGACCAGCGCGTTCTTCGGCTTTGTGAGAATCGACATCAATGCGTCGATGTCCAAGTCCTCAAGCGTGGCCAGAACCGGCAGACGGCCGACGAACTCAGGGATCAAACCGAACTTCAGAAGATCTTCGGGTTCGATCTCGCGGAAGATTGCGCCGGTGCCGCGGTCGTCCGGTGCCTGAACGTTCGCGCCGAAGCCGATCGACGAGCCCTTGCCGCGCGCGGCGATGATGCGCTCAAGCCCCGCGAATGCCCCACCGCAGATGAACAGGATATTCGTCGTGTCGACCTGCAGGAATTCCTGCTGCGGATGTTTGCGGCCGCCTTGCGGAGGGACGCTCGCTACAGTGCCTTCCATAATCTTGAGCAGCGCCTGCTGCACACCTTCGCCAGACACGTCGCGCGTGATCGATGGGTTGTCCGACTTGCGGCTGATTTTGTCGACTTCGTCGATGTAGACGATGCCACGTTGAGCGCGCTCGACATTGTAGTCGGCAGCCTGCAACAGTTTGAGGATGATATTCTCGACATCTTCGCCGACGTAGCCCGCTTCGGTCAGCGTCGTCGCGTCGGCCATCGTGAAGGGCACGTCGAGGATGCGCGCCAGCGTCTGCGCCAGCAGCGTCTTGCCGCAACCGGTCGGTCCGATCAGCAGGATGTTCGACTTCGCGATTTCGATGTCGCCGTTTTTCGATTGATGGTTCAGCCGCTTGTAGTGATTGTGAACAGCGACCGAGAGAACCTTCTTCGCGTGGTCCTGGCCGATCACATAGTCGTCGAGAACCTTGCGGATGTCCGACGGCGTGGGAACGCCGTCGCGCGACTTCACCAGAGAGGTCTTGTTCTCTTCACGGATGATATCCATGCAGAGCTCAACACACTCGTCGCAGATAAAGACGGTGGGACCGGCGATGAGCTTGCGCACTTCGTGCTGGCTCTTTCCGCAGAACGAGCAGTACAGAGTGTTCTTGGAGTCACTGCCGCTCTTGCTCATCCTCGTTTCCCTCTAGGAGCTCTGGAACCGTGCCGATTCCGGCCAATTCCCGGGCACTATACTGACAAAGCTAAACGCGTGCCGAATCCCCAACGCGCCGCCCTACCGCTCAATTCGAGCATGCTAGGCCGTCACGGATCAAGAATTCATTAATCGCGGGTGTATCCCAGAAACGGCGCAATCAGCCCGCGAATCAGTCGGACTTACCGATCTCAAGGGCTCCGGGGCGCTTGGTGAACACCTGGTCAATCAGGCCGAAGTTCTTCGCCTCGTCGGCGGTCAGGAAGTAGTCCCGATCCAAAGCCTTTTCAATCGCCTCAACCGCCTGTCCCGTGTGACGGGCATAAATCTCGTTCAGGCGCTTCTTAAGCTTGACGATTTCCTGTGCATGACGCGCAATATCGGTGGCTTGACCTTGGGCGCCACCGGACGGCTGGTGGAGCATCACTCGCGCATTCGGCAGGGCGAAGCGCTGCCCCTTCTCGCCAGAGCAAAGTAGCAACGAGGCTGCCGAAGCCGCCTGGCCGATACAGAGCGTCGCTACGGCGGGGCGGATATATTGCATAGTGTCGTAGATCGCGAGCCCCGCGGTCACCAACCCGCCGGGCGAGTTGATGTACATGAATATCTCTTTCTTGGGGTTTTCGGCCTCGAGAAAGAGCAGCTGAGCCGTGACGAGCGTTGCGATGGTGTCTTCGATCGGGCCCGAAACGAAGACGATCCGCTCTTTCAAGAGGCGCGAGTAGATATCATACGAGCGTTCACCCCGCGACGTCTGTTCGATGACGAAGGGCATGTAATAGTTGGCGTAGGTCTCGCGGACGTCTTTCATGGCTTAGCCTCTTGGGCGGCCGGCGCCGCCACCTCTGACTTAGTTCGCCTTCAGGATCTTCGCCAGGTCATCAGGGTCCTTAAACAGGTCCTCCCGACTCACTTGCTTGTCCGTGATCTTTACCTGACCGCAGAGGAAGTCGACGACCTTGTCCTCAAAAATCGGCGCACGAAGCTGGGCCAGCGCATCCGGATTGTTACGGTAGATTTCGAAGATCTTCTGCTCCTGACCCGGGTATTGACGGGCCTGGGCCATGACGCCGCGGCTCAACTCTTCCTGGGTAACTTGAACGTTGTTGATGCGCCCGAATTCGGAGAGTACTAAACCTAAGCGAACGCGACGCTCCGCAATCGCCCGGAACTCCTTCCGCAGGTCGTCCTCTGTCTTGGTCTTGTCTTCGTCGGCGAGGTTGCCGGCTTTGATATCCTGCTCGACCTGTGCCCATATCTGCTTGAACTCCGCCTCGACCATACCAGTCGGAAGGTCGAAGCTGTGAGCGCCATCGAGTGCGTCGAGCAGCGCGCGTTTCAGATGCGCACGGCTTGCTTGCGTATACTGGTTCGAGAGCTGCATGCGGGCGGCGTCGCGCAGCTTGTCGAGGCTGTCGAGGCCGAGCTTCGTCGCGAGGCTCTCGTCGACCTCGGCTTCGACTCCGCGGCGAACCTCTTTCACCTTCACATCGAAGTCGGCGAATTTTCCAGCAAGGTTCGCGGCCGGATAGTCGGCGGGAAATGAAACGGCGACAACCTTGGCGTCGCCCGCCTTGGCGCCTGTCAACTGGTCCTCAAACCCAGGGATGAAACTGCCAGAACCCAGCACGAGTTCGGCGTTCTCGGCCGTGCCGCCGTCGAAAGGAATGCCGTCGATCTTGCCGACAAAATCGATCAACAGTTGATCGCCCACCTGCGCCGGCGCGTCGTCGCCTTTCGGCTCGAACGTGCGCTGCTGCGCTGCGAGGCGCTTGAGCGACTGCTGGATGTCGTCGTCACTGACCTCCGTGATCGGACGGATCAACGAAATCGCGGCTGCGTCGGCCAGCTTGAAGTCCGGCATCAAGTCGACGCCCATGGTGAAAATCAGGTCTTCCGCGCCGGCAATCACCCTGTCGACTTGGCTGACGAGCTGAATCTGCGGCGTCATCGCCGGACGCAACGAGCGCTCGTCGACGGCCTTTTGACTGTACTCGGCAACGGCCTCCTGGACGATCTCGCCCATCATGGCTTTGCCGAACGTCTTGCGCAGATGCGCGACCGGAACTTTGCCCGGGCGGAAACCTTTGAGCTGGACCTGATCCTTCATGCCCTCCAGGCGCGTAAGCAGCTTCGCATCGAGGTCGCTCGCTTCGACCGTGATGCGGAATTCGCGGCGGAGCTGGTCGTTGACGGTTTCGGTAATCTGCATTGGCTTCTAAGTCCTGCCTCAATCTAGGGGCGTACCAGCATCGGGATAAGGGGAGCGCGTGGTGCGGGCGAAGGGATTTGAACCCCCACGACTTTCGTCACTGGAACCTAAATCCAGCGCGTCTACCAGTTCCGCCACGCCCGCATAACGCCAGCGTGCGTACCCAAATCAGATGCCAGCACGTGCGTGCCGGGTTCCTGTCGGAAATCAAGGGGCGTGTCTATAGCAGGGGGCCCCAGAAACTCAAAGACCGGAAACCCCTCGTTTCTGCGCCATTTCGACGGCCTTAGGCACGAGGTCAGGCAGGTCTTCGGCAATGAGGCCGCGACCAGCGATTCTGCCGCAGAGGCCATGAAGAAAAGCGCCAGTTCTTGCGGCATCGAAAGGTAGGAGTCCCTGCGCGAGAAGGCCGCCAACGATGCCAGCGAGGACGTCGCCAGAACCCGCTGTCGCGAGATCGGCAACCGCACTGGTGTTCACGGCCGTCAAACCACTCGGATCGGCGATGACTGTGTCAGCACCCTTCAACAGTACGACGGCTCCTGACCGTTCGGCCGCGATGCGGGCGGCCTCGATCTTGTTGGGAAGTTGTCCTAGCAGACCGGGAAAGATGCGTTCGAACTCCCCGTCGTGCGGGGTCAGGACGCAGCGCGGAGTCAGAAGGTGGAACAGGCGCTCCGGTACGTCCGCGAACGACGTCAAAGCGTCGGCATCGAGGACGACTAGTGCAGACGATGACGCAGCGATGGCAACGCGCTCGCGGGTGGCTTGACCAACGCCATTGCCGGGGCCGATCACGACGGCATTGTAGCGCGTGTCTTCGAGCAGGGTCTTGAGCGCGGTTGGCGCCGCCGCCTCACGTACCATGATTGAGGTTAGACCAGCGCCCAGAACCGGGATTGCCGCGGCGTCGCCAACGACGGTCACCAAGCCCGCGCCCGCGCGCAGTGNNAGCGAGGCGGTCCAAGGTTGGCCTTCGTCGATGAAGGTCGCGCGGTCGCCGTGGATGCCGCTCGGGATGTCGACTGCGACAACGGGAATGTCGGCCATCGCGATGTCTTGGAACAACTGGCCCAGTTCCTGTTCGAGACCGCGGCTCAATCCGGCGCCGAACACCGCGTCAACGACGAGATCGCTGTGCATAGGCCGATCGCGGTCGAACGGATGGGTGAGGCCGGCCCACTCCTTCGCCATCGCGGCTGCATCCGCCTTGAGCGTGCCGTGGTCGCCGACCGTAACAAGTTCGACAGTGTAGCCGCGGGCCTGCAGGTGTCTCGCGACCACATAGCCATCGCCGCCATTGTTGCCGGGCCCGCAGAGCACAAGCGTCTTGCATGGCGGCCAGCGTTTCGCGATCTCGTTGGCAACTTTGCGGCCGGCGTTTTCCATGAGCGTTAGCGTAGGAATGCCGGACGATGCGGCGAGCCGATCGATCTCGGTCATTTCCGCGACAGTGAGAATCTCGGGCCCGGGCGTCCACATGCGGCTTCAGATATCCGATGGGTGGCGGTCCGCCAAGCTCAACAGCTTCTCGAGCGCGTAGGCCGCCTGCAGCACGCGCGCATCGTCGCCGTGGCGGCCTATGATTTGGAGGCCGATGGGCAGGCCGTCGCTCGTGAAGCCGCAGGGCACGCTCGCGGCGGGTTGCTGCGTGAGGTTGAACGGATACGTGAACGGCGTCCATTCCATCCACATCGTGCCCTTCGGATCGAAAGGGTTGACCAGCGGCGTATCGAATGGCGGCACCGCGATCATTGGCGTCACGAGGAAGTCGTAGTCGCGCATGAACGCCTTCATGCTCGCGCCATAGGCCGCGCGCTCCGCCGTTGCTTGCTGGAAGTCCTTGCGCGTGATCGCACGCGACTCTTCGACCAGCAGACGCAGATTCGGATCGAGCAGCGCGAGCTTCTCTTCCGGATAATCGGCGAGCAGGAAGCCGACGCTGGAAACGTAGAGCGTTCTGAAGAACGACGACGGGTCGCCACCCGGCGGATCGGCGTCGGTGACCTGCGCGCCGAGTTCGGCGAAGCGTTTGGCTGTTGCCGCGACGGATGCTTCGACTTCCAGATCGACGCGTTCGACCCAACCGAGCCGCGGACTGAAGGCGATCTTCGCACCGCGCAGGCTCTTGTCGAGGTTCCAGGAGAAGTCGACTTGAGCAAACGGCTGTTGATACCAGTCGCGCGCATCGGGCTCGGAGATTACGTTCAGGAAGAGTGCGCTGTCGGCAACCGTTCGCGACATCGGGCCGACGTGCGCCAGGTTCGTGAACGGGCTCGCGGGCCAGGCGGCGACGCGGCCAAATGTTGGTTTTAAGCCGAACACACTGCAGAAGCTCGCAGGAATTCGGATCGAGCCACCCGCGTCGGTACCGATCGCGAGCGGGCAATAGCCGGCTGCAAGCGCTGCCCCTGCCCCGCCGCTCGAACCTCCGGGTGTTTTGGCGAGGTTCCACGGGTTGCGCGTGACGCCGGTAAGCGGGTTGTCGTTCGTTCCTTTCCAGCCGAACTCGGGCGTCGTCGTCTTGCCGATGAAGACTGCGCCGTGTTCGCGCAGACGCGCGACACTTGGCGCGTCGTGCTCGCAGGTTTGATTTCGATCGACGGTCTTCGAACCGCGCATCGTCGGCCAACCCCTCGATACGACGAGGTCTTTGATCGCGACGGGAACACCGTCAAGCAGACCTTGCGGCTCACCCGTCAGCCAACGCTCTTCCGATGCACGGGCTTGCACCAGCGTAGTCTCGGGGTCGATGAGGCACATCGCGTTGATGTTTGCGTCGAGCGCCTCGATGCGTCCGAGCAGATACTCGGCGACTTCGACGGGCGAGAGGTCCTTGCTGCGATAGGACGCGACCAGCTGCGTCGCCGTCATCCAGTGAATGTCGCTCATCGCGCGTATCCTATCTTACCGTGGTTTCGGCCGTCTCTCCGAGTTCGACTAGGGAGATCGCATTTCCCTTGGTCTCAAGCACCGTGATCGAGGCATGAGCGGGCCTAAAGCAAACGACCCGGTCGTCGCCGATCGCCACGCCCAGTGCGACGTTGATCGCGACAAAATGCGAGAAAACGGCAGCGTCCTCGGACAAACCCGTGAGGAACGTCACCACACCGTCGCGCCAGGCCTGCAACGATGCGTCGGCTGCGCCCCACTCCCCCGCCATCAGATAGCGCAGCCAGTCCGCCCTGCTCGCGAAGGCGATGCTCGACGGTGTCGGTATCTCGGCGACGGCTTGAGCGATGGCCGGCTCGATGCCCAGCGCACGCGCGAGCGGCATCGCGGTCTCGTGCGCGCGCCGAAGCGGACTTGTGACGATCAACTTCGGCCGCATCTTGAGCAGACGCTCGCCTGCCGCTTCCGCTTGCTTGCGGCCAAGGTCGGTTAACCCGGGATCAGGGTCGTCCGATTGGCCCCACGTTCCCGACGGTTCGCCGTGTCTGATCAGATAGAGACGCGGCATGCTATTGCGGCACGAAGAGGTTGGTCTTGTCGCTAGGAGCCACCGTGCCCCGGCGGCCCAGTGCTTCGCGCTCCATCAGGTCGTTCAGCGTTGCGGGATCGTTCGGCGTATGCGCGAGGAAACGCTTGCCGTTGCCGAGGCGGCCGATGACGATGCCCATCTTCGGACCACCGCGATCGTGCATGACCGTGTAGGTTTCTATCGTCCCCTCGCCTCCCGGTTTCGCTTCGACTTCGGGATGGGGCATTGCGTCGATGTCACGCTGGTAGGTTTTTGGATCTTCACGTTGCCATGCGCCTCTTACGGGCGTCGTCGAGTAGATGCCGAGCGAATGCTTTGTCACGTACCAGCCGTTCGCGGTGACGAGTCCGAAGCTGCCGGGTTTGCCGCGCACCTTTTCCATCATCGTGACAATCGAGTGCATGACGTAATTATTGCCCGCGCCGCCGAAGTACGGGAGACCGCCGGTGACGGTGAGACCGCGCGCATCGTCTTCGCAGATGCCCAGTTCCGCGCAGCCGATCTCGACCGCAGAAGGGAAACACGAATAGAGATCGATGAAGCTCATCTCGGCCGCCGTTTTCCCCGCCATCGCAAAGGCCTTCTGGCCCAGCGTTCGAATCGCGGGCGAGGAATAATAGTTCACGCGCTCACTGACGTGCCAAATGTCGTTCGCGTCGGCGCACCCATGTAGATACACCCACTTCGATTCCGGAACGCCGAGTTCGCGTGCAGTCTTGACGTTCGTCATAACGACCGCGGCTGCCATATCGACCTGGATGATCGCGTTCATGTACTTCGTGTAGGGGAATCCCACGTAGCGGTTGTTATCGGCCTGGGTTGCGATTTCCTCGGGCGTGCGAAACGTGGGAAACCACGCGTATGGGTTTGCCGCCGCAACTTTCGAGAATGGTGAGAAGAGCCTTCCAAGTGCCAGTTGATGCTCCCGCACGGTGCGTTTCTTGTGGCCGCGGATGCCATTCTCGAACAGCGGATAAGTGTTGACCGGAAAGTAAAGCGCATGCGCGCGTTCGATGTCGCTTGAGCCGCGGCGATTCTCGCCAATGTTCATTGGCTCTCCGCCCGCATCCTCGCCCCACTTGAGGGGCATGCCCTTGTTAAGCGCGCCGATCAGCGTTGCGAGATCTTCGGAACCCGCAAGCAATGCCACTGTCGTCTCGCCGTTCGCGATCTCCTCGGCGGTCCGGTTGACTAGCCATTGCGGGGTGTTCCCGCCAGCGGCCGTGTAGTACTCGCGTTTGGCCTTTGCTCCGATGCGATTGCCGAGCGACCGCGGGGCGTTCGTGTATTGGCCGATCGGCAAGCGCCCTGCTTCGGACGAGTCCGCCGTGAAGCGGACCACGGAAATGTTGTCGATCAGCGGCACGAGTCCATCCGCGGCGCCGGTGTCGTTAAGGGCACGCTTCGCTGCTTCGTACAGCAGCTGCATGGGGTCGAGGCTTTCCTCGAATTTGTTCTGCTGTGCCGTGCGCTGGGTGAGCTGCCCACCGCCGATCAAGATCGGCATTTTGTCGTCGGTCATGATGCTTCACATTAGTTGGGTTTGAAATGCGTGCGTAAGCGGCGTACTGCGTCCTCAAGCACGCTGCGTTGCTTGCAGAAGGCAAAACGGATCAGCGTTTGCGGGGCCTGGCCGGTGAAGAACACGGAGAGCGGGATGGCGGCGACCCGCGCGTGCTCGGTCATGTGCTTGCAGAAATCGACATCGCTACCGTTGAAACGCAACTTCGAGATGTCAGTCGTGAGAAAGTACGTGCCTTGCGCCTTAAGAGTCTCGAAGCCAATTGCGCTGAGCTCTCGGGCTAGGTAGTCGCGGTTCCCTTCGAGTTCGCGCGCGAGGTTGAGGTAGTAGTCCTCGGCCGTATTTAAGCCGTGCGCGACGGCAATTTGCAGCGCGGCCGGGGTCGTAAACGTGATGAACTGGTGGGCCTTGGAAACGACGCAGGTCAGCGCAGCAGGGCCGGTAACCCAACCCACCTTCCATCCGGTCAGCGAAAAGATCTTGCCGGCCGAGCCCACGCGGACGCATCGCTCGTACATACCGGGCAGCGTGGCGAGCGGGGTGTGCTGTCGGCCATCAAAGGTCAAGTGCTCATAGACTTCATCGCAAATCGCGAGCGAGTCGAAGCGCGTCAGGAACGTCGCCAACAACTCCAGTTCGGCGCGCGAAAATACCTTGCCCGCTGGGTTCATAGGCGAGTTCAGAACGATCGCCTTGGTTCTGGATGAGAACGCTGCTGCCAACGCGTGCTCGGTCAGCGCCCAGTTCGGCGGCGTCAGCCGAATTGGCTTGGCGACGCCACCGATCGCTTCGACGATCGGCCGATATGAATCGTAGGCGGGCTCGAAGAGGACCACCTCGTCGCCCGGATTGACGAGCCCCATGATTGAAGCTGTAAGCGCCTCGGTGCCGCCGGAGGTCACGACGACTTCGCTACGCCAATCGTAGCCGAGATCGTAAAAGCGCTGGGCGTGGGCTGCGAGCGCTTGCCGTAGCACCTCCAGGCCCATCATTGGCGGATATTGGTTCGGCCCCTCAATCAGTGCTTGTGCAGCGCGCTCGCGCAACGCGAGCGGGCCGTCAGTGTCCGGAAAGCCTTGGCCGAGGTTGATGGCGCGGTGCTGGTTCGCAAGGCCGGACATAACTGTGAATATTGTGGTCCCAAGCCCGGCAAAGGTGGGGTTCAGCGGCTTCATTTCCTGGCCTCATTGAGCGTCGGCACCTTGGCAAAGCGCGAAACTAGTCGCAAGGCAACCCGCGCCTGCACAGAGTTTGTGCACATCTGCCTAGCGTCGGGGCAGAATCTCGGATGTTCGGGTCAAAACCGCCACGCTATGGTCCGCCGCGTTTTCGGGCCGATTTTGACTGGCCCAGCATTGGAACTCGCGATGAAAAAGATCGAAGCCATCATCAAACCGTTCAAACTCGACGAAGTGAAAGAGGCGCTCCAAGAAGTGGGCGTGCAAGGTATCACCGTTACGGAAGCCAAAGGCTTCGGCCGTCAGAAAGGGCACACGGAGCTCTACCGCGGCGCCGAATACGTCGTCGATTTCCTTCCGAAAGTGAAGATCGAGTTGGTGCTCCCGAACGAGCTGGTCGACCGGGCGGTGGAGGCGATTCAGAAGGCCGCGCGCACCGGACGCATCGGCGACGGCAAGATTTTTATCTCCTCGGTCGAGGAGGTCATCCGAATCCGCACCGGCGAAACCGGGGCCGACGCTATCTAAATCTTTGACGCATGAGAACGCTCCGCAGAGGCGGGGGCACTAAGGAGAAAACGTAATGGCTAACGCAGATACCGTCCTGAAGAAGATCAAGGACGAGGAAGTTAAGTTCGTCGACCTGCGATTCACAGACCCGCGCGGCAAGTGGCAGCACGTGACGTTCGATCTGTCGCTTATTGACAAGGATCTGTTCGAGACGGGCACCATGTTCGACGGATCGTCGATCGCCGGTTGGAAGGCGATCAACGAGTCGGATATGACGCTGCTTCCCGATCCGTCGACGGCGGTGATCGATCCCTTCTTCGCGCAGAAAACGATGATCCTATTCTGCGACGTACTCGAGCCGTCGACGCATCAGCCGTATGGCCGTTGCCCGCGTTCGATCGCGAAGTCGGCAGAGAATTACATGAAGTCGCTCGGCATCGGCGATACCGCCATGTTCGGTCCAGAAGCCGAGTTCTTCATCTTCGACGACGTGCGCCACAGCGTTCAGATGAACAAGTGCAGCGTCGAGATCGACTCCGCCGAAGGCCCCTACAATACCGGCAAGGAGTACGACCAAGGCAACCTCGGCCACCGTCCGCCGATTAAGGGCGGCTACTTCCCGGTTCCGCCCGTCGATAGCTGCCAGGACATTCGTTCCGAGATGCTCTCGATCATGGGCGACATGGGCATCGAGCCCGAGAAGCACCACCACGAGGTGGCGCCGTCGCAGCACGAACTCGGCTTCAAGTACTCGACGCTCGTGAAGACCGGCGACCGCATGCAGATTTACAAGTACGTGATCCACCAGGTCGCTGCGGCTTACGGCAAGACAGCGACTTTCATGCCGAAGCCGATCAAGGGCGACAACGGCTCGGGCATGCACGTGCACCAGTCGATTTGGAAAGGCGGCCAGCCGCTGTTCGCCGGTTCGGGCTATGCCGACCTCTCGGAGATGTGCCTTTACTACATCGGCGGCATTATCAAGCACGCGAAAGCTATCAACGCACTTACGAACCCGCTGACGAACTCGTACAAGCGTCTGATCCCGGGCTTCGAGGCGCCGGTTCTGCTCGCCTACTCGTCGCGCAACCGTTCGGCATCGATCCGCATTCCGTTCGGCGCTGGTCCCAAGGCCAAGCGCATCGAAGTCCGCTTCCCGGATCCGGGTGCAAATCCGTATCTGGCCTATGCGGCGATGCTGATGGCCGGCCTCGACGGCATCCAAAACAAGATCCATCCGGGCCAGCCGATGGACAAAGACCTCTACGCGCTGCCGCCGGAAGAGCTGAAAGACGTTCCGCAAGTTTGCGGGTCGTTGCGCGAGTCGCTTGAGAATCTCGACCGGAACCGCGCGTTCCTCAAGCGCGGCAACGTCTTCAGCGACGACTTCATCGACAGCTACATCGAACTCAAGATGCAGGAAGTGTACGCGTACGAGCACACGCCGCATCCGATCGAGTTCCAGATGTATTATTCTGTGTAGTTGCTCCCAGGAGCATCAGATTTCTAGGGCCGGGAGAAATCCCGGCCCTTTTTGCGCGCCATTTTCGTCGCGTTTGAACCGCGGCGCCGCACTCGATAATTCAGCAGGAGCGGTCGGGGATGAATCTTCTCGGCAAATGCAGCCCCTCCCCTCAACCCCGCGCGCTAGCTATGTCGCAACAGGTTCGATTTTGGCCGCAAGCGTCTTCGGCCGAGCTCGAGCAGTTAAGGGTACCCACGCTGGCGGGCGGGCGCCGCTAACCGACCTCGCCCGCGTATGTGGACGCGAGATACTCGTCCAGGTCTATGGGTTTGCGCGGCGAGTTCAGGAAACGAATCCACTCCCTCTGTTCGTGAACGACCGGACCTAGCTCCCATACGCAGAGCGTGCCCTTGTGGTGGCCGGCTTGAACGAATGGAGCGAAGCCGCTCATTTGCGCGTCCTTGTAGTATACGGACTCCCACATCTCGTTCGAGTTCCTCCACGTGCACACCGGCAGAAAATAGAAGTCGTTGTTCGCGCCGCAGCGATGGAGGATTGCAAAGCCGACATCGCGATCGAGCGCGAGAGTGCCGAGCGCCGCCTCGGACTGAAGAAATGCGCGGGCCAAGCCGCGCGGACCAACGGATATCGGCGTGTCGGTGCGCGCGATGTCGTACCACTTCAAGCGGGACGTTCCAGCTTCGAGCAACGGCTGCGGCGTCGCGATCTTGGCTAAGTGGCGATATCCGCTTTCAACGGCGATGAGATCGGTCATGGCGCCAAATCTACCATGAACCGACGCTGTCTCGCTGCGGCCGCGTTGGGGCAGCTGCGAAAGCAGAAGAGGGCCACCTTGCGGCGGCCCCCTTTCGACTTTCCTATGCAGCGTAGCCCTTACGCCGCAGCTTCTTCGTCAGCTTTCTTTTGAACCGGGCCGGAGTCCTTGCCCTTCGCCGTCACGTCGCGGTCCACAAATTCGATGATCGCCATCGGTGCGGCGTCGCCGTGACGGAAGCCGGCTTTCAGCACACGGGTGTAACCGCCCTTGCGCGACGCGTAGCGCGGCGCGAGCACGTCGAACAGCTTCGTCACCATCTTCGCGTCGTTCTGCAAGGCTGAGAGCGCCTGGCGGCGGGCGTGCAGGTCCGTCTTACCGCGCTTGCCCAGCGTGATCAGCTTCTCGATCACGGGCCGGAGGTCCTTTGCCTTCGGCAACGTCGTCGAGATCTGCTCGTGCTTAATCAACGCCGACGCCAAATTGACGAACAGCGCCTTGCGGTGCGACGAGGTGCGGTTGAGCCGGCGGCCCGATGAACCGTGGCGCATGGTCTAGTCCCCTATTTCTCAATATTGATCTTCGAACTTTCGCGCCAACTCTTCGATGTTCTCCGGCGGCCAACCCGGCACTTCCATGCCGAGGTGGAGCCCCATCGAAGCCAGCACTTCTTTGATTTCATTGAGCGACTTGCGGCCGAAGTTCGGCGTGCGGAGCATCTCCGCCTCCGTCTTCTGGATCAGGTCGCCGATGTAGACGATGTTATCGTTCTTCAAGCAGTTCGCCGAACGCACCGACAGTTCGAGCTCGTCGACCTTCTTGAGGAGCGCCGGGTTGAACGGCAGGTCGGTCTTCTGCTCTTCCGTCTTCTTCTCGCGCGGCTCTTCGAAATTGATGAAGATCGAGAGCTGATCCTGAAGAATGCGCGCCGCATAGGCGACGGCGTTCTCGGGCGTGATCGCGCCGTTGGTCTCCAGCGTCATCGTCAGCTTATCGTAGTCGAGGATTTGGCCTTCGCGCGTGTTCTCCACGCGGTAGGAGCATTTCTTTACCGGCGAGAACAGCGAGTCGACCGGGATGAGCCCGATCGGAGCATCTTCCGGACGGTTGCGTTCGGCGGCGACATAGCCTTTGCCGGTGTTGACGGTGAGTTCCATGCGCACGCGGGCGCCATGGTCAAGGTTGCAGATCACGAGATCCGGATTGAGGATCTCAAGATCGCCAACCGTGGTGATTTGGCTCGCGCGCACTTCGCCCGGCCCTTCGGCCTTGAGTACGAGGCGCTTCGGCCCGTCGCCATGCATCCTGAGCGCGAGCTGCTTGATGTTCAGGACGATGTCGGTGACGTCTTCACGCACACCCGGGATCGACGAGAATTCATGCAACACGCCGTCGATCTGCAACGACGTCACCGCGCCGCCTTGCAGCGACGACAGCAACACGCGGCGCAGCGCGTTGCCGAGTGTTAGACCGAAGCCGCGCTCCAGCGGCTCGGCCACGACCACGGCCTGCGTGCGCGGGTTCGGACCCGGCTCGACATGCAGCTTTTGCGGCTTGATCAGTTCCTGCCA
>CXWJ01007786.1_pt1 | contig 15585 bp, 8 predicted proteins | sample 590841 | NCBI WGS metagenome assembly CXWJ01 (sample SAMEA3498367, study PRJEB10139) | wastewater metagenome | biome: wastewater treatment plant; material: activated sludge | place: Austria | collected 2015-01-21 | reverse complement strand
GCCCCGGCCCAGGCCACCGGCGTCGTCACGGCCGATGGGTTGCCGGTCTGGAGCGAGCCGGGCGAAGCCAATAACACGACCATTGGCTTGTTAGCCCTTAACGACTCGATCGCCCTGACCGGCTCGGCGACGGATGGGGCCGGCCGCCAGTGGTGGCGCATCTTGCTGCCGTCGGGCGAAGCCGGTTGGGTGGAGGAAGCGGGCGTGGCCGAAGCCGGCTGCCTGGAGTGTGTCCCCATCGTCCCCCGCGCCATCGTTTTGCACATCACCAGTCAGGTCACGGCGATTAGCGGCCTGCTCCTGATCGATGCCGCGCGCGATACCACCCTCTCGACTCTGGAGAACGGCGCCGTGATTCGCCTGAGCGATTTGCCCACCCGAAGGCTGGACGTGGAGGCCATCGCCCCCGGCACCGCCACGCAGAGCGTGCTCTTTTATCTCGATGGACAGTTGTTTTGCGCCAATCATCGCTGCCTGGAAAACGGCTATCCCTACGCCATGGCCGGCGACCTGAACCAGGGCGATCATTACGACAACTGGGATTGGGCCAATATGCTGGGTAATCACACCATCTCGGCTGTCGGCTGCGATCAGGACAACGGATTGGGCACGTGCGGCGCGCCGTTCACCGTGCAATTCTCGGTGACGCGATGAGCGGGCCGGGCGGCGCGGCGATGCGGCGGCGACGGGGTTTGTTTCTGCTGATGGCTGTGTTCCTGCTGTTATCGACCATCGGCGTAGCCTTAGGTTTGGTCATGGCGCGGCGGCGTGGGCCGGCGGCGTTGCCGTCGCCCACCGCCCAGCCGGCGACTATCGGCGCGATTACCAGTCCGGCGGCCGAGGCCGGCGGCACGCCTGTGCCCGCGCCCGTCGTCGTGGTCAATACGCCGATCCCCGCGCCGGTCTACGTGCCGCTGGTGGCCGGCGACTATACTCCTCTGCCTTGTTTGCGCGACACGCCCGGCGGCCTGCTCGACGCGCCGCCGGTGCAATGGCAACCCCTGACGCTCGCTTTCGACGGCCCCTCGGCCGATGCCGGCGCTTCGACGAACCCGTTTCTGGATTACCGCTTGCAGGTGATGTTCCTTAGTCCATCGGGCCGCGTGTCGGTTGTGCCCGGTTATTTCGCCGGCAACGGCGGCGACGGGAGGCGGGCCGTCTGGCGCGCCCATTTCGCCGCCGACGAGCCGGGCTTGTGGCGTTATTGCGCCTCGTTTCGCGCCGGGCCGGACGTTGCCGTTGATCTCGACCCAACCGCCGGCCAACCGGCGGCGTTCGATGGAGCGAGCGCCGCGTTTCAGGTGGCCGGAACCGACCCCGACGCGCCCGATTTTTTCCGCTGGGGACGATTGGAATACGTGGGCGGCCATTATCTTAAATTCCGCGACGGCCCCTACTGGCTAAAGGGGGGCACGAATAGCCCGGAGAATTTTCTCGGTTATGCCGGTTTCCGGAATACCATTGACCAGGGCGGGATTATCGAGGGGTTTCTCCATACCTTTTCACCCCACGTTACCGACGGCCGGTCCGATGACCCCTCATTTACGAACGATTCGGTCGCGCCCGGCGACCCTACGATGCCCGCCGCGTCGGGCGGTATCATCGGTGCGCTCAATTACCTCGGCGAACAGCACGTCAATTCGATCTACTTTTTGCCGTTGAACCTGGGCGGCGATGGTCAGGACACCTATCCCTATCTATCGCCGGCCGATCATACCCACTTCGACGTCGGCAAGCTTGATCAATGGGGCATTGTCCTCGAACATGCCCAGCGCCGGGGTATCGCCCTACACATTGTCCTCAATGAAGTCGAGGAAAGTAATCGCCGCTTATTGGACGGCGGCGCTTTGGGCCGCGAGCGCAAGCTGTTCTACCGCGAAATGGTGGCTCGCTTCGGCCATCTGCCGGCCATCAAGTGGAATCTAAGCGAAGAGGTGGCTTTCTCGTTCGAGGAAATGCGCGCCTTTGCCGGCTATCTGGACGCACAGGATTGGGCCGATCATCCGATTACGGTCCATAATTCCGTCGGCGCGGTGGAGGCAGTCTATGGCGGCTTGGGCGGCGACCGTCTGTTTAGCGCCACAGCCATGCAATACGCGGCCGAAGAGGCGGGCCGTCTGGTTGAGTCGTGGCGGGCGACTTCAGCCGCGGCCGGGCGGCCGTGGATCATCGACATGGATGAAAATAACCCGGCCGGCGTTGGCCTCACCCCCGATAATGCCGGCCAATTGCGCAAGGCGATCCTCTATGATGTCTATTTCAGTGGTGGGGCCGGGCTGGAGTGGTATCTCGGCTACCATGATCTGCCCCTGGGCGGAGACGTGAATCTGGAAGATTTCCGCACCCGCGAGCGCATGTGGGATTATATGTGGTATGCCCGCCGCTTCATGGAAGAAAATCTACCTTTCCATCTCATGTCGCCGGCTGATGACTTGCTGAGGGGCGAGACGGAAGCGTTCGGCGGCGGCGAGGTGTTCGCCTTGCCCGGCCATCTTTATGCCGTCTATCTGCCCGCCGCCACCCCGGCCGGCGTGCTGGCCGTCCCCGCCGGATCTTACCAATGGCGTTGGTATGATCCGCGCACGGGCGAATTCGCCGGAGAGCCGCTGACGGCCGCCACGGAAGACAATGGACTACCCCTGGGCAACCCACCGGCGCTGCCCGACGGGGATTGGGTGGTGCTGGTTACGCGGCTGGATGCGCCGCGGCCCACGCCAACAGTGGCGTTTACTTACCCCTAGAAACCGAGTTTTTTCCGAAACACTCGGTTTCTAGAAGGAGGGCGAGGGACAGGACGCGGAACCCTCTCCTAACCTCTCCCAGGGGGCGAGGGACAAGAAGGCGGAACCCGCCTATCACCGATCCAAATAAAACGGCACATCAATCACCACGCGACTGCGGCCGTGCCGGTGGCGGCGATAGATGAGCGCCCACTTCAGCGGCAGGGCGGTCTGGTTGTGCAGCAGAAAGTGCCACCACTTGGCCGGGACGAACTCGGGAATGAGCACACTGACCGGCGGGCCGTCGCCTTCGTCGTCCATGCGGTCGAGTTCATCCAGAAACGGGCCGAGGAGCGACCGGTAGGGGGATGGCACGGTGACCAGCGTCGCCACGCGGTCGAGACCGGCCGCCGTCCAGCGCTGGCGCAGGGTGTCGGCCGTGCCCGGCTCCATCTCCACGAAGATGGCCGTCACGTCGTCGGCGATGGAGCAGGCGTAATCGAGGGCGGCGATGACCCCGCGGTGGACACCGGCCACGGGCATGACGATACGCGCCGGCGCGTTACAGCCCACCGCCGGCGACGCCTCATTTAGCCGCAACTGCCGGCCGACCTCGGCGTAATGGGCGCGGATGCGGCGGAACAACCACACCAGCACGGGGATCAGCAGGATGACGATCCACGCCCCGCCGGCAAACTTGCTGGCCCCGATGACCAGCAGGGCCACACCCGTCGCCAGCGCCCCCAACCCGTTCAACGTAGCCTTGGCCCCCCAGCCCGGCCCGCGCTCGCGCCACCAGTGGACGACCATCCCCGATTGCGAGAGGGTGAAGGCCAGGAACGCGCCCACGGCGAACAGGGGGATGAGTAAATGGGTATCGCCCTGGAAGATGACGATCAGCAGGCCGGCCAGCGCCGCCAGCAGGACGATGCCGTTGGAGAAGACCAACCGGTCGCCCACGGCCCGCAACTGGCGCGGCAGGAAGCCGTCCTGGGCGATGAGCGACACCACGCGCGGGAAGCCGGTGTAGCTGGTGTTGGCCGCCACCACCAGCACCAGCAGCGTCGCCAATTGCACCAGATAGTAGACCATTCCGGAGCCGAACAGACGGCGGGCCAGGGCGGAGAGGATCGTCTCCGCCGGCCCGGCGATGACGCCCAGATATTCGGTCAGGGCGACTGTGCCGATGAACAGCACGCCCATCAGTAAGGCCATGGCGGCCATCGTCTTCTGGGCGTTGCGGACGGCCGGCTCCTTGAAAACGGGCACGGCGTTGCTGATAGCCTCGACGCCGGTCAGGGCTGTGGCCCCGGCGGCGAAGGTGCGCAAGAGCAGGACGAGGGTCACGCCGGTCAACGGAGCGGGGGCGGCGGCCGCCAGCGATCCCGGCCCGTCGACCAGGGCCACGCCGATGCCCCAGGCGATCAGGCCCAAATAGGTGGCCAGGAAGAGGTAGACGGGGATGGTCATGACCGTGCCCGCCTCGCGCACGCCGCGCAGGTTGATCAGGGTGATGACCAGCAGCAGGACGAGCGATAGCGCCGCGCGATAGGGCCACAGGGCGGGGAAGGCCGAGGCCAACGCGGCCACGCCGGCCGTCAGGCTGACGGCGGCGTTGAGGACGTAATCGATGAGCAGCGCCGCGGCCGACACCAGGCCTGGCAACTCGCCCAGATTCTCGCGGGCCACGGTGTAGGAACCGCCGCCGGCGGGGTAGGCGGCGATGGTCTGGCGGTAGGATAGTGTGAGCAGCACCAGCAGGCCGGAGATGACCAGGGCCAGGTCGATGGAATGGGCCAGCCCGGCCGCCCCGGCGATGACCAGCCCCAGGAAGATCTCCTGATTGGCGTAGGCCACCGAGGCCAGCGCGTCGGGCGACAGCGAGGCCAGGGCGCGCACCTTGTCCAGGCGGGTTTCGCCGGCATGGGCCGAAGAAAGCGGCGAACCGATGAGTAGATGGCGGATGTGATTTAACATAATGTTATTGTGGACGACGGGCGGTGCATCGTGCGCAGCGGCCCCCCGATCAGGCCGCCAATAACTATAGAGCGGGCGCGAAATGTGGCAAGGGGTGTAGGCGGAACTTCCAGTTCCGCGTTGGGGGAGGGGGGTGGAGCTGGAAGCTCCACCTACGGGCCGAAACCGATCTTATGCTACAATGTTGCTCATATTCATGGAGGCAGCTATGCACACGTGGCGAGAGAGAACGATCAAGCGCGCGCGGCCGTTCGTCGGACGGGCGCTGTTGGCGCTGGTGTGGCTGGCCGCCGGCGTGGCTTTGTTATTCAGTCGCGCCGCTCCGGCCGCTTCGTCGGTGGGCGAGGCCGAGAAGGAGGGCAGCGGCCGTTCGCTGGCCGGGCAGGTGGACATCGCCGCCGCGCCCGTCGCGTCAGCGTCGGCCGCCGGGTTCGCCGCCGCCCGCTTGTGGAGCGGCGAGGACGATTGGGAGCCGGCCACTGCCGCCGACCCGTCATCCGCCTACATCTACCAGCTGACCACGCGCTACACCGGCCCGGCGGCCTGCGCCCGCTGCGCCCAGCCGGCCATCATCTTCCGCCGCTCGGCCGACGGCGGGGCCACCTGGGAGCCGGACCGTTTTATCAAGCCCAGCCGCCGCACCCAGAACGACCCGATGATCGAAGTCGCCACGGACGGCGCGATCTACGCCGCCTGGCTGGAAGCCTACCGGCCGGGGGTCATGTTCAGCAAATCGACCGACCACGGCGACACCTGGAGCGAGCCGGTCACCTTCACCCGTAAAACCCGGATGCCGCGCTGGAACGACCGGCCGGTGCTGGCGATCTCCGACGACGGCCGCCACGTCTATCTGGCCTTCAACGCCAGCCACAGCTACGTCGCCGTCTCGCATGATTACGGCGTGACGTGGGCCGAGCCGGTGAAGACCAGCCACGACCGGCGCTACTGGTTCCATTCGGCCGGGGCGGTGGCCCCCGACGGCACGGCCTACTTCGCCACGGTCGATTTCAGCCAGAGCTATGCCGGGCCGGCCCACGTGGGCGTGTTGCGCTCGGCCGACGGCGGCCAGACGTGGCAATACACCCGGCTCGACAAGTCGGCGGTGATGGCCGATTGCGGTTGGGCGGCGGGCTGCACCCACGGCTTCCTGGGCGGCTCCATCGGGCTGGCCGTGGACGATGCCGGGGCGGTGGTGGTGGCTTATCACACCAACGACGCGCCGCGCGACCCGCAACGGATGTACAGCCGCCGCTCGGCCGATGGGCTGGTCTGGGAGCCGCGGCAGGCGCTGTCGGCCGAGGCGCTGGAGCACAACGCTTTCCCGGCCGTGGCCGCCGGGCCGGGGGTGGACGATTTCCGTGTGGTCTGGCAGGGCAACAACGACGGCCAGACCGACGCCTGGAACACCTGGTACCGGCGCACGACCGACGGCGGCCGGACGTGGAGCGAGCCGCTGCGCCTGTCGGACACGGCCACGACGCCCGCGCCCTACCATTCGGCCGACGGCTATCGCTTCCCCTATGGCGACTATCTGGAGCTGGCGGTGGATGGCGAGGGGGTGAATCACGTCATCTGGGGCGAGGGGCTTAGCTACATCGGCCCCGGTGGGTCGTGGTCTACGTCGGGGAGATGAAGAGAACGCCACCGGCTGGCCGTGACCGGTGACCATCAGATGCAGCTTGAGGCCCCAGAAGTGGGCCTTCTTGCCGGCCGTGTAGCCCAGGAACGACCGGTCGGGATACAGGCGGTTGCGGAATCGGCGGTGGGTTGCACTCGCCGGCAAGGGAAAGGTGTCAATCACGTACGTAGACGCGCTGTTGAACGTTTTCCACTGCTCGCCCAACAGCGCCGGCAAGGTGACGAAGAAGCCTTGCAGGCGATGCAGTCGTCGGTTGTACCGAATTTACACACGGCCGCGAACGGGGTAGTATTCATACAGACTAGTCCGGCGACGCTTGAGCGGGGATTGCCGTCGGCCGTGGGCCGGGCTGTCGAGTAGGGTTAATGCGCGAACGGCTTTTTCTCATCGCCGCCATCCTGGGTCTGGGGGCAATCGCCATGACGCTCGTCCTGGCGCTCATAGGCCCGCGCCAAATCGGGCCGCTGCCGCCCGGCTTCATCACGCCGGTCATGGCCTTCGAGTTCGCCGAGACCCCGGCCGAGGTGCTGACGATGTTCCAGCCCGCGGGCGCGGCGGCGGCGATGGATCGGGTGAACCGTTGGGACTTCCTTTATATGGCCCTCTATAACGGCTTTCTGGGTATGTTCGCCCTGGCCGCGGCGCGCCACAGCGGGCGGCGCTTTTTCTATATCCCCGCCGCCCTGGCGCTGGTCATCCTGGCCGCCGACGCGCTGGAGAACGTCCAGTTACTCGGCCTGACCTACCGGACGACGCTCGACGGCGGCAGCCTGGACGCGCTGCTCGGTCGCTTGCGCTTTTATACCTGGCTCAAGTGGGGCGGGCTGGCGCTCTATGGCTTGCTCATTGCCGTCTATTTTCGGGGCTTGCCGGGGCGTTGGCGGTGGGTGGCGCCCGTGGTTGTGTTGCCGGCGGTGTTGGCCGTGTTGGCCCTGGTGGCCCGCGGGTTGCCGCATGAATTGATGGCGTTGGGGGTTGGGGTAATGTTTGTGTTGTTGACGGTTTTCGCTTGGCGGGCAGCGGGCGGTGACGCGCTGCATGTGGTGGCGGATTCAAATCCGCCGCAAAATGAGGGCGGATTCAAAACCGTCGCATAAAAGAGGCGGATTTATTTCCGCCGCTGCTACCCAAAACCTGATAAATCAGGTTACGAAGAGCGGCGGCAACCGGCTAAAGCCGGTTTTGGATAACAAACGTGGGATTTTGAAGATTTAATAATTAAACACGGATAGGACACGGATTAAACGGATGAAAACGGATTGAATTCTCTCTATCCGTGTTCATCCGTCCTATCCGTGTTTATCCGTAGCTAAATTATTAATCCGCAAGATCCCACAGAAGGAGTCGGGAAGAACCATGGATTTCCAACTAAACGGTGAAACGCGACACTACGACGGCGACCCGGAGTTGCCCTTGCTGAGCTATCTGCGGCTGAACGAGGGCATCATCTCCCCCAAGGACGGCTGCGCGCCTCAGGCGGCCTGCGGCTGTTGCGCTGTGGACGTGAACGGCAAATCGACGCTGGCCTGCGTCACGCCCATGAAGAAGGTCGCCGGTAGCCGGGTCACGACCATCGAGGGCTTGGGCGACTACCGCCAGAGCGTCTTCGCCAACGCCTTTGTCAGCCAGGGGGGCGTGCAGTGCGGTTTTTGCATCCCCGGCATGGTCATCTCGGCCAACTGCCTGATCAACAAGAACCCTGAGCCATCGCGCGACGACATCGCCCAGGCGCTGACCCATCATCTGTGCCGCTGCACCGGGTACAAGAAGATTATCGACGCCATCGAGGTTGCCGCCGCGGCCATTCGCCGGGAAGAGGAAGTGCCGCCGCCCGCGGCCGACGGCCGCGTCGGCGGTCGCCATCCCAAGTATCGCGCCGAGGATTTGGTGCTCGGCCGCCATGAGTACGTCGCCGACATCACCCTGCCGGGCATGGCGCATGGCGCGTTGCGGCTGAGCGACCACCCGCGGGCCACAGTGCTGTCCATCGACACCAGCGCGGCCGAGGCTGTGCCCGGCGTCATCCGCGTGCTGACGGCGGCCGACGTGCCCGGCCGGCGCTTCGTGGGCCTCATCCGCCAGGATTGGCCGCTCTATGTGGCCGCCGGCGAAGAGACCCGCTACGTGGGCGACGCGCTGGCCGGCGTGGTGGCCGAGACGGAGGTCATCGCCCGCGCCGCGGCCGAACTGATCCGCGTCGAGTACGAGGTGCTGGAGCCGGTGACCGACCCCCACGCCGCGCTGCTGCCCGACGCGCCACCCATTCACCCGGCCGGCAATCTCCTGTCGCGCACCGCCTTTATGCGCGGCGACATGGTCGCCGCCGTCGCCGCTACCGCCCACACCGCCCACGGCATCTTCCAGACGCAGCGCATCGAGCACGGCTATATGGAGCCGGAGTGTGCCATTGGCGTGCCCTCCGCCGTTCGTAGTGACGACTTGAGCCGTCCCGCCATCGATGATCAGGACTTCCGCCAGGTCTATGCCGAGGGCGATACGGGCGTAGACGCCACTAAAGTGGCGACTACGAACGAGGTTATCCACCTCTTTTCGCAGAGCCAGGGCGTCTACGATGACCGCATCCAGGTTGCGGCGCTGCTGGGGTTGCCGCTGGAGGCGGTGCGGGTGACGCTGGTGCCCAACGGCGGCGGCTTCGGCGGCAAGGAAGACCTGTCGGTGCAGGGGCACGCGGCCCTCATGGCCCATCTGACCGGACGGCCGGTGAAGGTGACGCTGACCCGCGCCGAGTCGATCACCATCCACCCCAAGCGCCACCCGATCTGGATGGACTACACCGTGGGCTGCGACGCGGCTGGCAAATTGACTTATGTCAAGGTGAAGTTCGTCGGCGACACCGGGGCCTATGCCTCGGTGGGCATGAAGGTGCTGGAGCGGGCCGCCGGCCACGCTACGGGAGCCTACCACGTGCCCGCCGCCGACGTGGAGGCGCTGGCCGCCTATACCAACAACATCCCCTGCGGGGCCATGCGCGGCTTCGGCGTCAATCAGGCCGTCTTTGGGCTGGAGAGCTGTCTGGACGAGTTATGTCAACAAGGCGGCTTCGACCGCTGGCAGTTCCGCTACGACAACGCCCTGCAAAACGGCGACGTGACCTCCACCGGCCAGATCATCGAGGGTGGGGCGGGGGTGCGCGAGACGCTGCTGGCCGTGCGCGACGAGTTCTACGCCGCCAAATACGCCGGCCTGGCCTGCGGCATCAAGAACACCGGCATCGGCAATGGTATGCCCGACGCCGCGCAGGTCAGCATCACCATCGAATCGGCCGAGCGGGTCATCATCGACCACGGCTGGACGGAGATGGGCCAGGGCGTTCATACCGTGGCCGTGCAGACGCTGTGCCACGAGACGGGCATCGACCCGGCCGTGGTGCGCGTGCGCGTCGATACGGCCATGCGCCAGGAAGCGGGCATGACCACCGCCAGCCGGGCCACGTCGCTGGTGGGCAACGCCATCATCAACGCCGCGATCAAATTGCGCCAGGATTTGCAGAGCCACACGCTGGCCGAACTGGCCGGGCGAGTCTACGAAGGGGCGTGGGTGGTCGATTGGACGACCAAGCCGGGCTACGAGAAGGACGGCAAGATCGTGACCCACTACTCCTACAGCTACGCCACCCAACTGGTGACGCTCGACGACGACGGCCGCATCGCCAAGATCACCGCCGCCCACGACGCCGGCAAAATCTATAACCCGACGCTGTTCGAGGGGCAACTGGAAGGGTCGCTCCACATGGGGCTGGGCTACGCCATCAGCGAGGACATGCCGATGGAGGGCGGGCGGCCGAAGAGCACCCGCCTGCGGCAAATGGGCATCCTGCGGGCCAAGGAGATGCCGCCGATGGAGATCATCGGCATCGAGGTGCCCGACCCGTATGGCCCCTATGGCGCGAAGGGGGTGGGGGAGATTGGGCTGGTGCCGACGGCGGCGGCGGTGGCGAACGCGCTGTATCAGTTTGATGGGGTCAGGCGGACGACGTTGCCGATGGCGTTGCCGAAGAGGGCCAGGGTGGTGGTGCGGGCGGGGGATGAGACTTAGAAACCGAGTTTCTTCTTAGAAACTCGGTTTCTAGGTTCAAGTAATCTATTCTGTAGCAGGCGACATATCGACCGGGTTGAGGTTCATGCTATTGGCCTGCACAAGTCGCTTCCAGTCGATTACCCCGTTTGCGTCGCAGAAGGTGGTGATGAATTGACCGGTTAGCTTGTTTGCCAGAGCGGCGCGGCCGGCAATGAAACTTTCGTTGTGTTCCTTGGCCCGATAGCCGATCGGATCGATGATGTCGGTGTAGAGATCGGGGTTCTCGCTGATCAGGTACCAAAAACTCTGGCCGACGACTTTCAGGTAGCCGTCCGGTGTATAGGCGGTGCGGGTTTTGCCGTAACAAATGCCGAGGACGGGCTGCACGTTGAGCGTCGTTCGCGCCTGACGCACGCGGGTTACGCCGTCGCGTAGGTCCTGAGCCAGGCGGCGATGTTGCGAACTATTGCCCCAATTTGGCCCAGATTTGATAGAAACGATGTAGTGTGTCTGGTGGTGGATGAATTCCAGATCGATGCCTTGCGCGGCCGATTTATGGCCGCCGCAAGTTCGTTCGGCAACAAAAATCGCCAGCCCTTCTAAAAAATCTCCGAACAATTTTTCTTCAGAGGACGAAAGAAACGCATCGAGCAAGCCGGAGATCAACTCGCCGGCAGACGTGATATTTTTCGCTTTGAAAAGATACGGGTTTTTTGTCAGCAACGTTGCTAATTTTAACCTCTCTAGCGAGGCGAGCTTGCGTCGATGAAAATCATCGACGTTATTGTTGACGTAGATTCTAACGTCATCAAGATTGAGCGGGTTCATTTTTACCGTTCGTTGAGTAGTGGGGCGGCTTCTCTAATAGGCGTGATTGCACCTGGACAACGCGCGATTCGGCCAATAAATGAAACTCGGGATCCAGGTCGATGCCCAGATAATGGCGTCCCAGGGCCTTGGCCGCTTCAGCCGTAGTGCCGGAACCAACGAACGGATCGAGCACTAAATTGCCCTCAATCGTGAAAAGCTTTATAAACCAGGTGGGCAGTTCAATCGGAAAGGCGGCGCTGTGGTTGCGATTGGAGCATTCGGTGGACATGTGGATGACGTTGGTCGGATAGACCATATCCCGGCCGACCCAGTTGGAGACGTTCTTGCCGAAGCCGCTGTTGACTTTGGACTCGTCGCGCGTGCGATCGGTCGCGCTTAATTTTGACAGGCGCGACTTAGACCAGTCGCCGACCGGCACCATGACCTCATCCTGATACATATGGAAGTGACGATGCTTATTAAACTGGAGCAGCCGCTCCCAGGAATCGCGAAACCGATTCGGCCACTTGCCAGGGTAAGAGTTTTTCTTATGCCACATGAACTCTTCGGTCCAGAGCCAACCTTGCTCACGCATCTTGAGGATCAGTTCCAGTACGTAGGTATGACGCTCGCCGTTGACGACACGTTCCTTGATGTTTAGGATAAACGTGCCCGTTGGCTTGAGGACGCGCAGAAATTGCTCGGTTTTCGGCAGGAACCAATCGACGTAGTGGGCTGGAATGACACCGCCATAGGTATGATTGCGCTGATCGGCATAGGGTGGCGAGGTAACGATCAGATCGACCGAGTTATCAGGAACGTCGGCCAGAACCGTTTCACAGTCACCCAGAAGTATGCGATCAATGAAGTCCATTCTTTTGCCTCTCAGAACATCCATTCTAACGGATTGGTTGTGGAATTGCAACAGGATAACAATCAATAATCGCAACGACCCATGAGCCAATCAGCGCATTTCAGATTGAATAACATCACATAATATACAAATTTGGGAAGCACTCTTCCCTCATATCTGTTATACTGTACCCATCATCCACAAGCCGAAGAGCAGGCTGATAGCGGCTACCATCCTTCCTCTTCCCCAGAGCGCACGCTCACTACTTCCACTTCCCACTGGAACCGCTGGTGCGTTTTCCCGGCTTGGCGCCGGACGTAAAAGAAAATAGCTCATGGAAATCCTTGAACCCATCAGGCTCATTCAGGGTGGAATGGGAGTGTACGTGTCCAATTGGCGGCTGGCCCGCGCCGTGGCCCAGCAACGGCCGGGCGAGACGGCCGGCACGGTGTCGGGCACGGCGCTCGATGTCGTCTACGTGCGGCTGTTGCAATTGGGCGACCCCGGCGGCCATGCCCGGCGGGCGCTGCGGGCGCTCGACGACACCTTTGGCGTCACCATCGGCCGCGCCATCTGCGACCGCTATTTCATCGAGGGCGGCAAAGCGCCCGGCGTCCGCTTTCGCAGCGCCCCCATGCATATCGTCCACGCCGCCGACGACCGGCGGGCCTTCCCCCTGCCCAACGGCGCGCCCGTGACCGTGCCGTTCAAATTGGAAGAAGCCAATATTGAACTGCTGATCGCCACCGGCTTTGCCGAGGTCTGGCTGGCTAAGGAAGGGCATTCCGGCAAGGTATTCATCAACTTTCTCAACAAGATCGAGTTGCCGCTGATCTACGTCCTCTATGGGGCCATGCTGGCTGGGGTGGACGGTATCGTCGTCGGCGCGGGCAATCCGGAGGGGCTGCCGGCCCTATCCCGGCAATTGGCGCGGCACGAAGCAGTGGGGCACAAGATTTCGTTGCTCTACCGCGAAACCGGCGAGGACTTCGTGCTGGCCTTCGATCCGCGGCAGGTGGCCGACGGCGGCTTCACCGCGCGGCCGTTGGCTACCCCGGCTTTTCTGGCGATTGTGTCGCTGGAAGATCTGGTGAAAGTCCTGGCCGAAAGCAACAGCGCCCCGCCCGATGGCTTCATCATCGAGCACCACACCGCCGGCGGCCACAATGCCAACCCGGCCGGCCCGATGGTCAAGGACACCATCGGCCAACCCATCTATGGCCCGCGGGATGAGGCCGATCTGGCGGCCATCCGCGCTGTGGGCATCCCCTTTTGGCTGGCCGGCGGCTATGGCAGCGGCCCCGGGCTACAGACCGCGCTGNNGGCACCGTCTTCGCCCTGGCCGAAGAGTCGGGCATGAAGCCGGAGTATCGCACGGCCATCCTGACGGCGATCAAAAGCGGCACGGACGACGCCGACCTGGTGCGCACGACGACCTTTTCGCCCACCGGCTTTGCCTTCAAGGTTGTGCAACTCCAGGACACGCTGGCCGATGACGACATCTATAACGACCGGGTGCGTATCTGCGACATCGGCATCTTGCAGCAGCGCGGCTTCAACAAGCCGGACGAACAAGGCCAGCGCACGCTCTTTCAGCGCTGCCCGGCCGGTCCGGTTGCCACCTACGTCGATAAGCGCGGGCTGGCGAACAACACCGATGAGCGGCGCTGCCTGTGCAATGGCTTGCTGGCCTGCGTCGGGCTGGGGCAGGTGAAAGAGATTCGCGGCGAGCTGGTGGAGGAACCGGCCATCGTGACCCTGGGCAACCATCTCGATGGGGTGCGCCGCCTCTCCCGCCAGGGGCAGACGGCCTATCATGTGGAGGATGTGGTGGCGGATATATTGGGGTAACTCCCTTCAATAGCCGAACGGAAAGCTGGTATTGCAAGGCCTCGTCACCGGGCTGGAGATCGTCACGCCCACGCAGTTCAGTGAGCATCTGGGGGCCAGGCCGTAGATGCGCGGCCGGTGCTGCCGAAGCTGCCGGGCTAGGCGGGCCTAAGGCGCGGGTCGAGCAGCATCGCCAGATTCAGGAACGACAGCGTCTCGTTGCCGTCGTAGAGCTGCTTGCGCCCGGCGCGCACATCGTTGAAATAGGCGCGCACGGCATCGGGGGCGAAGAAATGGGCTTGTTCCAGGAAGGCGCGCTCATACTGCGCCAGCCGGTCGCCGCCGCGCACCCATTGGTCGAAATTGATCCAACTCGTCGGACGATCGTGCCGCCAGATGTGCCAGGCGCGGATCAGTTCGACGCGCACCTGCGACTGATCGACGCCCGTGCCCAGATTGTTGACCCGAATGCGGGCGAGATGTGGATAAAGCCGGCGCATGACGCGATAGTAGAGGTGATGGTCATATTTGACGCCCGGCGGCAGGTTGCTGATGAAGGCCAATAGATCGCGGTCGTAGGTGGGCATGACGACCTGACCATAGGGGCGCAATTGCCGCTCCTGCATGTGGGTGGTCTGGCGCAGCCAGTGGTCGTAGGTGAAGCGCTCCAGGATTTGAGGCGCGGTGGGCGTGGTGGCGGCGATGGTCGCCAGCCGCTCCTGGAATTCCTGGGCGATGGCCGGCAGGGCGTCCATCACCAGGGCGCGATACGGCTCAGCCAGCAGGAAGCCATAATTGCGCCCCCGCTTGCGCGCCTCTTTATGGATAGCGGCGGCGATTTGTTGTAAGTCTTCGGCCGTGGCGGGCCGGTGGCGGGCCGGGCCGAGGAGCGATTGGCGCAGATTTTTGAGCAGGCGGCGGCGGGGGTTGCCGTCTTTCTGGCCGCCGAAAATCTCGTCGAAACCGGCCCCGGTGGTGAAGTGGGTCAGGCCGGCGGCCGACAACAGTTGGCCGCTGCTGCTCCAGATGGGATTGAAGAAAAGCTCGGCCTGCCGGTTGGCCCCGGCCAGCCCCAGGCGGTCGAAGGGGAAGGTGTCGTCGAGGCCGTTGGTCAGGCGGCGCGCGCCGAGTGCGGCGGCCACCACGCCGGCGGTGGCGGCCTCGTCGCTGTGGAGATTGCCGTGGGTCAGGGCGACGATGGTTTTGCCGCGCTCGGCCAGCCCGCCGCCCACCAGACGCGAGTCCAGCCCACCGCTCAGCATCAGGCCGATGGGGGCGTTGATGGGGTCAAAGTGGCGGCGCAATGACGCGGCCCACAGTTCGGCGAAGCGGTTGACGAACGAAGGCGCGTCGCCGTCGAGCGTCTCCGTCCACGTCCGGGCCAGGCGGGTGGCGGTGGGCGGCGCGCCGGTGGCGAGGTCGAAACGGTACTCCGTGCCGCCCGCCGCCCGCCGCCCGTCGCGCAGGATCGTCCGTTCGTAGACGGCCCAGCCGAGCAGCAGATAGGTCTGGGCAATGCCCATCTCGTCGGGCGGCAGGCCGGCCGCCCGGCCCAGCAGGCGCAGCGAGTTGGACACGCGCAACACGCCGCCGGCCGTGGTGAAGTAGACCGGCCAGACGCCCAGCGTGTCGTTGTCCAGCCGGGCCTCGGCCGCGGCGGCGTCGACGATGAGCCGGTTGTAGGCGCCCGATTGGAGCTGGTTGTCGTCGCCGGTGGG
>CXWJ01029951.1_pt1 | contig 15588 bp, 13 predicted proteins | sample 590841 | NCBI WGS metagenome assembly CXWJ01 (sample SAMEA3498367, study PRJEB10139) | wastewater metagenome | biome: wastewater treatment plant; material: activated sludge | place: Austria | collected 2015-01-21 | reverse complement strand
CTGCCCGCCCTCACGAGCAAACCGTCACCTCAACCACCACCTTGTTCAGCAGTCTCCTAGACGTCGCCCTCTTCGGCCTTGCGTATGACGATCCGGGTCCACGCGCCGACGTAGATCCGGTCATCGGCCTCGAGCTCGGTCTTGGGGCCGACTGCTATGGCAGTGGTGGGCAAGGGGCCGGAGGCGTCGCCCTACTGCAGTGGTTTCGCCCTCCTGCAGTGAGGCGAAAACACTGCAGTGGGGCGAGCCCCCTGTCCTTCGACGGTTCAACGGCTCGCGGGGAACTTGACCCGCCCGGGGATGGGGGGAAGTTCCCCGCGAGATCGCCCGACCGGAGCAGGATGCGGCATCAGGCCCTAGACGTCGCCCTCTTCGGCCTTGCGTATGACGATCCGGGTCCACGCGCCGACGTAGATCCNNCTGCGCACGCGCAGCGGCACGATGGCCGGCAGCCCGGGTGACGGGCAGGGGTCCTGTGCGCTCTGCTCGGCATACCAGGCCGGGTCGACCCACACCTCGGCCACCCAGACGGGCTCGATGGGGGGTGGGATGGAGCTCCCCGACCCGGCGGTCGGCGGCTCGACCGCCTGGGCGCCCGACACGACTGGGGCGCCCGACACGACCGTGCCGGCAGGGGTGGCNNCCGCCTGGGCGCCCGACCCGACCGGGGCGCCCGACACGACCGGGGCGCCAGCTCCGCGCGGCATCGCGCCGGTGGTGAAGTCATAGCCGCATTCCTCGCAGAAGAGCGCATCGGCAGCCGCGGCAGAGCTGCAGTTGGGGCACGTCTGCACCGCCGCCATCGGTCCGGTCGCGACCTCGGGGCCTTCGCCGACGCTCGGCCCCGCCGAGGGCTCCACAGCGGGGGGTTGCTCGCCGATGGGAGCTCCGCAGGTGTCGCAGTAGTCCGTCGCCTCGCTGGTGTGCCCGTTGGGGCACAACGCGCTCACTTGCGGACCCGCGAGGTCTTGGTCGACGCGGTGTCCAGAGCCATCTCGTCGAGCTTTTGCACCGACTTCTTCAAGCGCACTGTGCCCGTGTCGGCGTTCTCGATGTCGACGACCTTGCGCAGCCGTGAGGTCATCTCGTTGTCGCCCGCAGCCGCCGCGAGCTGGACGGCGCGGCCGAGCTTGGAGGTGGCCTCAGCGTCGTTGCCGGCCGCCTTGGCCGCGAGACCGTCCTGGATCACCTCGGCGAGCTCGGCGCGTCCGGTGTAGGCCGCGACCTGCGGGTTGATGCGGGTCGTCAGCGCGTCGTCGTTGGACCACTTGGCCTTGACCAACGCGGACGCGACCACCTGCTCACCCAGCGCGACCTGCACTCGGCTCGCGAGCTGCTCCTGCCCGACCGACCTGGCCGGCAGCCGGACGGCGACGTGGTAATCGCGCGCCTCGTCGGCCCACGCGCCGGTGGGGTAGCCGCCCGTCAGCGGGTTGACCTCGCGCCGGCGCAGAGTCAGATCCTCGAGGGTCGGGGACACCTGCTTGACGAAGAGCACCTGCGCACCCTGTGGCGCCCAGACGCGCAGCTCGGCGGACGACACGCCACGAGCCATCGAAGCCCGCATGAGCCGACTGAACTCCTCGGCCATGTTCTCGGGCGCCGGTATGAGGTCGACCGTGCCGAGCAGGGCGGAGGCGATCCGTCGGACCTCACCGACCTGCCAGCGGTCACCGACGCCACGACAGTCGGCTTGGAACAGGCCCGACGCAGCGGCGATCGACGCGGTCAGCTGCTCGGGCGTCTCGTGCTCGTTGGTGCCGTCGGTGAGCAGGATCGCATGCCGCCGGGTGGCCGACGGAACCGACGAGAAGATCATCCGCGCAGCCGTGAGCCAGGTGCCCATGGCCGTGCCGCCATCGGCCCGGAAGCGCTGCACGGCGGACAGCGCGGCCGCGCGCGCCCCGGCGTCCATCCGCACCATCGAGGGTCCGTAGGACGGTGGGAAGACCTGCGTGCCCACGTGGTTGCCGGCGACGATCGCGAACCACGTGCCGTCGACGATCTCGTTGATGGCCGCACTGGCTGCGTAGACGCCCTGCTGGATGCCTCGTTGCCCCATCGACCCGGAGGTGTCGACGATGATGATCTCGGCCGCCTCGCCCGCCACCCCTCCCGTCGCGGCACCGACGCAGGCGACGCGCACCACGGCGTGCACGTCGGTGCCTCCGTCGGGCAGGAACTCGTTCTGGTATGCCTCGGCGCTGAACTCAGGCATCGGGTCCCCTTTCTGTGACGGGTGGCGTCGTCGCCGCACCGATGCGGGCCAGTGCGACGGTGATGTTGTCCTGGCCGCCGCACGTGTTCGCAAAGGCTACAAGCGACTCCGCCAGGGCGCGCGGATCTGGTGCCGTTGCCGCCTGCTCGCGCACCAGCGCCGCGAGGTCGGCGGCCTCTGAGCGGTAGTTCCACAGCCCGTCAGAGCACACCAGGACCCAGCCCGGCTCGGTCGTGGACATCGACATGACATGGGGCACCCGGTCAGTCGGGGCGTCTCGCCCGAGCCAGCGCACGATCGCGTGGGCGTTGGGACCGGACTCGGCCGCCANNTGACGGGCCGCGGCGCCGGGGTCGTCGGGCAGCCAGTAGGCGCGGCTGTCACCTAAGTTGCCGGCAACGACCAGAGCCTGTGGCGGCGGTCCGGTCGGCACGACGACGGCGGCCACGAAGGTGCACGACGGGGGGTTGGCCTCTTCGTCCGGCGCGGTGCCCGCGATGGCTGCCTGGGCCGCCTGCACCGCCAGCCCCAGATGCCTGGTGAGGAGCGCCGCGATGCTCTCCGGGGTGCCCAGGCCCGCGCCGGGGGCGGCAGCGAGCACATCCCGGGCGGCCGTGCTGGCGGCCAGGCTGCCGACATCGGACTGCACGGTGTTGCTGACTCCGTCGCAGACGACGAGCACGGCCCGTTCGGGCCACGGCAAGGGGGCGTGCAGGGCGAAGGCGTCCTCGTTCGTCGCGTGTCGGATGCCGATGTCGCAGGCCGCCCCGACCCAGGTGGTGGGCAGCTCGGCGAAGTGGTCGCGGGGGTTGACCGGCGGGCTGCCGCAGTGGTCGCAGTAGCCGTCGACGATGTGCCCTTGCCCGCAGCGGGTGCAGCCGGGCCCGGTGGGCATCGGCTGGGTCGCGAGCGTGGCCGCCGACCCAGCGTCGTGACCCGCAGCCGCCGGGGTCGCCGCAGCAGCGACCGGACCGGTCCACCCCACGTCGAGCGGTGACTCGTCACCAGCCGGCGTCCCCGCGGTCGCCGTCGCACCCGGCGCGGGCACGAGCTCGACTCCGCACTCCTCGCAGAACTGGGCCCCAGCAGAGATCGTCGACCCACAAGACGGGCATGACGTCCTGGTGGGCTCAGCCTGAGCCGCTCCGGTCACGTCATGCTCCAAGGCCGGATCGTGTTGGCTTCGTCGATCAGCGCATGACGCCGAGCGGAGTCGGTCTCGAGCCGGGCCAGGTCGCGCAGCGCCTGCTCCAACCCCTTGCGCAGGTCGCGCGGGGTGGCGGCATACGGCCCGACTCGCAGTCCGGAGGACACCGGTCCCTTGCCGACGGCCTCGAGACCCGCCCGGTATGCCGTGACGGCGTGCGCTGGTCGCGCCTCGTTGGGGAACGCCGGCGAGTTGATGATCGTCACTGCCCGTGCGACATCGGACACCCCTCTGTTGCTCCCGGCCAGCAGTCCGGCGGCCGCGACCTGCGCCTCGGGGTAGACCCGTGAGCTGGTCGGCACCAGGGCGAGGGCCCCAGCGGCTCCGTCGACGTCACCTCGCGCCCGGCGCACGCGAGCCAGGCCGAAGGCCGACGTCGGGACATAGGCCGCGTCCACCCGGGCGCACAGCGTGTAGAACGCCTCGGCGATGTCGTGATCGTTGTTGTGTTCGCACGCGTAGGCAAGCGCCAGCTTGGGAGCGAGCTCACCCGGCACCTGGCCGTAGACCGCGTTGAAGGCGCTCTGTGCCGCCGTCGGGTCGCCGCGGCGCAGAGCCGCGAGCCCCGAGAGCCAGACGGCGCGCCATTCCCAGGGGTCCTCGGTCAACAACGTCGTNNCCGGGGCAGCGTCGTCCAGTCGACGTCCTCGGACGCGAGCGGCGGGGACTCGAAGAGCAGCGACGCCGACGACGTGGTCGCAGCCTCACCGTGACGGTCCAGCGCCACGACTTCGCGCAGGACACCGGTCATCTGCACGCGCAGCTCGTCGGCTGAGGCGAACCGGTCATCCGGTGACAGGGCGCAGGCCTTGGCCAGCAACCGGAAGAACGAGTCGTATCGGGCGAACACGGGGGTCTGGTCCACGGGCGGCAGCGACGTCAGGTAGGTCGACTGGTAGCCACGGAACTCCATGGTCAGGACGACGAGGGTGCGGCCGATCGTGTAGATGTCGGAGGCAACCGAGGTGCCCAGCTCGGCGACCTCCGGGGCCTGGTAGCCGACCGTGCCGAAGATGGCCGAGTCGTCGTCGTCGATGCGCCGGACTCCGCCGAGGTCGATGAGCCGCACCTCGTCACCGATCTGGATGATGTTGTCGGGCTTGAAGTCGCAGTAGACGAGACCGAGGTCGTGGAGGTACTGGAACGCCGGCAGGATCTCGATGATGTAGGCGAGCGCCTGGTCGACCGGCAACGGGTCATAGGTGCCCTTGGCGCGCAACCGCTGCTTGAGCAGGGACTTCAGCGAGGTCCCCCCGATGTACTCCATGACGATGTAGCCGGCGTCGTCGTGGGTGACGAAGTTGTAGATCTCGACGATGTTGGGATGCGAGACCTGAGCGAGGAAGCGCTGCTCGGCGATCGCAGCCGCCAACGCATCCGGGTCGTTGGAGTTGAGCAGACCCTTGAGGACCACCCAGCGGTGGGAGACGTTGGTGTCCTGCGCGAGGTAGATCCAGCCCAGCCCGCCGTGGGCCAAGCACCCGGCCACCTTGTACTGTCCCGCCACCATGTCGCCGGCGACGAGCTTGGGCTCGAAGGAGAAGGGCTGGCGGCAGTTCGTGCAGAACCCCTTGACCCGCCCTGGCGTGCCGTCCTGACCCCGGCCCACCGGCTCGCCGCACTGAGGGCAGAACCGCTTGTCCTCCGGCACGACCGGGCTGGCCATGATGGCTTTGCTGGCGTCGATCTCGGCGGCGGGCGGCACCGTCGTGACGCCACCTCCCAACCGGCTCGACCGCAGTCTGCGCGATGCCGACGAGACCCGGCGCGTTGTCGTGCTGCCGGCCGCGGCGGCGCGGGCCGAACCCAGAGCCGTCGACCCGAGCCGGGTGGAGGAGGTGGTCCGCGCCGAGGCGGTGCGCCCGCTCACGGGGTCAGGCTGTGCCGGCGCACCCCCTGGCGCGCCCTGGACGCCGGATGACGGCGCTGGTGCTGTGCCCGTCGGCGCCGGGCTGGGTGCCGCTCCGGCCGGCATACCGCAGACATCGCAGTAGCCATCGGCGATCGACCCTGTGCACCCGGGCTGGGTGCAGCGTGCGCCCTGGTTGGTCATCGGGACTCCCTCGGTTGGTCAACGGCAGCCGACCCGCGTCGCGCGGGTGATCTGGTATGCCTCATCGCCAGGCCTCTGTGTACCCACGGATCGCGGCGGTCAACGCCCGCACCCGTCGCAGGGGCATGGGCGTGGCGCTGGTGGCGTCGGCCAGCAGCCCGGTGAGGGCATCGAGATCGGCTGACCCCACCTCGGCCGGGACCATCGCCGTGACCTGAGCCAGCAGCGCTCCGGCCAGACCGGTGACCTCGTCGCGTTCGGCGAGCGCCCCGGAGTAGGCCGCGTGGGCCCGATCCAGAGCCAGCCCCACCGTCGCGAGCCGACGCAGGTAGGCATCGACGGCATCCGGGGCAGTGGGGACCTCGCCCAGCGCGCGCACGTCGGGGACCGCGAGCCGGGGCGCCGGTGTGATGAGCCGGACGCACTGGGTCTCGAGCTCGCGGATCGCGTCACCGCGAGCGGCCAGCTCGTCGCGTCGACGCACGGCCTCACTGCGGTCGCGTTCCTGCTGCAGGCGCCGACCCGACGCGATGATGAGGTCGCGCTCCCACCCGGTGACATCGAGCTCGAGCGGGCCGAGGGTGCCACCGACATCGGCGCCCCGCTTGGCCTTGTCGACGAGTGCGATCAGGCGTTGGTCGAGCCTGGTCAGGCGTTCGCGGGCCGCATCGCGATCCGGCCCGGCGGGGAGCAGACCGATCTGGTCACGCAGGCGTTCCACGCCCTCGCGAGCTCCCTTGATGCGCGCCCCCGCCTCGGCGGCGGTCGCCTCCAGACCAAGTCGGCCGCGCAGTGAGGAGGTCATGGCGTCCGAGAGCCGGCAGGCCTCGGGCAGGGACACCGCCAGGCTGCCGGATGCCGACGAGGCCCCCGAGCCGCTCGTGCTCGCCCCACCGGGGTTGACGTCCAACCGCCCCCAGATGAGCGTGGCCAGACGCTCGGCCTGCTCTGGCCCGACGCGTCCGGAGTCGAAGGTGATGACCAGCAGCTCGAGCCGGTCGGCGATCGCCTTCCACAGAGCCATCGACACGACGAGGTCGGAGGTGAAGGAGGCCGGGTCGGCGGCGGCGAGGGCGGCCGTGTCCAGGGTGTCCAGGTCGCCCTTGCGATGCGTGAGCCATTGCTGCATGGCCTCGAGGTAGCCGAACGCCTCGCCTGCCTGGACTGGCACGCCCAGGCGCCCTGGTGGGGTCGGTGCGATGCCCGAGGTCGACGAGATCGCCGTCATCGACGGTGACGGCGTGATCCTCGACCCTCCTGTGGGTGGGGTGATGTCGAGCGACGAGTTGCCGGTGATGGTCGCCTCGCTCAGCGACCGTAGACGGCTGTGGGCGGCTTGGGCGCCGGTCCGAGCGGCTCGGCGAGCCATCTGTCGTAGATCGCCGTCCACTCTCCGCTGGAGCGCAGGTCGTGAAGGACGGCGTTGACGTAGCGGACGAAGTAGACGTTCTCGGCCTTGATGCCCAGTCCGTACGGCTCGTCGGTGATCGCCGGGGCATCGGTGACTCGGGCATACGGGTCCTGGGCCGCGAGCCCGGCCAGGACCGTGTCATCACCGGTGATGGCGTCGGCCTGGCCTTGCTGCAGCAGCACCAGGCAGCCCGTGTGGTTGGTGCTCGTCACCGGCACGACACCCTCGAAGGTCTTGAGCTTGGCCAGGCTGGACGTGCCCGTGGGTGCACACACACGTTTGCCGACGAGGTCCTCGAGCGTCTCGGCCTCGTTGTCCTGAGTCACCAGCACCTTTTGCCCGGCACGGTAGTACTCCGACGAGAAGGCGATCTGGGTCCACCGGTCGCAGGTCATCGTCATCGTGCGGGCGACCAGGTCGACCTCACCCTCCTCGAGCGCCGGGATGCGGTCGGCCGCCGTGAGGACGACGAACTGCAGCCGGTCGGCGTCGCCGAAGAGCTTGCGGGCCACCGCGCGGGCGATGTCGATGTCGAAGCCCTCGATCTTGCCCGAGAAGGGGTTGCGCGCCCCGAACAGGAAGGTGTCCGCAGACACGCCAACCCGGATCCGGCCCCGCTTGATGATCTCGGACATGGCGTCGTCGGTGATGTCACCGCGCGTCGGGAGCGACTTGAGCGCTGTGTAGGACTGCGTGGCGTTGTCGCACTGGACAGGTGTCGCGGCAGCTCCCGGCGTGCTCGCCGACGGCGTCGGGGTCGTCGGCAGAGCCGTCGGTTCGTATCCCGTGCCGCAGCCGCTCAGCGCTGCCGCCATCACCGCGGCGACCACCAGCAGACGGCGGCGGCTCGGGTGTCGAAGGCCCCTCATCGGTACTCCTCGATCCGCTGGGCGAACCCGCGGTAGCCGGCGAACGCGCTCGCGACCGCGACCAGCGCACTGGCGCCGAGGGTGATGAACAGCACCGACCTGGAGCCGTCGAGCTCGGTCGTTGCCTCTGAGCTCAGGGTCTCGATGTCCGTAGCCGCCTGGTCGGTGAAGGTCTGCAGGTAGGCACTGGCCGTGTCGTCCCCGGTCGCGGTGCTGAGGGCGACGGCAGCGTCCCAGTTGCCGGCGTCGTCCTGCTCACGGATGTCCGCGTGCTTGGCGAGGTAACCGTCCCAGCTGTCCGAGAGGGCCTGACCCGCGCCCAGCCCGCGTTCGTCGACCAGGGCCAGGCTGTCGACCACCGTCGTCGAGGATGCCGCGAAGGCCCGTTCGAACGCCGCGCCGGAACCGCGCGAGACCAGGGTGAGACTCTCGTTGGCTCGGGCGTCGAAGGCCGAGGCACGTGCGGTTGCGATCGTCAGGGCACCGTAGAGCTGACCGTCGCGGACGGTCTCGGCACGGCCGCCGACGGCGCCCACGACGGTGATCGCCGCCGCCATCGCTGCCAGGATGCCGACGGCCCCGGCGGTCAGAGGGATGTTGAGGTACCGGTGGGTTCGCTGCGCCAGCCACAGTCCGGCCGTGACGAAGAACCCCAGCGCCAGGAGTCCTCCGATGACGAGCCATAAGGTCGCCCCGACCCGGGCCAGCTCGTCGGTCGAGCGGCTCGTGTTGGCGTCGCGCACCGCGCCGAGCAGGGGCATGGAGTCGGCACGCAGTCCGGCGCTTGCCAGCCGGAGGTACTGCGCCCCCACCGGCAGGCCCTGCCGGTTGTACGCCCGCGCCTGCTCCATGAGCTGGGTGTAGGACACGACTGAGGCGTTGAGGTTGGCCAGGACCTCGCGGTCGGCCGGTTCGGCCGAGGAGGCGTCGGCGATGGCCTTGGTGGCGCGGTCGACCGCGTCGTCATACACCGCTCGTTGTTGCGGCGACTCCTCGCCGCCACGCAGGAAGGCGTTGGTGGCCGTCGCGTCGGCCAGCAGCAGGTCGGCCACGATGCCTTGGACCCGCACGACCTGGGCGGTCGAGGACGCGGCGCGCTCGATGGCTGTGGTGTTGCCCCACAGGTTCAGCGCGGCCAGCGCGCCGAAGAGCAGTGAGAACGCCACGACGCCGGCACCGTAGACCCGCATCTGTCCGGGCGTCCCGCGAAGCAAACTCCGCGAGGCAGGGGCCCCGGTGCGCGGCTGCGATGCCGGTGGCTGTGATGATGCGGCCGGTTGAGCGGCGGAGGAGGCGCCGGCAACCGGTGCTGCCGCCGGTCGGGGGGCGACCTGGCTCGATTGGCTCACGGGCGGTCCTCGGGATCCTCTGGGTCAGCGGAGTCAGTCGGGTCAACAGGGTCTACGGGGTCAACGGGGTCACTAGGGTCAGCCGAGTCACCGACGTCGTCGCGATCATGGCGTTGGTCGGGCCCGCCGCCGGCACGCTCGCCCAGCGTCTCACGGGCGACGACGTCATCGGCGGTCAGTGTGCGCAGATCCTGTACCGAGGGGTCGCTGACCTCACGCAGCCGCCAGGCGTGGCGGCCGATCGCATCCTCGAGCACGTTGCGGACATACCGCCCGTTGCCGAAGGACTCGTCACGGACAGTCACCGCGAGCACCGACCGCACGATCTGCTCGGCCTCAGGCGAGAGGGTGTAGTCGCTGCCTGCCGCGAGCCGGCCGAGGATGGCGACCAGCTCGTCATCGGTGTAGTCCTCGAACTCGATGACCGTCTTGAACCGGCTCGACAGCCCGGGGTTCTGCGCGATGAAGCGAGCCATCGGATCGGGGTAGCCCGCCACGATGACGACGAGGTCGTCGCGGCGGTCCTCCATCTCCTTGACCAGCGTGTTGACCGCCTCCTCGCCGTACTGGTCACCAGCGAGCGAGTAGGCCTCGTCGATGAAGAGCACCCCACCGGCCGCCGCGGCGCACTGCTCAGCGGTCTTGATCGCGGTCTGCCCGAGATAGCCGGCCACGAGCTCGGAGCGGTCGACCTCCACCAGCTGCCCGGTGCTCAGCACACCGAGGGCGCGGTAGATGCCGGCGACCATCCGCGCCACCGTCGTCTTGCCCGTGCCGGGGTTGCCCACGAAGACCAGATGTCGGGTCATGGTCGCCGACTTGAGTCCGGCGGCCTCGCGCTTGCGCTCGATGCTCAACAAGGCAACCTGCTGATGCACGACGCGCTTGACGCTGGCGAGTCCGATGAGGCCGTCGAGGTCGGCGAGGAGCTCGTCGAGCGACTTCTGAGGCGGCGGCGGTGTGGCGACCGTGGGAGTGGGGGCCCCGGCGGCGGCCGGTTGGGCGTTGCCCCAGTTGGCGGTGGGCGGCTGACCACCCACTGCGGGGTATGCCGGGCTGCTGGCCACCGGGGAGAGCGGCGGCGACGGGAGGCTCGGGTGGGCGGTCGGCATACCTGCGGCAGCCAGTTGCGCGGCGGCGGCCACGGCGGCGTTGCCGGTCACCCGCATGGTCGGCTCGCCGAGGGTGCAGGCGGCCGAGGCGACCTCGGTCAGGGCGGTGGCGTAGCCCGAGGCGGATGCTGAGGCGCTGGCGGCCAGCAGGGCGAGGGTGGCGGTCGGCGACTGGCGCCACTTGCGGCCTTTGACCGCCGCATCGAAGAACGCCCGGTTGACGGTGCCGTCGTCGCCGTCGACCCCGGCCGCGGCTGCCCAGTCTCGGGCGGCGTCGGGGGCCGACTCGGCGATGCCGGCGGCGAAGGTGAGGCCTTCTCGGGCCGCATCGGCCGGGTCCAGCCCGGCGTCGGCGGCGACCCGCGTCAGCTCGGCAATGGCAGCGGCCAGATCGGACGGTCGGCTCACTCGGCACGTCCTTCGGGTGGGGCCAGGCGTCCCGCATCAGGAGCCGGGCCGGCCGACATGTCGGGCAGCGCCAGGGCACCGCCCGCGGTGCCGCCGAACTTCTCCTGCAGGAAGCGGCCGTGCACCACGAGCGCCTCGGCGTCGGCTCGGCATACGGCGTCGAAGACCTTGTCCATGGTCGAGCCGAGCAGGTCGAGCTGGTCGATGAGGATCATGAGCGAGGTCTTGCCTTGGTCGATCGGGCGCGAGTCGGCCCACTGCCGGGGCAGGCGCAGGTAGCCGCCGATGGCCTCGGGCAGGTAGTCGGTGGCCGTCGCCATGACGCTGTAGGCCGACGGCGAGCCCGCGCCGAGGGCGTCGAGGCGGGGGATGGTGTCGCGCACGACCCGGGTCACCCGCCGCAGCCGCGACATCACCGGACCGGGCACCGCGCCGTCCCGGGCCAGGGTCTCGACCCGGTCGAGGGCCTCGACGAGGTGATCGCGGGTCGGGGCGGCATGGGCGGGCGCACGCGCAGGCTCGGACTTGCCGAACCCCAGCCACTCACCGATCCCCATGGTTGCCTCGACTCGCGATCACTGCTCGTCAGCGCAGCGAGATGCCGGGGGAGGGCAGGTCGAGCGAGCCCGAGGCGATGCGCTGGTCCTGAGATTGGACCCGTGCCAGGTAGGACTGCGACTTGGCGACCTCGGTCTCCAGCACGCCGATGCTCGCGGCCATCGAGTCCAGGGCCTGCACCTTGAAGGTGTCGATGGCGTCCATGGTCTGGTAGACGTTGCTGAAGGCCCGCTGCAGACTCTCGATGCCGATCGTCGCCGAGGCGGCCTGCTCCTGGATCTTGACCGAGTTGTCGCGCAGCATCTCCGAGGTCCGCTCGATCAAGCCCGAGGTCGTCGTGTTGAGCGCGGTGATCTGGTCGAGCACGAGCTTTTGGTTGGTCAGCGCCTGGGCCACGATGACCGCCGTGCGAAGCGCGCTGACCGTGGTCGTGGTGGCGCGGTCGACACCCTTGACGAGCTCGAGGTTGTTCTTGATGACGATGTCGATCGCCAGGTAGTTCTGGATCGACACGGCCAGCTGGGTCAGCAGGTCTTGGTGCTTCTGCCGCACATAGAACAGCACGTCCTCACGCAGCGACTTGGCCTTCTCGGGGTCGCTGACTTCGAGGGTCGCAATGCTCGCGGCGAGCCGCGCGTCGAGCCGCTCCGCGACATACACATATTGGTTGAGCATGCCCATGGTGTCCCAGAGCTGCTGCTTCTCCAGGTTGAGCGCCGTGTTGTCCTTGCGCAGCTCGTCCTGGCCGCGCTGCAGCGAGTGCAGGATGCCGTTGAGGTGGCTCTGGGCGGACTGGTACTTGCGGAAGTAGTCGGTCACCCGGTCGCCGAAGGGGATCATGCCGAGGATCTTCTTGGCGCCCTTGGCCTCGGAGGGGTCGAGGTCCTCGATGGTGCGGCGCAGGTCGAGCAGGGTCTTGCCGACCGTGGAGCCTTGGGCCAGCCCGCCCTCCTGCAGCGCCTTGACCGGTGACTGCAGCAGCCGGTTGGAGGTCTCGGCGGCCCGGCGTATGTCGGCGTCGCCCATCGTGCGCACGTCGGCCGCCTTGGCCTCGAACTCGGGTGACTTGACGGGAGCGGCGAGCAGTTGCTCCAGGTATCCGTCGACCTTCTGGTCGAGGCCGGGCAGCGCGGTCGCCGGGACGGCCGGCGCCATCTTGGGGGCCGCCGTCGTCGCCACTGCAGTGGTCGGCGCCGGAGCAGTCAGCGTTATGGCGGGCGTCGGCGGCTCGAGCGGCATGACCGCCGCATCGGTGGGCTGGTCGGCCATCGGTCTCCTCGGTGACGGGCCCGCCATACAGGCGGTGGATGTGGCTGGGTCTGCGTGTGCAGCCTGACGCGCTGTCCTTACTGGTGATCTGACGGTGCGTCTGACCTACTGACGAACGCTAAATCTACGCGGTTCCCAGCGCCATCGATCCCCACCAGCCGCCCATCCATCGCCCATGCTCCCGACAGACGGCCGCTCCGCCCTCGTCCACACAGCGCTTGTGCCGCGACACGGCGCTTGTGCCGCGACACGGCGCTTGTGCCGCGACACGGCGCTCGCGTCGTCGCACAGCGCCTATAGCCGCTGTCTGGTGACGCGAGGGCTGTCTCGTGCGGCCAGCGCTGTGCGAACCCGCCTGCGGGGGCTGCCCGCCAGGGCTATCGGCCCGACGTGACGGCGCTTGTGCCGCGACACGGCGCTTGTGCCGCGACACGGCGCTTGTGCCGCGACACGGCGCTTGTGCCGTCGCACACCGCCTATAGCCGCTGTCTGGTGACGCGAGGGCTGTCTCGTGCGGCCAGCGCTGTGCGAACCCGCCTGCGGGGGCTGCCCGCCAGGGCTATCGGCCCGAGTTGACGGCGCTTGTGCCGCGAGACGGCGCTTGTGCCGCGACACGGCGCTCGCGTCGTCGCACAGCGCCCATAGCCGGTGTCTGGTGACGCGAGGGCTGTCTCGTGCGGCCAGCGCTGTGCGAACCCGCCTGCGGGGGCTGCCCACCAGGGCTATCGGCCCGACGTGACGGCGCAGACGGTCTGCTTCAGGGTTCGCCTTCGTATTGGGTGAATGTTTCCTGACCAGGCAGCCAGCCGCACGGCGGCCGAACGGAAGGAAGCGACCTTCCTCTGATGTACAACAACATTGACGTACAACAAGTCTGTTGGGTAGTGTAACTCGGTGCTCACCCAACGCTCCATCCGCCCCATCCTGGTCACGACGGGTGCCTCGCCTGCCCTCGATGACCTCGTCGGCCGAGACGGGTTCGTCGAGCATCTGATGGAGCGGCTGGACCGGGGACAGAGTGTGCTGATCACGGGCGACCGCCGCATGGGCAAGACCAGCGTCGCACGCTTGGTGGAGCACCACATGCGCGATGCCGGGCATCGGGTGATCCGGATGAGCGCCGAGCGGGCCAGCCTGGACGACTTCGTCGAAGCGCTGGCCAACGAGCTGGATCGGGTGACCCCGGGGGGTGCCGTCCGGCGCGAGATGAGCCGCTGGACCGTCAAGCTCACCGGTGGGCCGGTCGAAGCCGAACGCAGCCCCGGCACCCGACCGCTCGACGACATCGTCCGCACGGCCGTCGAGGCGAGCGACGCCAGCCCGCTGGTGCTCATCATCGACGAGGTCGCCGTGCTCGCCAAGCAGCTCGAACGCCGCAACCCCGGGTCGGGTGGCGAGCTGCTCATCGCGCTGCGCCGGATCCGCCAGACCCACCCTGGGCGGCTGGCCATGCTCCTGCTCGGTTCGATCGGGTTCCACCACGTCGACGACACGGCGCCGGGCTCGCTCAACGACGTCGAGAAGGTCGGCATCGAACCGCTCAGTGACGCCGACGCGACCTACCTCGCCCGATGCCTGCTGCTCGGCGAGGACGTGCGCTGCGCCGACGACCGGCTCGTGGCCGAGCGCATCGCCACGGCGGCCGAGCGCGTGCCCTTCTATGTCCACCATCTCGTGGCGTCAGCCGCCAACCGGGTGGGCTCGCTAGGGCCCTCGATGCGCCCCGATGACGTCGAGATGATCGTCGCGGCCGCGCTCGAGGACCCCGACGACCCGTGGGAGATGCGGCACTATCGCAGGCGCCTCGCCGACTACTACGGCGCCGCGCACGTCGACGAGGTCAGCGATGTCATCGACGCCTTCGCCAGCGCCCGTGAGCCGCTCACCCTCGACCAACTCGTGTCAGCGCTCGGCCCGGCATCCGCCGCGAGCAGTATGTCGAGGCGCTCGCTCGGCGCCCTGCTCGAAAAGCTCGAGCAAGATCACTATCTGCGCCGGGTTGGCACCAGGAGCGAGTTTCGCAGCGAGATCGTGCGCCGAGCGTGGATTCAGGGCAACCGATGACGGCACCTCACCCCCTGCATACCCCGGCCCTGCTGAGCCTGCCGCAACTCGAGGCGGCCACAGTCGGCCCCCGCGGCCTGGTCGACCGACTGACCCGGCGACTGCTCGGGGCGACCACCTCGACGGCCCGCCCGCACACGCTGCTGATCGGCGCCCGGGGGGTCGGCAAGACGCACCTGCTGGCGCTGGCGACCAAGCGGGCCCAAGCCAATGCCCGCTTCAGCAGGCGTGCCCTCGTCGTCACGGTCGGTGAAGACGGGGTCGGCATCGGCTCGTATGGCGATCTGCTCGTCGAGATCGTCAGGTCGATCGAGCCCTCGCGCGAGGCTGAGGCGGGGGAGCTGCGCCGCCAGAAACGGACCGCGGCCATCGAGGAGGTCATTCGCGAGATCCGGGCCGGCCGGGTGCTGGTGCTCGTCGTCGAAAACCTCGACCGGGTCTTCGGGTCCCTCGGATCGGTCGACGCTGGAGCGCTGCGTGGGTTTGTCGAGACCGATCAAGAGATCGTGGTGCTCGCCTCGGCCCCGGCCGTCTTCGACGGCGTCGCTCGCCGGGAGGAGCCGTGGTTCGGCAGTTTCGACATGCACGTCGTGGACGGGCTCGATGCCGAGTCGGGAGCCCAGATCGTGCGNNCTCGATGACCTCGGACCGGCAGTCGACCGGGTCATCGACGCACTCGTGCCCCACTACCAGCAGCGGTTGTGGGCACTCGCGCCCAACGAGCAGCGCATCATCACCGCCGTCGCGCGCGCCCAGGGCGCGTCGTCGGTCGGCGCCATCGCCGAGGCTGCGGGGCTCGAAGAGCGGGTCGTCTCCACCACGATCGGTCGGCTCGAGAAGTCGTCCTGGGTGCGCAAGGTCGAGGCCCCCGGCGTCGACGCCAGGCGCTCCTACTACGAGTTGCGCGACCCCGTGCTGCGCTACCACCTCGCCTACCGCGCGCTCGACATACGCGCCTATGACTTTGCCGTCGACGTGGTGCGGCGGTGGTTCGCGCCGCAGGAGGTCCCCGTGAACGGCGAGCCTGGCCCCGACTCCGACGTCAACAGGTCACTCACGCCTGAGCAGGT
>CXWJ01012724.1_pt1 | contig 15588 bp, 19 predicted proteins | sample 590841 | NCBI WGS metagenome assembly CXWJ01 (sample SAMEA3498367, study PRJEB10139) | wastewater metagenome | biome: wastewater treatment plant; material: activated sludge | place: Austria | collected 2015-01-21 | reverse complement strand
GCCTCGCCCCCCGCCGGGCCGAGGCGGAGGCAGTCCTCTCCGCGGCCGCAGGGGCCTCGGTGTCGGTGTCGGCCACCACCACCGACGGGCTGGGACTCACCGGGCGGGGCGAGGGGATCGCGGCGATCGCGACCGCGCTGATCCGTCGCGTCTGACGACTGCCCCCCAAGCGCCACCCACCGTCGTCGGGCGGTCGATCCACGGGCGCTTCGGCCTGCCCGGACGGGAGCCGGCGCCGCCCTCCCTCTTGCGCTCGGTGATCGAGGTCACCTAGGTTATGAACACAAGTGACAACTATATGCACATATGTGCAGACGGAGCGTGATCCGCGTGGCGGCCTCCCCCCTCTCCAGCCCCGACCTGGCGCGAGCGGCGCTGCACACGATGTGGACCATCCGTCGCTTCGAGGAGGCCGTCGACGACCTCTTCGCTCGGGGTCTCATGCACGGCACGATGCACCTCTCGATCGGGCAGGAGGCCTCCGCCACCGGCGCCTGCATGGCGTTGCGCGAGGACGACGCGATCACCTCGACCCACCGCGGGCACGGTCACTGCATCGGCAAGGGCGCCGACCTGGTGCGGATGATGGCCGAGCTGCTCGCGAAGGAGACCGGATACTGCCGGGGGCGTGGCGGCTCGATGCACATCGCCGATGTCGCGACCGGCAACCTGGGCGCCAACGGCATCGTCGCCGGGGGCATCCCGATCGCCGCGGGGGCGGCGCTCGCGTTCAAGCTCCGCGGCGAGGACCGGGTCGTCGCCTGCTTCTTCGGCGACGGCGCCACCAACGAGGGCGCCTTCCACGAGGCTGCCAACCTGGCGGCCATCTGGAAGCTGCCGGTGGTCTTCATCTGCGAGAACAACAAGTACGGCATGTCCTTCTCGACGGAGAAGGCCATCGCCATCGAGCACATCGCCGAGCGCGCGGCGGCCTACGGCTTCCCGGGCGTGACCGTGGATGGCAACGACGTCGCCGCGGTCTACGACGCGGTCCGGGCTGCGGTCGATCGGGCACGTGCCGGCGACGGGCCCACCCTGGTGGAGTCGATCACCTACCGCTGGAAGGGCCACAGCAAGTCCGACAAGAACCTCTACCGCACCAAGGACGAGATCGCCGAGTGGCGGGCCGACGACCCGATCCCCGACTTCGAGCGGAGGGCCGTCGAGGCCGGCCTGCTCACCCTGACCGAGGTCGAGGAGATCCGCGGCGCGGTGATGGAGGAGATGCGGGCAGCGGTCCGCGAGGCCAACGCCGCTCCCGACGCCGACCCTGCCGACCTGCTCGACGCCGTCTTCGCACGCGCCTGACCCGAGGAGCCCGACCATGACGACAGCAGCGACCGACGAGCGGGTCATCAGCTACGCCGAGGCCATCCGGGAGGCGATCGGCCAGGCGATGGAGGCTGACGACCGGGTGTTCATGCTCGGCGAGGACATCGGGGTGTACGGCGGCGCGTTCGGTGTCAGCGGCGACCTCTACCACCGCTTCGGAGCCGAGCGGATCCGCGACACCCCCATCTCCGAGCTGGGGATCGTCGGTGCCGCCGTGGGCGCCGCCCTGGCCGGGATGCGCCCGATCGTGGAGATCCAGTTCTCCGACTTCACCAACCAGGCGATGGACCAGATCGTCAACCAGGCGGCGAAGATCCATTTCATGCTCGGCGGGGCGGCCAGCGTCCCGATGGTGCTGCGCGCCCCGCTCGGGTCGGGGACCGGCGCCGCCGCGCAGCACAGCCAGAGCCTGGAGGCCTGGTTCGCCCACGTCCCGGGGCTGAAGGTCGTGATGCCGGCGACCGCCGAGGACGCGAAGGGGCTCCTGCTCTCGGCGATCGACGACCCCAACCCGGTCATCGTGCTCGAGCACAAGCTGCTCTACCGCACCTCCGGCGCCGTCCCGGAGGCGGCCACGCGGGTGCCCCTGGGAGTCTCAGCCGTACGCCGGACCGGCTCCGACCTGACCATCGTCGCGACCGGAGTCATGGTCTCGCGCGCGTTGGAGGCCGCTGCCGTCCTGGCCGAGGAGGGGATCGAGGCGTCGGTCATCGACCCGCGCACCCTCAGTCCGCTCGACGATGCCCCGATCCACGAGGACGTCTCGCGCACCGGTCGCCTGCTGCTGGTGCAGGAGGCACCGGGGCACGCCGGCTTCACCGCCGAGATCGCCTCCCGGATCACCGAGTCGCCCACGATCTACCGGCTGCTCGCCCCGGTCAAGAGGCTCAGTGGGCTCAACGTGCCCATCCCCTACGCCCCCCAGCTCGAGGCCTCCTGCGTGCCTCAGACGCCCGACATCGCCGATGCCGCCCGCAGCCTGGTGAAGGAGTCCTGATGGCGCGCCTCGCGATCCGGATGCCCAAGATGTCGATGACGATGACCGAGGGCGAAGTTGCCGAGTGGCACGTCTCCGTCGGCGACGAGATCGCCGTCGGCGACGTGGTCTGCGAGGTGATGACCGACAAGGTCGACATGGAGGTCGAGAGCACCGTCGGCGGCACGCTCGTCGAGATCGTCCACGACTCGGGGATGGTCGACGTCGGTGAGCCGATCGGCTGGGTGGAGGGCGAGGACGACGGGGGTGGCTTCGGCGACCTGCTGGCCGCGCCCACCCCCCACGTCGACCCGGCAGAACCTCGCGTCGACCCGGCAGAACCTCGGGTCGACCCGGCAGAACCTCGGGTCGACCCGGCAGAACCTCGGGTNNTTCTTGCGGCCGTGGTCCCGACCGGACCCGACGGCCTGGTCACGGTCGCGGACGTCGAAGCGGCGCTGACGCCGCCGCCGGCATCCCCCGTCGCGACCGCGCCGCGACCGGCCGCGTCACGCGCGGGAGCAGCAGCGGACCGCCGGGCAGCCGTGCGCGGCATCGTGGCACGCACGATGGAGCCTTCGGCGCTGATCCCGCAGTTCACCGTCTGGCGGGAGCTCCCCCTCGACGCCGCCGACGCCGGTCGCCAAGGCGTCTCGTGGACCACCGTGCTGCTCCAGGCGTACGCCGCGGCGCTGCGCGGGGTCCCCGAGCTGCTCAGCCGTTGGGAGGAGGGTCGACCCGTCGACAGCGGCCCGCCGGCTGTTGCGCTGGCCGTGGCGACCGATCGCGGTCTGCTGGTCCCCGTCTTCGCCGAACCCGATCGGACCCCGACGGCGGCACTCGACGCAGAGATCCGCGAGGTCGTCGCCGCCGCACAGCGGGGCAAGGTCGGACCGCAGTACCTCGGGGTGGCCAACGGCTCCCTGTCGAACCTCGGTGGCCTGGGCGTCGACCGCTTCCAGGCGTTGCTCACCCCACCGCAGGCCAGCGTGCTCTCCCTGGGCGCCATCGCGCGCCGTCCGGTCGCGGTCCCGGGTGGGCTCGGGGTGGCACTGACCGTCCACGCCGGCCTCACCGTGGACCACCGGGTGGCCGACGGAGCACATGCCGCGGGAGTCCTGGCCGCGGTCGACCGGGCGCTGAACATGGACCGCGAATTGGCCCGCCGTACCCCTTGACGTGATCCGCGTCACACCCTAGTTTGGAACAAATGTGCACAACTTCTTCACGGAGGTGACAATGCCTGCGCCACGGGACCCCAGTACCCTGCTGGCTGCCGCGCGCCTCTACTACCTGGAGGAGATGTCCCAGAAGGACGTCGCCAAGGCGCTGGGCACCAGCCGTTCCAACGTCTCGCGGATGCTGACCGAGGCTCAGCGGATGGGCATGGTCGAGATCCGGGTCCACGACCCCGCCGGCCGCAACCGGGAGCTCGAGACGGCGCTGCGCAAGCGCTTCGGCCTCCAGGAGGTCCGGGTCGCCGAGCGCAGCACCGGGAGCGCCGAGCGGGTCGTCGAACAGGTCGGAACGCTGGCCGCCCAACTCCTGCTGCAGCTGATCAACGACGGGATGACTGTCGGCATGTCCTGGGGCAAGGCGCTGCAGGCCATGGTGTGGGCGACGGCCTCCGAGACCGACTACAACGCGCACGTCGTGCAGCTTGTCGGCGGCATGTCCTCGATCAGCAACGAGATCAGTGGCCACGAGCTGGTCCGCGAGCTGGCTGCCCGGCTCGGATCCACCTATCGCTTCCTGCACTCCCCGGCCGTCTACTCGACCGCGGCAGCGCGCGACACCATGCTGGCCGAGCCCTCCGTGGCCAGCGCCCTCGAGGCCGCCCGGGGCGCCGAGCTGGCGTTCGTGGGCATCGGAACGCCCAGCCACGGATCGTCCGCCGCGATCCTGGCGAGCCTCGACCTCTCCCCCGAGGAAGAGAAGGAGCTGTGGATCGCCGAGCCGGTCGGCGACGTGGCCGCTCGCTACTTCGACGCCCAGGGACGGCCCATCCACGGAGCCGTCGAGGATCACGTGCTCGGCGTCTCGCTCACCGAGCTGAGCGAGATCCCCAACGTCGTCGGGGTGGCCTCGGGCCGCGCCAAGACCCCCGGCGTCCTCGGTGCCCTCCGCGGGCACCTGATCGACTCACTGGTGTGCGATGAGAGCCTGGCCCGCGGCGTGCTGAGCCGGGCGTCCGACTTCGGAGGCGACGACTGATGCCCGAGCTGTCCACCCCGTTCCTCCTGCTGGCCGCCGTCGTAGCCGGCTGGATCCTCCAGATCTACTTCACCGCCCGCCAGTCCCGGGTCTTCATGGCGGCCGTCCGCGGCCTGCGCGACCGGGGCACGGTCAGCATCGGAGTCGGCGGCAAGCGCTACCTCGGCGGTCGCGCCTACATCGCGATCGCCGTCGACGACCAGGGCAAGGTGGCCGACGCGCTCACCCTGACCGGCTTCACCACCTTCGCCCGGCCGCAACCGATGCCGGCGCTTCTCGGGGTCAAGGTCAACCAGCTCAAGGGAGAGCGGGAGATCCCCGGTCTCACCAAGCAGCAGCGCGAGGCGGCCCGCCAGGCAGCCACGCTGCTCAAGCAGGGAGGGAGTCAGACACCCACCACGATCCCGACCTGAGTGAGGTCGTACGCCGCCCGGGCTGCAACCCGACCGGCGTACGACCGTGACGCCGAGGCGGCCCGTCCGCTTCGCACCACGCGATGCCAGGCAAGCATCAAATCAGGGCCCTCACCGAGGGACCGACCCGACAAGGAGAAATCATGCCATTCACCCCCTGGGCGGTGGGCCACGTGCTCACAGCCGCCGAGGCGACAGTCGAGGACCCGTCGGGGTTCTTCGGCGCCCTCGCCACAGCAGCCGAGTGGTTCATCGGCCTCTTCCAGGCCGGCGGTGAGGTCTTCGTCAGCCTCGTCACCGGGATCATCCCGACCCTGATCGTGCTGTTGACCGCAGTCAACGCGCTGATCCGCCTGATCGGGGTCCACCGCATCGACAAGCTGGGCGAGCTCGCGGCCCGGCCCGGCATCCAGTGGTACCCGCTGCGCTATCTGGTGCTGCCCGTCGTGTCGGTCTTCTTCCTGACCAACCCGATGGCCTACACCATGGGGCGGTTCCTGCCCGAGCGCTACAAGCCGGCGTTCTACGACTCGGCGGTGTCCTACGTGCACCCGATCACCGGCATCTTCCCGCACGCCAACCCGGGTGAGCTGTTCGTCTACCTGGGCATCGCCGCGGGCATCACGCTCCACAACGAGAACTTCGGCACCACCTTCTCGCAGTCCGAGCTGGCGGTGCGGTACCTCATCGTCGGCATGGCCGTGATCCTGCTGCGCGGGATCGTGACCGAGTTCATCACGGCCCGCATGCTGGCGCGCCGGGCGAGCAACGAGGAGGTCTCGGCATGAGCACCACCACCAGCTCCGGCGCCATGGGCGGCTTCACCAAGCTGCTCGTCACCATCGGCAAGGCCGTCGGTGGCGTTGTCGGCACGCTCTACCAGGCGGGTCGCGACACCATCGACACGGTCATCCGCAACATCCTGCCGTTCATGGCGTTCATCGCCGTGCTCATCGGCATCATCGTCGAGACCGGTCTGGGCGACTGGCTCGCGCACCTGATCGAGCCGCTGGCCAGCAACCTCATCGGCCTGCTCGCGATCAGCATCTTCTGCGCGATCCCCGTCCTCTCGCCGGTGCTCGGCCCGGGCGCCGTCATCGCCCAGGTCGTCGGCGTGCTGTTGGGCACCCGGTTCGGTGAGGGCGACATCCCGCTGCAGTACACGCTGCCGGCGCTGTTCGCCATCAACCCGCAGGTCGGTTGCGACTTCATCCCCGTGGGCCTGGCCCTCGGAGAGGCGGAGCCCGAGACGGTCGAGGTCGGAGTGCCGGCGGTGTTGATCTCGCGGCTGATCACTGGTCCGATCGCAGTGGTGATCGCCTACCTGGCCAGCTTCGGGCTCTACAGCAGCGCCAGCTGACCCCGACCGGAGGAGAAGAGCAATGAGCGAGTACAAGTCCGTCATCGTGACCAAGGGCCGGGGTGGTTGGGGAGGACCCCTCACCATCACCCCGAGCACCGAGCGACCTCTCGTCGCGTCGATCACCGGCGGTGGGATCCATCCCGTCGCGCAGCGGATCGCCGACCTCACGGGAGGCGAGGCCTTCGACGGCTTCTCCAGCTCGGCGCCCTTCGACAAGATCGCCGTCGCCGTCATCGACTGCGGAGGCACCGCCCGGGTCGGGGTCTACCCGATGAAGAAGGTCCTCACCGTGGACGTCCACGCGACGAGCCCGGCGGGACCGTTGGCCATGTTCATCACCGAGGAGCTGTTCGTCTCCGGAGTGAAGCCCGAGGACGTGGCCGAAGTATGAGCACCGCCGACTCGGTCTCGGTGTACGAGTCGGCGGTGACGCAGGTGGGCGGCCAGGTCGAGGCGTTCCTCGGCCATGGCCTGCTCATCTTCTTCGGCGCAGGGTCGCCTCCGGAGCTGCACGACATCTCCGTGCTGCACCAGGCGACCCTCGCCGAAGATGGACCGCGCCCCGGCGACACGATCCACCTGGGGGATGTGTCCCTCGAGATCCTGGCCGTCGGAGACGTGGTTCGCGACAACCTGCTGAACCTCGGTCACCTCGACCTGAAGGCCGACGGCCGTACCGACCCCAACCTCCCCGGTGACGTGTGCGTCCCCGTCGGCGACCTGCCCCTGTTGCGGCCCGGCGACGCCTTCCGCATCACCAGACCCCTCCAGGACACGAGTAGCGAGGACGCCTCATGAACTACCGCGACCGGCTGCAGCACCGCATGGACGAGACCGGCCGGCCCCTGCGCGTGGGGCTGATCGGCGCCGGGCAGATGGGGCGGGGCTTCGCAGCCCAGCTGCTCAAGATGCCGGGCATCTCCCTGTCCGCCGTGTTCGACGTCCAGCGGGAGCGGGCGGTCGAGGCGTTCGAGCAGGCCGGCATCACGCCATCGTCGGCGACGGACGCCGACGTCGCGGCCCGAGCGGTCGAGCGCGGCGAATCGGTGGCGATGGGCGGCGTCGACGAGATCGGCGCCCTCCCCCTCGACATCGTCGTCGAGGCGACCGGCGTGCCCGATGTGGGCGCCCGGACCGCGATCGACGCGCTCGCCGCGGGGATGGACTACGCCACCCTCAACGTGGAGCAGGACGTCACCGTGGGTCGCTACATGCTCAAGCTGGCCGAGGAGTCTGGTCGGATCTACTCGGTCTGCCGGGGCGACGAGCCGGTGGAGACCAAGATCCTGGTCGACTTCGCGCGCGACCTGAACTTCGAGGTCATCTGTGCCGGCAAGGGGAAGAACAATCCGCTCAACCCCTACGCCACGCCCGACGAGCTGGCCGCCGAGGCTGCCCGCAAGCAGATGAACCCGAAGATGCTCACGGAGTTCGTCGACGGCTCCAAGGCCATGATCGAGATGGCCGCCCTGGCCAACACGACCGGGCTGGAGATGAGCCGCCGGGGGATGTACGGCCCCGCGTCCACGGTGCCGACCCTGCACCAGACGTTCGCCCTCCAGGAGGACGGCGGCGTCCTCGACCGGCCCGGGGTGGTGGACTACTGCATCGGTCCGGTCTCGCCCGGCGTCTTCGTGGTGGTCCGGACCGACGACCCCTACGTGCAGCACGAGATGGCGTACCTGCAGATGGGCGACGGCCCCTACTTCTCGCTCTACCGTCCCTACCACCTTGCCTCGATCGAGGCGCCGCTCACCGTCTACGAGATCGCGTTGGACCGGCAGCCCAGTCTGACCTCGGAGCACTGGACCTCCGAGGTGGGCGCCGAGAGCAAGCGGGCGCTCACCGCTGGTGAGGTGATCACCGGGATCGGCACCGACACCATCCGCGGCGTCGCCGACCCGGCGGACGACTTCGCCCGGGACGGCGGTGTCCCGCTCGGCATCCTTGCCGGCGCCCGGCTCAAGCACGACGTCCCCGCCGATCACATGCTCACCTACGACGACGTCGAGCTCGACGAGAGCTCGATCATCGTGACCATGCGGCGCTACCAGGAGGCGATGGCACGCGGCGAGGAGGTGCCCTCGCTCAAGGAGCTCCAGGCAGCGATCCATCGCTGAGTCGGGCGCAGCAGGGCACGCCGCGTCGGACGCTACGCTCGCGGCGTGCCACTCCCCCACGACGGCGTACGCCGTGACGCGAGCCTGCCGCGCACCGCGCTCGTGATGCTCGCCGCAGGGGAAGGGAGTCGGGTCGGTCATGACACCAACAAGGTGCTGCTGCCACTCGCCGGCCGCCGGGTGTTCACCTGGGCGATCCGCTGGGCCACCAGGCTGCCCCAGGTCAGCCACGTGGTGCTGGTCATCCGCGAGCAGGACCGTGAGACCGTGACGACGGCGCTCGACCGGGAGGTGGAGGACCCGCGGGTGGTCGTCGTGCGCGGCGGGGACAGCCGGCACGGCTCGGAGTGGGCTGCGCTGGAGGCGTTGCGCCCCGCGATCGAGAGCGGCGAGCTCGACGTGGTGGTCATCCACGACGCTGCCCGGCCCCTGGCCGGCACGGCCCTGTTCCGCCGGGTGATCGAGACCGCCGCCGCCCACGGGGGTGCGATCCCTGCCGTCCCCCAGTCGTCTCTCGTCGCGCTCGACCGCACCGTCGCGCCACCATCGGCGGGGGTGGTCTCGGTCCAGACTCCGCAGGCCTTCGTCGCCGGTCCCCTGCTGACGGCCTACACCGCCGCAGCCGACGACGGCTTCATCGGAACCGACACGGCCAGCTGCATGGAGCGCTACCACGACCTGCCGGTCCACTGGGTCGCCGGTGACCCCCGCAACATCAAGATCACCTTCCCCGAAGACCTGTTCCTGGCCGAGCGTCTGCTCGCCAAGGCAGACTTCGACCTGTCCGAGGATCCGGCCGAGGCCCCGGAGCACTCCCGCCGGCCGCATCTGTTCGACCGCCTCCATCGAGGGGAGCAGCGATGAGTGTCGCGCACGCCGCGCTGGCCTGCGAGACCTGCGACCGGGTGACCGAGCACGAGCTGCACTACGCCGGTCGGCTGTTGGAGTCGGTCCGCTGCACCCGGTGCGGCAGTCACCTGGAGCTCTCCCAGCGGGCACTGCTGCCGGCGTACGTCCACGACCTGGAGCAGCGGGTCACCAGCAAGCCTCGCCGCCTGTGGCACCGCGCGGCCCGTGACCCGCGCCGGTTCGTCCGTGGGCTTCCGGCCGCGGTGGCCCGGCAACCCGGCAAGTTCCTCCGGGAGTTCTGGGAGCTGCTGCGCCGGTGATCACGGCGTCTCAGCCTCCCATCGCCTAGCGCGGCTCAGCCAGGGTGTCGCAGCTGATGGGCCATCTCGTCCACGCACTCGAGCACGTGCACTGCCGCTTCGTCCTGGACCCGACGAGCCAGGGAGGGCACGCGGACCAGGTCGACGGGCCCGCGGCGACGCGCCCACGCCACCAGGGCGGCGAAGTCGTCCAGCGGCGGCGGGGTGTGCGAGGAGGCGACGACCTGAGCAGCGAGCAGCACCGGTGAGGTCACGACCGCGAGGTGGTCGCGATCGACGGTCCCGACGATGCGGTCGCCCTCGACCGTCTTGACCGTGTCCGTCACCGGCCGGAAGCCGGCGAGGGACCGAGTCGGGTCGGCGCGGTGCTCCTCGAGCAGGTGCTGCAGCACCGACAGCGGCGTCAGCGGGCACAGCGGATCGTGCAGCAGCACCGGCCCGTCGACGTCGCGCCACCACTGGTCGGGCGTGGTCACCCGCGTGTCCGCCGGCAGGTCACGAGGGTCCAGCAGCGGCCCCGACGCGTCGTCGACCAGCAGCGCCGGCGCGGGACCGAGCGGCGCGACCGTGGCCAGGGCGTGCGCGACGAGGGGCCGGCGGTGCAGCTCGGCGTAGGGCAGCCGGCCACGGTACGCCGCCACGACGGCCACCCTCAGGCCGACCGAAGGTCCGGGCCTCGCGCTCACGCCCGAGGGACCACCGGACAAGCCGATGCCCCCGGGAGGTCCCGGGGGCATCGGCACAGACGGTCAGGACCCGTCAGGGTCACGAAGCGAGCACCTCGTCGAGGATCGCCTCGGCCTTGTCCTCGTTGGTGTGCTCGGCCAGGGCCAGCTCGGAGACGAGGATCTGGCGGGCCTTGGCCAGCATCCGCTTCTCCCCGGCCGACAGGCCGCGGTCCCGCTCGCGGCGCCACAGGTCGCGCACGACCTCGGAAACCTTCATCACGTCACCGCTGTGGAGCTTCTCGAGGTTGGCCTTGTAGCGGCGCGACCAGTTGGTGGGCTCCTCCACGTGGGCGGCGCGAAGCACGTCGAAGACGCGGTCCAGGCCCTCCTTGTCCACCACGTCCCGGACACCGACCAGATCGAGGTTGCACGCCGGCACCCGGACCACCAGATCCTGCTGGGCGACGATCCTCAGCACGAGGTACTCGCGGTCCTCACCCTTGATCTTCCTCATCTCGATGTCTTCGATGACGGCAGCGCCGTGGTTCGGGTAAACAACCGTTTCGCCGACGGTAAATGTCATATGTCAAGTACCCCTTCCTGGGTGACCAGTCTAACACGGCACCATGTCCGGCTGAAACGCGTTTGTGCAGGTCAGAGGGTATATCGAGGCTTGACAGAACCGACCATCATGTGCAGGGCGGGGCGTCGTGCGGACCGCGCACCGGCGGGCGACCCGCGGCCGCTAGGCTAAGTCCGCAGACACCTGGGGCCGACCTGTGGCACGCGAGAGCAGTCGCGCGCGGCCCCGACGACGACCGGCGAAGGCGAGGACGACATGCCGCTGCGACGTTCCACGGCGATGCTGGCGGGCACGCTGCTGCTCGCCGTTCCGTTGGCCGGCTGCGGCATCAACGGGATGGACGCGGCCACCAACCGCGACTACACCCCCGCCGCCGGGGCCAACTCTCGGGACGCGGCGGTCGACGTGCTGGGCGCGGTCGTGGTGTCCGCACAGGACGGCTCGGGGACCTTCATCGCGACGTTCGTCAACAACGACCCCACGGCAGAGGCGACGGTGACGGGTGTCGCGGCCGCCCCCGAGGGTCCCGAGCTGACCGTGGCGAGCTTCCCGCCGATCACCATCCCGGCCCAGGGGCTCAACAACCTCGCCGCCGAAGGCAGCAGCGGCATCCCGGTCTCGGGTGACTTCGCCGCCGGCGACTTCGTGGCCCTGCAACTCACGTTGGGCGACGGCGAGACGGTCGCGCTCAAGGTGCCGGTGGTGCCAGACGACGAGGAGTTCGCCAACGAGTTCCAGGGACTCGACACCTCCGGGGCCTCCTGAGCTCCGGCCGACCTGCGAACGGAGAGCACGATGACCTACACCCTGGTTCTGCTCCGCCACGGCGAGAGCGACTGGAACGCCAAGAACCTGTTCACCGGCTGGGTTGACGTCGACGTCACCGAGAAGGGCCGGGCGGAGGCTGTCCGCGCCGGCGAGCAGCTCCGGGAGGCCGGCATCCTCCCCGACATCGTGCACACCTCGGTCCAGCGACGGGCGATCAACACCGCGTGCCTGGCGCTGGATGCCGCCGATCGGCACTGGATCCCGGTCCGCAGGTCGTGGCGGCTCAACGAGCGGCACTACGGGGCGCTGCAGGGCAAGGACAAGAAGCAGACGCTGGAGGCGTACGGCGAGGAGCAGTTCATGCTGTGGCGCCGCAGCTTCGACGTCCCGCCGCCCCCGCTGGCCGACGACGACGAGTTCTCCCAGGCCGGTGACCCTCGGTACGCCGATCTCGGCGAGGACCTGCCTCGCACCGAGTGCCTCAAGGACGTCATCGCTCGGATGCTCCCCTACTGGGAGTCCGGGATCGTCCCCGACCTGCGTGCGGGGAAGACCGTGCTGGTGGCTGCCCACGGCAACAGCCTGCGCGGGGTCGTGAAGCACCTCGACGGGATCGGTGACGAGGACATCGCGGGCCTCAACATCCCCACCGGCATGCCGTTGGTCTACCGACTCGACGAGTCCTTGGCGCCCACGATCGCGGGCGGAGAGTACCTCGACCCGGCAGCGGCGGCAGCCGCTGCGGCCGCCGTGGCCAGCCAGGGACGCTGACCGCGACCGGAGTCGGGGTCAGACCTCGGCGGGCTGCTCGCCCGTCACCACGAACACCACGCGGTTGGCGACGGTGACGGCGTGGTCGGCGATGCGCTCGTAGTAGCGCCCGAGGAGCGCGATGTCGATCGCGGGCTCGACGCCGTGGTGCCAGGTGCCGTCCAGGACGTCGGTGAACGTCTGCCGCCGCAACCGGTCCATCTCGTCGTCCATCCGCTCGAGCTCCTTGGCGGCCTCGACATCGCGGGTGGCGATCACCCGGGTCACCGCGGCGACCATCTCCTGCGCGACCTGGCCCATCCGCGCCAGGGTCGGGCGGACGTCGGCGGGCACTGCGATGTCGGGAACACGCAACCGCGCGATCTTCGCGACGTGCACCGACAGGTCGCCCATCCGCTCGAGCTCGCTGACCATGCGCAGGGCGGCGACCAGCGTGCGCAGGTCGCCGGCGACCGGCTGCTGGAGGGAGAGGATCAGGATCGCGTCGCCCTCCACACGCTCAGCGGCGGTGTCGATCTGGGTGTCCGCGCTGATCACCTGCTCGGCGGTGGCGGCGTCACCGGTGAGCAACGCGTTGGTGGCGTAGTGGACGGCGTTCTCGACCTCACGGGAGATCGCCGCCAGGTCGGAGAACAGGGACTCGAGCTGATCGTGGAATGCCTCACGCATGACGCGCAGCCTAGGCGGTCCGGATGAACCCCCGGCGTCGAGCGGTGAACGCCGCGTGAACACTCGGCGTCGCCGCCCTCGTGGGAGCGGAGATCGCCGCTCGGCTGCGTACGATCGAGCCGTGAGTCCGACGACCCAGGCCGCGGTGGCCGCGCTCGTCGGCGCGCTGGTCGCCGCCGGCGCGTTCGTCGCGTGGTTCGTGTCGCAGCGGCAGCTGCGACCCGCGGAACCGATCGACGAGCCCGCGGTCCCGGCCGGGCTCGCGGCCGTTCTCTCGGTGCTGCGCAGCAGCGCGGTGGTGGTGGATGCCGACGACGTGGTGCTCAAGGCCTCGGCGCCGGCGTACGCCCTCGGCCTGGTGAGCGGCAGCCGGCTCGCCCAGCCGGGCCTGTCAGAGCTGGTCACCGCGGTCCGCCGTACCGGCGAGATCGAGCAGACCGAGCTGGTGATCGCGGCGCCCAGCGGGTCGCCGAGGCATGTGAGCGCCCGGGTGGCGCCGCTCGGGGCCAGCCGGGTCCTGGTTCTCGTCGAGGATCGGACCCGCGAGCGCCAGCTCGAGCAGATGCGCCGAGACTTCGTCGCCAACGTGAGCCACGAGCTCAAGACTCCGGTGGGAGCGATCCGGCTGCTGGCCGAGGCGGTGCAGGACGCCGCCGAGGATCCTGAGGCGGTGACCAGGTTCAGTGGCCGGATGCTCATCGAGAGCGAGCGGCTGACCCGGCTGGTGCAGCAGATCATCGACCTGTCCCGGCTCCAGGACGACGATCCGCTCCAGGCCGCTGAGGCGATCGCGATGGACAACGTGATCTCGCACGCGGTGGACACCAGCCGGACCGACGCCGAGGCCCGGGGGATCGACGTCGTGGTGAAGGGCGAGACCGGGCTCACCGTGCCCGGAAACCGCGAGCAGATCAGCACCGCGGTGAGCAACCTGGTGGCGAACGCCGTGGCCTACTCCGGCGAGGGCACGTCCGTGGTGGTCACCACCAAGGCGGTGCCGGACGCGGTCGAGGTGAGCGTCATCGACCAGGGGATCGGCATCCCCGCCGCCGAGCTCGACCGGATCTTCGAGCGGTTCTACCGCGTCGACCCGGCGCGGCACCGATCGACCGGTGGCACCGGGCTCGGCCTGTCCATCGTCAAGCACGTCGCCTCCATCCACGGCGGCGACGTCGGCGTCTGGTCCGTGGAGGGCCAGGGGTCGACGTTCACCCTGACCCTCCCCACTCGCACCGACGAGGAGCCCGCGTGACCCGAGTACTAGTGGTCGAGGACGAGGAGAGCTACAGCGACGCGCTGGCCTACCTCCTGCGCAAGGAGGGGTACGACGTCGCGATCGCGGCGACCGGTCCCGACGGGCTGGCGGAGTTCGACCGCTTCGGCCCCGACATCGTGTTGCTGGACCTGATGCTGCCGGGGTTGCCGGGAACCGAGGTCTGCCGGCAGATCCGCGCCGTGTCGCACGTCCCGGTGATCATGGTCAGCGCCAAGGACGACGAGGTCGACAAGGTGGTCGGCCTGGAGCTGGGCGCCGACGACTACGTCACCAAGCCCTACTCCCCCCGCGAGCTCGTCGCGCGAATCCGCGCAGTGCTCCGACGCGGGGTCGAGCCCGACCTGCTCCCGGACGTGCTCGAGGTGGGCCCGGTCCGGATGGACGTCGAACGGCACGTGGTGACGGTTCGCGGCGCCGAGCAGCGACTGCCGCTCAAGGAGTTCGAGCTGCTGGAGATGCTCCTGCGAAACCCGGGCCGCGTGCTCACCCGGGGGCAGCTCATCGACCGCGTCTGGGGCTCCAACTACGTCGGCGACACCAAGACCCTCGACGTGCACGTGAAGCGTCTTCGCGCCAAGCTCGAGCCGGACCCCTCGGCCCCCACGTTGCTGGTGACGGTGCGGGGGCTGGGCTACAAGCTCGACGCCTGACCGGGGTCGCACCAGATGCATGTTGTTTGAGCCCAAACGGCGGAAATCCGGCCCCCTGGCATGCAGATTCCGCACAATCGTGGGCCCACACCAGGGTCCGAAACCCGCGCGACCGGAAGGAGCGACGTGGCGTAGTTTCGTCCGGTGACCTCGCCCAGAGCACCGTCCACCGCGGAGGCCCCCACGGCCGATCCCACCCCGGCCTGGATGCCGCTCGCGGCGGTGGCGGTGACCCTGGTCTTCTGGGCCTCCGCGTTCGTGGCGATCCGCTACCTCAAGGACGACTTCTCGGCCGGCTCGCTGTCCCTGGGCCGCCTGATCGTGGGCTCCCTGGCGCTGGGCGCGGTGGCGGTGACCCGGCCCTGGGTGCGGATGTCCGGGCGCGACTGGGCCGCGGTCGTCACGATCGGCGTGCTGTGGTTCGGCGTCTACAACGTGGCACTGAACGCCGGCGAACAGAGCATCGACGCCGGGACCGCGGTGATGCTGATCCAGGTCTCCCCGCTGCTGATCGCGCTGCTGGCCGCCGCCTTCCTGGGCGAGCGGTTCACGCTCGTCCTCGGGGTCGGGCTCATCCTGGCGTTCAGCGGCGTCGCAATCATTGCCATCGGCAGCA